>SMVA01167808.1_pt1 | contig 14341 bp, 10 predicted proteins | sample 2456451 | NCBI WGS metagenome assembly SMVA01 (sample SAMN11095933, study PRJNA526329) | marine sediment metagenome | biome: Marine sediment; feature: Surficial sediment; material: Deep marine sediment; isolation source: Hadal surficial sediment | place: Pacific Ocean | collected 2014-05 | depth...
GCCGGATGTTAGCCATAACGACTTGCCAAGAGCTAAGGTCCGGTCATTTCCCACTAAGACCTTGTTTTAATTGGCGCGCCCGGCAGGACTCGAACCTGCGACCCCCAGATTAGGAATCTGGTGCTCTATCCACCTGAGCTACGGGCGCCTCGGCGCGGTGGCGGCTGGGTGCGGCTTATACTCCGGAATCCGGCGCGACCCAAGCGAACCGGACTTATACCAAAGGTATTAACCTTCCGGACGCTCGAGTTTTTCCGGATCCCCGACGAAGCGGCGCGCCGCGGCGCCGACCGTCGCGCCCTGGATAACCACCGAGAACACCACCACCACGTAGGTCGCGCTCAGGATCAGATCGCGCAACGGGCCATCGGGCAGCGTCAGCGCGAGCGCGATCGAGATGCCGCCGCGCAAGCCGCCCCAGACCAGCATGGGAAACGCGCCGCGGGTGAACGGCAGGAAGCGCGCCAGCACCGCCATGGGCAGGCCGACCGACACCGCGCGGGCAAACAACACCAGCACGATGGAAATCAGGCCGGCGATCAGGAACGAGGCCTCGATCGCGATCGCCACCACCTCCAGGCCGATCAACAAAAACAGCACCGAGTTCAGGATCTCGTCGATCAGCGACCAGAAACCAAGCAAATGCCGGCGCGTGGTCTCGCTCATGGCCAGCGCGACCCCGTGGTTGCCGATCAATAGACCCGCGACCGCCATGGCGACCGGCCCGCTCACGTGCAGGACCCGGGCCAAGCCGTAGCCGCCCATGACGATGGCGAGGGTGATCAGGATTTCCAGGTTGTGCTCGTCGATGCCTTTCATGGCCTGGACCCCGATCCAGCCGAGCAGCAGTCCGAAAACCGCGCCGCCGAGGGCCTCGACCAGGAACAACTCGCCGGCGTGAAGCCACGAGAACTCGCCGCCGCGGAGCGCCGCGGCCAGCAGGATCGAGAACACCACCACGCCGACACCGTCGTTGAACAGGCTCTCGCCGGCGACCTTGGCCTCCAGGGATTCGGGCACCTTGGCGGATTTCAGGATGCCGAGCACCGCGACCGGATCGGTCGGGCTGATCAGCGCGCCGAACACCAGGCACCAGATGAACGGCACCTCGAGGCCGAGCGCGAGCGCGATCCCCTTGAAGCCGAGGCCGACCAACAGGGTCGAGATCATGACCCCGGCGGTGGCCATGGCGAGCACCGGCCACTTGCGCTGGAGCAGCATGGAGAGATCGACGTGGAGCGCGCCGGCGAACAGCAGAAAGGCGAGCATGCCCTCCATCAGGGCGGCATGGAAGTCGATGCCCCTCAAAAACCCGCGCACGGCCTGGCCCGGCGCGAAACCGGGAATCAGCGCATCGGCCGCGACCACCGCGAGCGAGGCGAGCGCCCCCATGACGGTCAGCCCGATGGTGTGGGGCAGCTTGAACACGCGGTGGTTCACATAGCCGAAAACCGCGGCAAGCACGACCAATACGGCGGCGGCGTCGATCGGATTGAGGCTGGTCTGTTCCATGGCGGGTAGGGTGCGTCACGCTCCTTTGGTATCGGCCCGGGTGAAAATCCGTCAGCACCCTTAAACCGGCCTCGGACCCGCCCTGCGCCGGGCTGTCCGCTCCGCGTTGACCTATTCGAATATTATTTTAGGGAAGATCGGGGTCGATGGGAATCCCTGGCGGCGGTGCTCTGCCCCAGGCGCGCACCATCAACCGGTCGGCGTCATCGAGCCGGCGTTGGAGGAACTTGCGTGTCCGCGTCTGATCCGGCGTGTCGTCGCGCAGCCAGCACGTGAGCGTGGCCAGGAACAACGCGGTCAGGCCCACCTCTTCGATTTGCCGGCGCCGGCCGGTGGCGTCGAGGAGCGCCGCCTCGCGCAGCCAGTGGATGCTGCGCGACAGATTGAAGACCAACGGCATCCAATGATGGGGGTGCGAGGGATAGAGCTTGGCGGCCAGCATCTGGCCGGTCACCACACGGTGCGGCGCGAGCGTATCGAACCAGCGCATCGTCATCAGATGCAGACGTTCGCGCGCGGGGCGGGTGGCGAAGTCCGCGGGCGGCGGCGCCAGCATGGCGGCCCAGGCGCGCCGAAACCAGGCGTCGGCCACAGCGTCGAGATCGCGGTAGTGTTCGAGCACCTCGTCGAGCGGCACGCCGAGCCGCCCGGCCACCCGGCGCAGGCGCAAAGCCTCCCAACCGGCCTCCTCGGCCAGATCCAACGCCGCATCGACGATACGCCGTTCCAGCGCGGCCTCTGCGCCACGCCGCTTCGTGCTCTTGGATTTCTTCGCTTTGCGTTCGGCCATGCCGGCCTCCCGCTTGACAGCTTAGGCCAACACCCGGCCGCGCGTCTACATGTCGATCAGCAGGCGTTGGGGTTCTTCGATGTAGTCCTTGACCCGGACCAGGAAGGTGACGGCCTCGCGTCCGTCGACGATGCGGTGGTCGTAGCTGAGCGCCAGATACATCATGGGGCGGATGCGCACTTCGCCATCGACCGCCATGGGACGTTCCTGGATTTTGTGCATGCCCAGGATGCCCGACTGCGGCGGATTCAGGATCGGCGTCGACATCAGCGAGCCGTAGACGCCGCCGTTGGTGATGGTGAAGGTGCCGCCCGACATCTCGTCGATCGACAGTTTGCCGTCGCGCGCCTTGCGGCCGAGGGCGCCCATGGTTTTCTCGATCTCGGCGAAACCGAGCCGGTCGGCGTCGCGGATCACCGGGACCACCAAGCCTTGGGGCGTGCCGACCGCGATGCCGATATCGTAGTGGTTCTTGTAGACGATCTCATCGCCGTCGATCTCGCCGTTGACCGCCGGCAGCTCCTTGAGCGCGGCAATCGCCGCCTTGGTGAAGAACGACATGAAACCGAGGCGCACGCCGTGCTTCTTTTCGAAGCTGTCCCGGTACTGCTTGCGCAGCGCCATGACCGCGGACATATCGACCTCGTTGAAGGTGGTCAGTATGGCCGCGGTGTTCTGCGCTTCCTTGAGACGCTCGGCGATGCGCTTGCGCAGCCGGGTCATGCGCACCCGCTCCTCGCGCGCGCCGGTCTCGGCAGCAGCGGTTCGGGCGGCAACAGGGGCGGCGGCAACAGGGGCGGCGGCAACCGGAGCGGCAGCAACAGGGGCGGGAGCGGCCGCCGGTTTCTCGAGCGCCGCGAGCACATCTTCCTTGAGGATCCGGCCACCTTTCCCAGTGCCGGAAATCGCCGCGGGATCGAGCCGGTTGTCGCCGATCAGTTTGCGCACCGCCGGCGACAAGCTCGCAGCCGCCGGCGCGGCGGGCGCCGGGGCCGGGGCCGTCTTGGCGGGCGCCGCGGCTGCCGATTGGCCCTCGGAGATACGGCCCAAGAGCGCGCCGACCTCGACATTTTCGTCTACCGCGGCGATCACCTCGGCAAGCACGCCGGCGACACTGGCATTGACTTCGAGGGTGACCTTATCGGTTTCGAGCTCGACCAGGGGATCGTCGACCGCCACGCCGTCGCCGGGCTGCTTGAGCCACTGCACAACTGTCGCCTCGGTTATGGATTCACCGAGAGTGGGCACGAGAATGTCCGTTGCCATGGTTTCACCACTCATTCAAAATTAACTGCATTACACCTTTTTGCCGCGCGCGGCCGCCTTGCGGCTGGCGATCCGGCCCAGAACCTCTTTGCCGACCGTCAGCGCATCGTCGATCAACGCCGCCTGCTCGACGCGATGGCGCTGGGCCGAGCCGGTCGCCGGCGAGCCGGCCGAAGCGCGCCCGGTATAGCGCAGGCGCGTGTCCTTGACCCCGGCTTCGGCCGCGACCTCGCGAATGAAGTCCGCAACGAAGGGCCACGGCCCCATGTTGCGCGGCTCCTCCTGGCACCACACCAGGTGGCAGTGCCGATAGGGTTCGAGCTCGGTCTCCAGTGCGTCCGCCGGAAACGGGTAGAGCTGCTCCAGGCGCAAGAAATGCACATCCTTGATGCCGCGCTTCTCGCGCTCTTCCGCCAAGTCGTAGTAAACCTTGCCCGAACACAGCACGACCTGCTTGGCATCCTTGGGGTCGCAGGGCACGTCGTTGCAGTACATGACCCGGTGGAAGGTCGAGCCGGGGCCGAAATCTGCCAGCTTCGAGACCGCCTGCTTGTGCCGCAGCAGCGACTTCGGCGTCATGATGATCAAAGGCTTACGGAAATTGCGGTGCATTTGGCGCCGCAGCACGTGGAAGTAATTGGATGGGGTCGTACAGTTGACGACCTGGATGTTGTCTTCGGCGCAGAGCTGCAGGTAACGCTCGAGCCGGGCCGAGGAGTGCTCCGGGCCCTGGCCCTCGTAACCGTGGGGCAGCAGCATGACCAGCCCGCACATGCGCAGCCACTTGGATTCGCCCGAGACGATGAACTGGTCGATGATGACTTGGGCGCCGTTGGCAAAGTCGCCGAACTGGCCCTCCCAAAGCACCAGCGCGCGCGGCTCGGCCAGCGAATAGCCATACTCGAAGCCGAGCACCGCCATTTCGCTCAAGGGGCTGTCGACGATTTCGATCGGCGCCTGGTCCTCGCGAATGTGGTTGAGCGGCAGGTAGCGCGCCTCGGTCTCCTGGTCGATCAGCGCCGCATGGCGCTGGGAGAAGGTGCCGCGGTTACTATCCTGGCCCGACAGCCGCACCGGATGGTCCTCGATCAACAGGGTGCCGAAGGCGAGTGCCTCGGCGGTCGCCCAATCGATGCCCTCGCCGGTCTCGATCATTTTCCCCTTGGCCGCGAGCTGGCGGACGATCTTGCGGTGGACATTGAAATCGTCCGGGAACCGGCTGAGCGCGGCGCCGACCTCGGCCAAGATATCCATCGGTACTTCGGTCTTGCCGCGCCGCGCGTCGTAGCCATGGACCCGGTCGAGGCCCGACCAGGCGCCTTCCAGCCAGTCCGCCTTGTTCGGCTTGTAGCTGCTCGCCGCCTCGAAGGCCTGTTCCAGGCGCTCCTGCCATGCCGCGACCAAGCCGTCGCTCTCCTCCACCGTCACCGAGCCCTCGGCGGCCAGGCGCGCCGCGTAGACCTCGCGGGTGGTCGGGTGGTCGTGGATTTTCCGGTACATCAGCGGCTGGGTAAAAGCCGGCTCGTCGCCCTCGTTGTGGCCGTGGCGCCGGTAGCAGAACATGTCGATGATCGCGTCTTTATTAAAAGTCTGGCGGAACTCGATGGCAATGTGCGCGATGTGGACCACCGCCTCCGGATCGTCGCCGTTGACGTGGAAGATCGGCGCCTGGATCATCTTGGCGACGTCCGAGCAATAGGGTCCAGAGCGCGAGTGCACCGGGTTGGTGGTGAACCCAATCTGATTGTTGACGATGAGATGAATGGTGCCGCCGGTGCGGTAGCCCTTGAGCTCGGAGAGGTCGAGGGTCTCGGCGACCAGGCCCTGGCCCGCAAACGCCGCATCGCCATGCATCAGGAGCGCCATGACCTTGGTGCGGTCGGTGTCCTGGCGCTGAATCTGTTTGGGCCGCACCTTGCCGACGACCACGGGATTGACCGCTTCCAGATGCGAGGGATTGGCGGTCAGCGAGAGGTGCACCACGTTGCCGTCGAATTCGCGATCCGAAGAGGTCCCCAGGTGATACTTGACGTCGCCCGACCCGCCGATGTCCTCGGGATTTGCCGCGCCGCCTTGGAATTCGGAAAAAATCGCGGCAAAGGACTTGCCCATGAAGTTGGCGAGCACGTTGAGCCGGCCCCGATGCGGCATGCCGATCACGACCTCTTCGAGACCGAGCTGACTGCCGCGTTTCAGAATCTCATCGAGCGCCGGAATCGCCGATTCGCCACCGTCGAGGCCGAATCGCTTGGTGCCGGTGTATTTCTTGTCGAGGAAGCGTTCGAAGGTCTCGGCCGCGGTCAGGCGCTCGAGAATCTCCCGCTTGTCCGCCTTGGTGAACGGGGTGGCGGTGCGGATCGATTCGATGCGCTCTTGGATCCAAGCCTTTTGAGCCGGGTCCTGGATGTGCATGAACTCCACGGCGATGGTGCCGCAATAGGTTTCGCGGACGATCTTGACAATCTGATTTAGGGTCGCGGTTTCCAGTCCGAGCACATTGTTGATGAAGATCGGCCGGTCGAAGTCTGCTTCGGTGAATCCGTAGCTGAGCGGGTCGAGCTCCGGATGAGACTCGATCTCCTTGACCCGCAGCGGATCGAGATCGGCCTCCAGGTGGCCGCGCACCCGGAAAGCGCGGATCAGCATCAGCGCGCGAATCGAATCGATTGTCGCGGCGCGGACGTCCTCCGGCCTGATGTCGCCGCCGGTCGTGACTGCCTCGGCGACCGCGGCCACGGAGTCGGCCGTCGCCTCGGTGCTGCCGTTGCCCTCCTCGGGCCGGGGCCTGGGGGTCCAGCTCGGGCCGCGCAGCGACTGCACCACCGCACGCGCGTCCTCGTCGAGCTCCCGGAAGAAGCCCTGCCAGCTCGAGTCGACCGAGCCGGGATCGTCGAGGAAACGGCCGTAGAGATCGGCGATGAAGGGCCCGTTGGGGCCGGACAGGAAGGAGTTCCGCTCTAGGTCTTGGTTCGACATTTTCTGCCCGCGGCCCGGCCGCCAGTATGGTGGAACTAGTCCGGGCCGTCCTTCTTGGGTTTAGCCGCCCATGGCCTGAACCATGGCGCTGCCGAGTCCGGCGGGTGAGTCCGCGACCGTGATGCCGGCGGATTTCATGGCCTCAATTTTATCGTCCGCTCCGCCCTTGCCGCCGGAGATGATCGCGCCGGCGTGGCCCATGCGGCGGCCGGGGGGCGCGGTGCGCCCGGCGATGAAGCCGGCCACGGGCTTGGTCGAGCCGGAGGCCTTGTAGAACGCGGCCGCGTCCTCTTCGGCGCTGCCGCCGATTTCGCCGATCATGATCATGCCTTCGGTCTCGGGATCGGCCAGGAACAGCTCCAGGCAGTCGATGAAGTCGGTCCCGTTGATCGGATCGCCGCCAATGCCGATGCAGGTCGACTGGCCGAGGCCGGCGGTGGTGGTCTGGGCCACCGCCTCGTAAGTCAGGGTGCCCGAGCGCGAGACGATGCCGATTTTGCCGCGCCGGTGGATGTGGCCGGGCATGATGCCGATCTTGCACTCGCCCGGCGTAATCACGCCGGGACAGTTGGGTCCGATCAGCCGGGTATCGGAATCGGCCAGCACCCGCTTGACCCGGAGCATGTCGAGCACCGGTATGCCCTCGGTGATGCAGACCACCAGCTCGATGCCGGCATCGATCGCCTCGAGGATGGCATCGGCGGCAAAGGGCGGCGGCACGTAAATCGCCGAGGCCTGGGCGCCGGTCGCCGAAACCGCCTCGGCCACGGTGTCGAACACCGGCAGATCGAGGTGCGTCGCGCCGCCTTTGCCCGGGGTGACGCCGCCGACCATTCGGGTGCCGTAGGCAATCGCCTGTTCGGAATGAAACGTGCCCTGGGCGCCGGTAAAACCCTGGCAGATGACTTTCGTGTCCGCATCGACCAGAACTGCCATTTATGCCGCCTCCTCGACCGCTTTGACGACTTTCTCCGCGGCATCCCCCAGGTCGTCCGCCGAGACGATCGGCAAGCCCGAATCCGCCAGGATGTTCTTGCCCAGGTCCACGTTGGTGCCCTCCAGGCGCACCACCAGAGGCACGTGCAGCGACACCTCCCGCGCGGCCGCGACCACGCCTTCGGCGATCACGTCGCAGCGCATGATGCCGCCGAAAATGTTGACCAGAATGCCCTTCACGTTGGGATCGGAGAGGATGATCTTGAACGCCGCGGTGACCCGCTCTTTGGTGGCGCCACCGCCAACGTCGAGGAAGTTGGCCGGCGCGCTGCCGCACAGCTTGATGATGTCCATGGTCGCCATGGCCAGCCCGGCGCCGTTGACCATGCAACCGATCTCACCATCGAGCTTGATGTAGTTGAGCTCGTGGCGCGCGGCCTCCAATTCCATGGCGTCTTCTTCGTCCTCGTCGCGCAAACCGGCCACGTCCCGGTGGCGGAACAGCGCGTTGTCGTCGAAGTTCATCTTGGCGTCGAGCGCGATTACCTGGCCGTCGCCGGTCACCACCAAGGGGTTGATCTCGACGATGCTGGCGTCGAGTTCGGTGAAGGCCCGGTACATGGCGCCGATGAACTTGACGCAGGCGCCGACCTGCTTGCCCTCGAGGCCGAGGCCGAAGGCGATCTGGCGGCCGTGGTAGGGCATGAAGCCGATCGCCGGATCGGTCGCCACCTTGAGGATCTTTTCGGGGGTTTTGGCGGCGACCTCTTCGATCTCCATGCCGCCCTCGACCGAAGCCATGATCGTGATCCGGCTGGTCGCGCGGTCGGTCAGCATGCCGAGATAAAGCTCGCGCGCGATATCGACGCCCTCTTCGATGTACAGGCGCTTGACTTCCTTGCCGGCCGCTCCGGTCTGTTTGGTCACCAGCACATGGCCGAGCATCTTGCGGGCGGCGTCACTGACCTCGTCACGTGACTTGCACACGCGCACGCCGCCGGCGCCCTCGGGATCGTCCCGGAAATGCCCGGCGCCGCGCCCACCGGCATGGATCTGGGATTTGACCACCCAGACCGGCCCGCCCAGGTCGCGCGCAACGTGTTCGGCCTCTTCCGGGGTGAAGGCAACTCCGCCGCTGGGGGTTGCGACCCCGAACTTCGCCAGCAGGCCCTTGGCCTGATATTCATGAATGTTCATGAGGTCTCTTTTGCCGTGAATTCGGTTAAGAAAGGCTTCACCGGCGGTCTCCGCTCGGAATTTGCGATTCTTGCCGCCGAATCGACGGCTACTCTAGCATCCTGAGTCACCGGTGCAACCGGAGACAGAAACCGTCGGCCGGCCTAGGATCGGCCCTTTTTGGCCGATTTTCGCATGAGTTTCTTGCAGATATCCACAAGATCCCGAACCGCCGCCACCGATTTGGCCAGCATCTTGGCCTCTCGCTTGCTGAGCTGCAGCTCGACCACACGCTCGATGCCGCCCGCGCCGATCACCGCCGGGACGCCGACGAACATGTCCTTGATGCCGTATTCGCCCTTTAGATAGGCGGCGCAGGGCAGCACCCGCTTTTTGTCCTTGAGATAGGATTCGGCCATGGCGATGGCCGACGCGGCCGGGGCGTAGAAGGCCGAGCCGGTCTTCATCAGCCCGACGATTTCGGCGCCACCGTTGCGCGTGCGGTCGATCAGCTCATCGACCCGGGACTTGGTAATCCAGCCCATCTTGATCAGATCCGGAACCGGAATACCGGCGACGGTCGAATAGCGTGGCATGGGCACCATGGTGTCGCCGTGACCGCCGAGCACGAAGGCGCTCACGTCCTCCACCGAGACGCTCAGCTCATCGGCCAGGAAGTAGCGGAAGCGCGCCGAATCGAGCACGCCGGCCATGCCGACGATCATGTTGGTGGGGATTCCGCACTCGCGCTGCAGGACCCAGACCATGGCGTCGAGCGGATTGGTAATGCAGATCACGAAGGCTTTCGGGGCGTAACGCTTGATGCCGGCGCCGACCGCGGCCATGACTCCGGAGTTGGTGTCCAGCAGGTCGTCGCGGCTCATGCCCGGGCGGCGCGGGATGCCGGCGGTGACGATGACCACGTCGGCGCCCTTGATAGCGGCGTACTTGCTGGCGCCCACGAGCTTGACGTCGTAGCCCTCGATCGGCGAAGCCTGGGCGAGATCCAGCGCCTTGCCCTGGGGCATGCCATCGACGATGTCGAACAGCACGATGTCGCCGAGTTCCTTGAGCCCGGCGAGCAGGGCGAGCGTGCCGCCGATTTGGCCGGCGCCAATAAGCGCGATCTTTTTGCGAGCCATGTGGAGTTCCCCCTGAAATGCGCGTCCAGTCCCATCACCGCGGGGCGGGCGCGGGTTACCTACTCCCATTTCCACAGGCGGGCAAGGGAGGCAGACGCCCTACTCCGCCGCCGATGCGGCGCCGCGTTGCCAGGCCGTGAGGGCGGCGCCGAAGGTCTCGAATAGAGGCTTGGAGACGGCATCGCTGGCGGCGTTGTATTCCGGGTGCCACTGGACGGCCATGGCGAAGCCGGGCGCGTCTTGGATGGTAATGGCCTCGGCGGTTCCGTCCGGTGCCGAGCCTTCGATTTTTACACGCCGGCCCGGCTCCTCGATCCCCTGGCCATGCAGCGAATTGACCAGGACTTCGCCAGAGCCGAAAATCCGGGAAAACGGGCTGCCCGGCGAAAATTTCACCACGTGGCGGAGCGCGAATTTTTCTTCGAGCGTGCCATCGGGCTGCATGCGGTGGTTCATGCGCCCGGGCAGGTCGCGAATTTCCGGATGTAATGTGCCGCCCATGGCCACGTTGAATTCCTGAAATCCCCGGCAAATTCCCAAAACCGGCTGCCCGGCATCCACGCAAGCGCGGATCAGAGGAAGCACCACGCGATCCCTGCCCCGGTCGAAGGTGCCGTGGGCGTCCGTGGCCTCATGGCCGTATTCCGCCGGGTGCACATTGGGCCGCCCGCCGGTGAACAAAAATCCGTCACAAACGCTCCTGATCTCGTCGATATTCACGCAATCGGGCAACGCCGGAATAATCATCGGCACCGCGCCCGCAACCTGTGCAATGGCTTCGACATTCATACTGCCGGTTGCTTGGGCCGGGTACTGATCGTTAATCATAAAGAGATTGGCGATGATGCCGACGACAGGTTTTCTCATGGCAATGGCTGACCGCAGGTTCCTGCTATTCGGAGGACAAAATCTAACGGCAGTCCATTTGAGAGGCAACCGTTCCTCTTCCGTGACAAGCCGTACAGCACGATAGAGCCCGGAAGCGGCGCCACTGGTTGCGCCGCTTCCGGCCGATCTTGGACACCCCGCCGAACGCATGCCGGGGCCGGTGATTTAGGGGCGGATACGCTCAGCGGGCAAACACGATCACCACCCGGCGATTCATCGCTTCGGGTTTGCCGTCCGGAGTGCCGACGCGCGGGCTCTCCTCGCCACGCCATTTTTGGACGACGCTCGAACTTTTGGCGCCGCCCGCGACAACCAGCGCATTGCTGACAGAGAGCACACGGGCCTTGGACAAAGTGATATTGTAGTCATTGCCGCCGGCCAAATCGGTATGACCGGTGACGGTGACACCTGTGGTCTTGGCCGCCTTGGCGGCGGAGGCAGCGCTCCTGATGATCGCCATCGCCTTGTCGTCGAGGTCGGAATCGTCGAAGCCGAAATTGACCACGAAAGGCCCGGGAACCGGCGGTAGCGGGGCCATGACAGGCTCTGGGGCGGGGGCGGGCGCAGCGGCCATGATCGGGGTCAGCGCTTCGGCGATCTCGGCCAGGGCTTCCTCGAAGCCGGCCCGGCAGGCGGCGATGTCGTCGGGTTGGATATTTTCTTCCTGCTCCTCCATCCAACACTCGTACATGGCCTGGGCACGGGCGGCCTGATCCGGGATCTTCTCCTTGGCCGATTTCGCGAAGGCGCCGAGCAGGGTGGCATGCGCCACTTGCAAATCGCCCTCGGTGCCGGCGGGAAGATTGCGGCTGGCCACGTCCTCGGGTGCGCCGGAGTTGCCGGCCGCCGCGGCAATCGCCCGGACCGCGAAGATATCCGAGTTACCGTGATCGCTCTCTCCGGTCTCTTCGCCTGCGAGGGCGATGTATTCCTTGTACAGGTTGTTGTCGAAGGCGCTGCCCGACGGCGTGGCGTCGAGCGCCCGATTGTACTCCATGCCGCAGGCGGACAGCACGAGCGCCGCCACTGTGGTGATTGCTAAAGTCGAGAGTTTATTCATCGTACGATTCTCCTGCATTCCAACCAAATTCGCCTGCCGGTACCAGATTTCGAAAAGATTGTACCGCAATATCCTATCGGAGGGACAACATTCTCTTGCTAGCGGTCTGACGCTCCCGAATCAGTTTCGATCCGATCGTGCCCGGGCCTTATCGTCAGGCCAGTTTTCCGATCTCTTCACGACAATCCATGGCTCATGAAGGTAAATTCACAGAGCTAAGGGAACCGGCGCGGGGCTATTCGGTCACGATCTTGAGCCGGTATCCGGTCGGGAAGCTTTGGTCCCGGCTGAGCCCGTTGAGCACCAGGAACCGACGCAGACGGTGGTCCTGGAAGGGCATGCGCGCGGCGATCTGCGCCGCGGTCTCACGTGCGCCGCTGCGGTAGATACGCAGCCGCAGCGGCTTGAACCCTGCGGCCTCGGCCGCGCTCAACTTGCGGAACGAATAAGTTGTTTCCCGCAGGCCGCGCGATAGTGTGCCGGCCACGCGCAGCGGGGTCTCGAAAATCATGTGGTAGACGGTCTGCCGGTCGTAGCGAATCGCGACCAGGCGCAGATCGCTGGCGCGCCCCTGGGCATGGCCGGTCGCCGCCGCCATGCCATTGACGGTGAGTTCCTCGACCTCATCCAGCGCAACGCCCTTGGCCCAGACCCGCGTTAGGTAGGCGGTCATGGCGCCGGGCGCCGCCTGTTTCGACTTTTCGAAAGCGATCGTCGCGCCCTCCGGCCCCCGCGCCGTCACCCGCTCCGCGCCGTTGAACAGGCGGTATCCCGGGGGCACTTCGAAAGCGAATCGCAGTTCGGGATGCAGGAAACGGCGGCCGCGCACGAAGCCTTGCTTCGGGTTGTCGCCGTAGAGCAAGCCGTCGATCTTGTCGAGGTAGAGATCGCGCGCGGTGATGGGATCGGCGACGGTCCGGGCGCCGGCTTGCTGGATCGCCCGGGCGATGCGGTCGGCGGTGCGCGGGTGGGTCTGCAGGATGTCGAACCGATCGGCCTTGCCCGGCTCGCCGCGCAGCTCGGACTCGAACCGGCTGTGCGCCTGCAGCCGGCTGAGGAAGCTCGCCATGGCGTTGGGGTCGAAGCCGGCGCGCGCCATATAGCGCACCCCGAGCAAATCGGATTCGTACTCCTGCTCGCGCGAATAGGAGCGTAGCGCGACCCCCGCCACTGCGCTGTAGAGGTCGGTCGCCGGCCCGCGGCCGAGCAGCAGCCCCAGGCCCAAGCCGAGCACGTTGGCGGCCATGGTCTGACCGTAGCGCTCGGCGGAATGGCGCGCGGTCACATGGCCGATCTCGTGGGCCAGCACGCCGGCCACCTCGGCCTCGTTGTCGGCGAGGGCGAGCAGGCCGCGGGTGACGTAGACGTAGCCGCCGGGCAGCGCAAAGGCATTGACGATCGGGGTGTCGAGTACGGTGAAGGTAAACTTCGTGCCCGGCGTCTCCGAGGTCCGGGCCAGCAGATTGCCGATGCTGGCGACGTAGCCAACGAGCGCCGGATCCGCGTAGGCGCCGCCGAACTGCGGCAGAATTTTCTGGTGCTCCTGGTAACCGAGCCGGGATTCGTCCTCGGCGCTCATGCCGCCGGTAAATATGGTGCGCCCGGTGCCCGGCGCGGTCTCGCAGGCGGCGAGCAACGGAAGTGCGGCGAGCCCCATGAGGGCCAGCAGGCGGAAAGACGGGCGCCAGCTCATTACTCGCCTACCCTCATTCGACAATCACCTCGATCTGCTCAGGACAGCTCACGTTGTTCCGAATATACAGCAATATCAATGCTTTAATATCTTTCATATGGGTTCACTTAACATACACTTTTACTGACAGGGACTTGAAATGTTCACCGATCTTTCACTTAGCCAAGCCAAAATGGAGGCATCATGTCCAAAAACGGAAGCGCCTACCTGCTTGAAACAACGCCCGTGGAGACTGGCGACGGCACACCGCTGGGTGTTGTTATAATCTTCAAACGCAGCGATCACAAAGAGCCGCGCCTATGGAATTGTCGTATTAGGGTCAGTGCGGAACGTCGCTATCTAAGCCGAGCTTGTAAAACCCACAACGAAACAGAAGCACGCAACGTAGCCCTGGAATATTACTGGGAAGCAAAAACACTCAAAAAACATAAGGATACAGCCAAGCTTTGGACGAGGCCGTTTAATAAGGTAGTTGAGGAATGGCTACAGGACGTTGAGGAGCTTGTTGAGGTTGGTATCAAATCAGCAAGTCAATTGCGCCGCTACAAGACTGGAATACGTTGCTGGAAACTGTATCTGGATAATACGCCAGTTAGTCGTATTACACAGGAGGAAATCGACAACTTCGAACGCTGGCGACAAGAAAACCGTAATCGAGAAAAACCTTTAGATCGCACAACCATTGATGCCGATCATATGGCGCTGTCTGTGTGTCTACAATGGGCAGTCAAAAAGAGATATTTGAACGGCGATGACAAGCCCAATGCGATGTTGGGTTTGAAGAAAAAGGAACACGGCAAGAAGCCTGGATTTACAGATGATGAATGGAGGAAGCTTCAAGCATTCCTGCGTAAGTGGGCACAAGACCCAACATTAAAAAAAGCAGCCCGCAGAGGACGCTA
>SMVA01012620.1_pt1 | contig 14335 bp, 13 predicted proteins | sample 2456451 | NCBI WGS metagenome assembly SMVA01 (sample SAMN11095933, study PRJNA526329) | marine sediment metagenome | biome: Marine sediment; feature: Surficial sediment; material: Deep marine sediment; isolation source: Hadal surficial sediment | place: Pacific Ocean | collected 2014-05 | depth...
GAATTTCACGTGCACAAAGCATGGATGTCTTGTCGTCACAAGCTGCCGTTGCCGGATACCAGGCGACGTTGATTGCTGCAACTACACTCGACAAATTCTTCCCGATGTTGACGACAGCCGCCGGCACCATACGCCCCGCGCAGGTTCTCGTCATCGGCGTCGGCGTCGCGGGGTTGCAGGCGATAGCGACAGCCAAGCGGCTCGGCGCAGTCGTCAAAGCCTATGATGTCCGTAGCGCTACCAAGGAACAGGTTGAGTCGCTCGGCGCGAAGTTTGTCGAGACCGGCGTGTCCGCCGAAGGTGAGGGCGGGTACGCGCGCGAACTGACCGACGACGAAAAAGCGCAGCAACAGGCGGCACTCGAAAAAGAAATCGCGGTCTCTGATGTCGTCATCAGCACGGCGGCGATTCCCGGGCGTCCGGCCCCAAAAATTATTTCGGCCGCTGCGGTCGCAACGATGAAGCCAGGCGCGGTCATCGTCGACATTGCCGCCGAGAGCGGCGGCAATTGTGAACTCACGAAAGCGGGTGAAACGATCGTCGTAAACAGGGTAAAGATTGTTGGACCCGTCAATCTGGCGGCGGCTCTCGGCCGGCATGCGAGCGACATGTATGCAAGAAACCTCTTTAACTTCATCAAACCTGCAATCAGTGAGGACGGGGAATTGAATATCGATTGGGAGGACGAGGTGTTTTCTTCGTCAGCCCTGACACGCGATGGTGAGATCAAGCACGAGCCGACACGCGAAGCTATTGAAGGGGGTCTGCCTGATGATTGACGGATTCATTGCACTTTATATATTCATGCTGGCGGCATTCGTCGGTCACGAAGTCATCGGCCGCGTGCCGTCGATTTTGCATACGCCATTGATGTCGGGCTCGAACTTTATTCACGGCATCGTTCTGGTTGGGGCCATGGTCGCGCTCGGGCGGGCGGACACGACGCTGGAGCTCACCATCGGCTTTATCGGCGTGTTCCTCGGCGCAGGCAATGCGGTCGGTGGTTACGTGGTCACCGAGCGCATGCTCGAGATGTTCAAGAGCAGCAAGGAGAAAGACTCGTGAGCGAGATGATCTCCATGCGTTCGGTTATTGAAGCCAGCTACTTCATTGCCGCCATACTGTTCATCTTCGGTCTCAAGCGTATGAGTTCGCCGGTTACGGCTCGCGGTGGCATCGTCTGGGCCGGCGCCGGCATGGTCGTCGCGACACTGGTTTCTTTCCTGCATCCAGGCATGGGCAACTACATGCTCATGATGACCGCCATTTTCATCGGTGGTGTCCTCGCCTGGTACAGCGGCAAGAAAGTTGCGATGACCGACATGCCGCAAATGATTGCGCTCTATAACGGCATGGGTGGCGGCGCGGCCGCAGCCATTGCGGCGGTCGAGCTTTTTGGCGGCGAAGACCACGGGCTGGTGTTCGGCACCCTTGCGGTACTCGGCGGCATGATTGGCGCCGTGTCATTCAGCGGCAGCCTGGTTGCATTCGCGAAACTGCAGGGCCTGATGAAACGCAGTTTTCGCTTTCCTGGTCAGCAGGTTTTCAACCTGTTGTTACTTGCGGCGACGCTGGCGACCGCAGGCTACATTGTGCTCGCACATGCCGATGTCAACACCATAGCAATCTTCTTCGTGCTGGCACTAATACTTGGCGTCACGATGACCTTGCCGATCGGCGGTGCCGACATGCCGGTCGTCATCTCACTGTACAACGCCCTCACCGGCCTTGCGGTCGCGTTCGAAGGCTTTGTACTGCAGAACGCGGCAATGATCATCGCCGGAACGGTCGTCGGTGCCGCGGGATCCTTGCTGACACAACTCATGGCGAAAGCGATGAATCGTTCGCTCGCCAACGTGCTGTTCTCCGGCTTCGGTGAAGAGAGTGGTGAGGCCAGCGAGGAGGTGTCCGGCAGCATGAAGCCGATCGAGGCTGCGGACGTCGCCGTGATGATGGCGTTCGCGAATAAGGTGCTCATCATTCCCGGCTACGGCATGGCCGTTGCACAAGCTCAGCACAAGGTGTGGGAATTGACGCAACTACTGAAATCTCGTGGCGTCGACGTCAAGTTCGCCATCCACCCGGTGGCCGGTCGCATGCCGGGCCATATGAATGTGTTGCTCGCGGAGGCCGTCGTACCGTACGACATTATTTACGATGAGGACGAGATCAATCCTGAGTTTCCGACCGCGGATGTTGCGCTGATTATCGGTGCGAATGACGTCGTCAACCCGGCTGCCCGCAACGACCCGGCCAGCCCGATCTATGGCATGCCGATCCTGAACGCAGACTACGCGAAAAATGTCATCGTTATTAAGCGCGGACAGGGCACCGGTTTCTCCGGCATCGAAAATGCGTTGTTCTTCCTCGATCATACAAGGATGTTGTATGGGGATGGGCAAGCGATGGCGAGCGAGCTCATTAACGAGGTTAAAGCGTTGTAGCAACGACGCGTAGGAGCCCGGCCCACCGGGCGACAAACATTGAAGGGCATGTTGAGAAACATGCCCTTCAATGTTTGTTAGGCAACAATTAACCGCTTTCAATGAAAGAATATCGCCCGGTGGGCCGGGCTCCTACGAACCCTTGCTACAGCTTTTAACGCGGAGGTCGATCGCTCGTTCTTGGCCTGTCGTGCTGGCGCTGTCGCAGGCGATCCCTGACCCTTTGCCTCTGGTCCGGCGTCATATTGCGATACCGGTCCCGTAGCTGCTGCCGGCGATCCGCAGGCAGGTCTCGAAAGTTTCGAAAATTGTTACGGATCCTCGCCTTCTCCCTGGGCGTCATGCGCTGGAATTGGTTGTAACGATCGCGGATCGCATCGCGCTCGTTGTCGCTAAGCCTTTGCCAGGTCTGGAACCGCTCTCTTGACGCCGTCCGATCTTCTGCATCCATCTCGGACCAGCGCTTCGCGCCCTCGGCAAGCCGTGCCCGGCGCTCGATCGGCAGGGTATCCCAGTTCTCTGCCATCGGGCCAAGCACCTGTTGTTGCGCTTCGGTCAGGCTATTCCAGTTGACTTGGTTATCCTGCGCTGATGCGGCGCCACTGATCAGCAGCAGCGTCGCAATAGCCGCAAGCAAATATTTAGCTTTCATCGTCTTTCTCCACCGATTCTTCCTCTTTCGACGCGGGATCGGTCCGCTTGTCTTCGGACGCAACCTGCTCAACCGCTTCGGCGGCCAACAGTATCCAATCTTCGTCCGACTCCTCCCAAAGCCCGAGATACTCGAGAAACTCCATATCGGGCATGACATCATCGTCCGCGGCGACTGTGCCGCTGCAAGCAAGGAGCCCCCAAAGTACTGCGACTTTGAACGCTACTTCAGGTTGTCTTTTTTTAGCCGACAATGTCGTCGGGCTCCACAATTTCATCGGCATCTTCATCGATGTCGATCCAGCTATAGAACTCGAGTTCTTCCAGCATCTCGAAGCTGTCCTCCGTCAGCAGGATCTCGAAATCGGCAGCTGATGCCTCCGGCGTCAATCCGTCAACCGGCGGATTCCCGGTCCACAACACAACCGCGACAACCGCTGCGGCGGCCACGCCTGCTGCGGGCGCCCATTGCACCCAGACAGGTCTACCTGTCTTGAGCGCATCCAGTGCCGCCTGGCGCCCACGATTCAGGCGCGAACGGGTTTGTCCATCGAGACCCGCAACGCTTTCATCAAAAAGCTGTTTCGCCTTTTCAGCGAATGCTTTATCAGCGACCGTGTCTTTCCGCTCGTTCATTGCCAATGCTCTCCCAATGACTCGCGCAGCGAATGCACTGCCCGAGAGTAATGTGTTTTTACGCTGCCCTCACTGCATCCCATTGAAGTGGCGGTGCCAGCGACGGACAGTCCCTCGAACGTCCGCAGCATGAATGCCTCCCTTTGTCGGGCAGGCAATTCGCCAATCGCGACCTCGAGGCATTGCATCGCCTCTTGCGACTGCAGCTGCTCGTCCGGGGTGCGACCTTTAGGATCCGGTGCAGAAGCAACAACATCGTAGTCATTATCTTCAACGCCAGGACGTCTGAACCACACCATCACGCGATTTCGCACGAGCTGCCGGCGATGCCAGTCGCGGACCCCGTTTTGCAGAATCCGATAAAAAAGCGGCGTCCATTCGTCGCTGCGGCGATCTGCATATTTCCGCGCCAGTTTGATCATCGCATCCTGCACCAGATCGAGCGCCTCGTCGCGATCGCGGACGGATATCTCTGCGATTCGCAACGCGCGCTTTTCGACCTCTGCCAAAAATCGATTGAGCTCCCGTTCGCGCTGCAGCGTTCTGACTCCCGTTCGGTCCCCGGACTCGCAACATACCGCAAAACTCGCGACACAGGCGTTCATAAAATGCTCTTCCCTGTCATAAAATTCATGAGATCCCTCTCATTCCGTCCTTTCATCTTGACTCCCTTCCGGGAATCATGACTATTTAACGTCCGGCCACGGCGGTGGTTGACAGGAAAAGACCTCATTCTTTACGCATTATGTAACGTCAAACGGGCGCGCTGCACCGCAAGTATATCCATAAGTGATTGTATTCATTAAAAATAATGGCACCCTCCTGGCGATGGTCGCACTGCTGTGAACGCCGCTGCCGTGATCCGCGTCGCGATCAACGCGCCGCTGTCCCGCTTGTTCGACTACCTGCCTCCTGACGAGGGCAAGCCCCAACCCGGATGCCGGGTGCTGGTGCCATTCGGGCGGGGGGTCAAGATCGGCCTGGTGATGGAGCTGGCTGCGCACAGCGACATTCCGGCCTCGAAGCTTAAACGGGCAACTGCCGTTCTCGATGACAGCCCGCTCCTCAATGAGATTGACCGCTGGCTTATCAGCTTCACGAGTGACTACTACCACCATCCAGTCGGCGAAGTGGTGAGCGCGGCACTGCCTGCGTTGTTGCGGCAAGGCAAGCCATTGGTATCCCTGGTCAGGAAAATATCGGTAACCGAGATAGGCGCAACGACCGACCTGAACATGATTCGTAAACGCGCGCCGCGCCAGGCAGAGCTTCTCACGATCATCCGCGATGCAGATGCGATCAGTTTTGATGACCTCGATCAGGCGATGCCCGGTTGGCGGCGTCTGAAGAAAAATCTCGTCGACAAATCGTTGCTCGAGGAATTTGCGTCGTCCGACGAGAGTGATGAACCAGAGCTTCTTGCCAACGTCGAGCAGACCGATGGTCCGGCATTGAACCGCGACCAGGAAAACGCTTTACAGGTCATCCGATCTCAAACTGGATTCAAGGTAAGCCTGATTGATGGTGTCACCGGCAGTGGCAAAACGGAAATCTACCTGCAGTTGATTCGCGACATGATGCATGCCGGTCGCCAGGTCCTGGTATTGGTTCCCGAGATCGGTCTGACACCACAGCTTGTCGAAAGATTCAGGACGCGCTTGGGACTCGAGCCGGTCCTGCTGCATTCGGCGCTTACGGATACAGCGCGGCTTGCAGCCTGGCGCGCTGCGCGACGTGGATCGGCAGCAGTGATTCTTGGAACCCGGTCTGCCATTTTCGTGCCGATGAAAACGCCGGGTCTTATTATTGTCGATGAAGAGCACGACAGCTCACTGAAACAACAGGAAGGCTTGCGCTACTCCGCGCGTGACCTCGCGATCGTAAGAGCAAAGAAGCAGGACATTCCCGTGGTGCTGGGATCGGCAACACCATCTCTGGAGTCATTGCAGCGTTGTCGGGAAGAGGCATACCAGCACCTTAAGCTGCCAACGCGTGCGGGCAGGGCGGTGCCGCCGTTGCTGCGCCTCGTGGACCTGACCATACATCGGTCCAGTGATGGCCTGAGCACGCCGGTGATTGCTGCGATCACTGAGAACATTCGTCAGGACGGACAGGTCCTCGTCTATCTCAATCGCCGCGGCTTCGCCCCGACGTTAATTTGCATCGGTTGCGGAAAAATCGCCGACTGCAGTCGCTGCGACGCCCGCATGACGGTGCACGCGAACAGCAACAAGCTGATGTGCCATCACTGCGGCGCCAGCCGGGCAATTGACAGCGAGTGCTCCGACTGCGGAAGTTCATGCAAACCGCTCGGACAGGGCACCGAACGCCTTGAGGATTCACTGCGGGCGCAGTTTCCGCAAGACACGATCACGCGCATCGACAGCGACAGCACGCGCATCAAGGGCACGATGAAAAAAGCGCTCGCCGCAGCCACCACTGGCGAGACGAGAATTCTTGTCGGCACGCAGATGCTGTCGAAAGGACATCACTTTCCAAACCTGACACTCGTGGTTGTCATCAATGCAGACCAGGGGCTTTTTAGCACCGACTTCCGCGGCAGCGAGCGGCTCGCGCAGAGTTTGATACAGGTTGCCGGCCGCTCCGGCAGAGTGGCCCGCCAGGGTGAAGTGATCATTCAGACCGCGTTTCCAAAACATGCGTTCTGGTCCGAATTGTTCAGAGGTGGCTATGAACGAGTCGCCAGCGCCGCACTGACGGAGAGAGAAAAGACCGCATGGCCGCCTTTTTCAAGGCTCGCGCTGTTGCGGGCAGCCGCAGTCCGGCGAGAGGATACTCACGCGTTCCTCGAGTCCGCCAGGCAAATCGCGGAAACCATGAACTTGCCGGATGTCAGGATCCTCGGTCCTGTCAGCGCACCAATGGAACGCAGGGCCGGGCGCTACCGTGCGCAACTTTTGCTGCAGAGCCGCCAGCGCCGTGAACTGCATGACATGCTCAGCCACATCCGCGCCGCACTCGAGGGCAGTTCCTTTGCCCGGCGGGTCAGATGGTCGATCGACGTCGATCCGATTGAGCTTTTCTGATCTATCGTTAGAATTACCATACTGTTAGGAGTCCGCCCCAATCCGCCCGAATTGGTATATTTTGCTGCATCGGGCGGTGCGGATTGATCTTTAGCGCATTGTTTTGCAAGCTTGAATCGCCCGCTGGGGCGGGCTCCTACGGGCGCCATTCCAAAACGCAACCATTCCTCTGGATCTCAATTGAAAAGCAGCATCGCACAACTTGTAGAGCACGCCGTCGCCAGCCTGCCTGACCTCGCAGAGATGCCGGAAGTGTCTTCGATCAGGATCACGGTCGAACGTACCCGCGACCCTCAGCACGGCGACTTCACGACCAACATCGCGATGCGTCTCGCGAAATCGCTTGGCAGGAATCCGCGCGATATTGCGTCGATGATCATCGATCAAATGCCTGCGAGCGAACTTGTCGACAAGATCGAGATCGCCGGACCCGGCTTTATCAACTTTCGGGTAAGTAACAAAGCATTGCATGATGAACTGACGCATGTTCTGCAGCAGGGAAACTGTTATGGCCACCAGGAAATCCGGCCAGAACCCAAAATTCTGCTCGAGTTCGTTTCGGCAAATCCAACCGGTCCATTGCACGTCGGACATGGGCGCCACGCAGCGTATGGCGCCACCGTTGGAAATTTGCTCGAGGCAGCAGGCTTCAAGGTCGATCGTGAATACTACGTCAATGACGCCGGACGGCAAATGGACATCCTGGGTGTCAGTGTCTGGTTGCGCTTGCTCGAGCACAACGGGGTAACGATCAGTTTCCCTGAGGCGGGATATAAAGGTGACTACATCGGCCAGATCGCGGCCAGCCTGGACACAAGCGGCATGCCCGAGATCAGTGCTGACGAACTCGTCGCCGGCCTCCCTGCCGACGGACCGGACGGCGACAAGGAGGCACATATCGACGCCTTGATCACCGCAGGACGCGAGCTTCTTGGCATCCATCATTTCCAGAGGATCCGCAAGCAGGCGCTAGACTCTATACTTTCTGATATCGAGGACGATCTGAAGGGCTTTGGAGTAACTTTCGATCGCTGGTTCTTCGAGCAAAGCCTGACCGACGACAATCTCATCCATGACGCGCTCATCATTCTCAAAGAACGCGGCATGCTGTACGAAAAAGACGGCGCGACCTGGTTCCGGGCGACTGACTACGGCGATGAGAAGGATCGGGTCGTTGTTCGCGAGAACGGCCAGACAACCTACTTTGCATCCGACATTGCCTATCACAACGACAAACGCAAACGCGGCTACGATCACTTGCTGGACATCCTGGGCTCGGATCATCACGGTTACCAGGCAAGAGTCCGGGCAGGTCTCGAGGCCATGGGGTACGGCGGAGACAGCCTCGAAGTCGAGCTAATGCAGTTTGTAACCCTGTACCGCGAGGGTGAAAAACAATCGATGTCCACACGCTCCGGCGAGTTCATCACCTTGCGTCAGCTACGCGAAGAGGTCGGCAACGATGCCGCGAGATTCTTTTACGTGATGCGGTCGAACGATCAACATCTCGACTTCGACCTCGAGCTCGCGAAAAGCCATACCAACGACAACCCTGTTTACTACATACAGTATGCGCATGCGCGCGTCGCAAGTGTCTTCAGGCAACTGGAAGAGAAGTCGCTGACATACGATCAGACAGCGGGTGTCGACAACTTTGGACTCCTTGAAGAGCCCCATGAAAAATCATTGATGTCCACACTGAGCCGGTTCCCGGAAGTTATCGAGTTGGCCGCAAACAACCGTGCGCCGCAACACCTCGTGCACTATCTGCGTGATCTCGCCAACGAGTTTCATACCTATTACAACGCGCATACGTTTATTGTCGACGACGATTCGCTACGCAATGCGAGACTTGCATTAATTACCGCGACGCGGATCGTGATCGCCAGCGGCCTGAAAATCGTAGGGGTTTCAGCACCGGAATCGATGTAGTTATCTATGGCCAATCGCAAGCGAAAACGAAAACGCAGCACGAGGACAAGACGGCAACAGGAGTATCCAGGCTGGATGTGGATGTTGTTTGGGCTGGGCGTCGGGCTATCCGTTGCGCTGGCCGTTTTCATGAAAGATCGGGAACCCGCGGCGGCTGTCCAGGACGCTGCGCCAGCGCCAGCCAGCCTGGCAAATACGATCGACAGCAACAACAAACCGGCGACGGCATTACCGGCGGAGCCACCCGAAAGACGTTTCGACTTTTATAACATGTTGCCTAATTTCGAGGTGATCATTCCCGAACAGGAGCCCGACGTCAGCCAGGACAAGGAACCGAAAGCCGTTGATCGGCCGGGCAACTATGTGTTGCAGGCGGGATCATTTACCGACTTTGCCGATGCTGATCGCCGCAGGGCACAGTTGGCGCTGCAGGGTATCGAATCGCGGATCCAGCGCGTGTCCATCGACGACAAGACTTATCATCGCGTTCGTATCGGGCCGACGCGTGACCTCGATGAACTCAACACGCTCAGAAATCGCCTGCGCCAGGCACAGATTGATGTCCTAAGAATCCGTATAGGTGACTAGGAGTTCCTACCTCTGGCTTTTTTTGTGCGTTGCCGGCTGCGTAACGGAACAGCCAGCACCTGATGCACCGCCACAGCTGGAGTCGCCAGCGGCGGAACCCGCCGCAGAATCTCAAAGAGATCTTGCATCAATGCGCTTACGTATCGCCGCCGTCGGTGACATGATGCTCGGAACAGACTATCCCGAAAATCACCTGCCTGATGATGACGGTGTCAGTTTTCTTGCCCATGTCACACCGATCCTCGCTGGTGCCGACGTCACCTTCGGCAATCTCGAAGGAGTGCTGCTCGATGGCGGTGAACCCGGCAAGAAATGCAGCAACCCGAACGCCTGTTACCTGTTTCGTTCACCGTCGCGTTACGTGAAGCACTTCGTCAACGCAGGCTTCGATGTACTTAGCCTTGCCAACAACCATGCAAGAGATTTTGGTGAGGAAGGACGCCTCGCCAGCATGGAGACCCTGGCCGCGGCCGGTATTTATCACTCCGGGCTGGAAGGTGATTTCGCTTCGTTCACGGCCAACGAGCTGGATGTCGCCCTGCTCGCATTCGCCGTCACCAAAAATTCGAACATGATGCTCGATTACGATTTCGCGGCAGAAGTCGTTGCCGACCATGCCAAACGCTACGACATCGTTATAGTTTCATTTCATGGCGGTGCCGAAGGACGGAATGTCACAAGGCTGCCGTTCGCCGAGGAGGAATACTTTGACGAGCCGCGCGGTGACGTCGTCAAGTTCTCCAGGATGATGATCGACGCGGGCGCCGACCTGATTCTCGGTCACGGACCGCATGTCGTCAGGGCAATCGAACGATATAAGAACAGGCTGATCGCATATAGTCTTGGAAATTTTGCGACCTATTACGGCATCAGTGTCGAGGGTATCAAGGGACTTGGGCCCATCCTGGTGGTAACGCTCGATGGCGAGGGCAACTTCGTCGAAGGGAAAATACACTCCACGATCCAATTGCGCCCGGACGGACCGTCGATTGACGACGACGACGGCGCACTGAACCTGATACGCAGCCTGAGTTTTCGGGATTTCACGACGCCCGGTCTGTCATTCAATCCGGATGGCAGCCTGACGCCGGCACCCAGAATTTTTGGCTTGCCCTGAGCGACCCAAAATCAGCATTTGGGCGATATTTCCTGACTGAATCAGGGCATTATTAAAAAAATGAAGAATTCCGATCGGACCACCCAAATGAGAAAGGCGCTATTAGTCGCCGCTGTGGTGACAGCCTGCCTGTTTCAATCACTGGCGTTGGCGACGCCTGTCGACGTTGCGCGCGCCGAAGACGTCGGCATGTCCTCAGAACGCCTGGAGTACATGAAAAGCTACTTCGAGGGTCTGCTGGACGACGAAGAGACTGGCGGCTTCCAGATTCTGATCTCCCGGCGCGGCAAGGTCGTTATGTATGAAAACCTCGGCCTGGCAAATGTCGAGGAAAACATTCCTGTGACAGACGAGACCCTGTTCCGAATTTATTCGATGACCAAGCCGGTCATGGGTGTCGCTATGATGATGCTCTATGAAGAAGGTCAGTATTCCCTCGCCGATCCACTTTCAAAGCACATCCCCGAGTTTGCCGAATTGCGCGTGTATGCCGGTGAAGATGGGGAAGGCAACATGAAGCTCGAGGTGATGAAACGTGAGCCGACAATTCATGATCTCCTGCAACATACGGCCGGATTTACCTACGGCATATTCACCGATACACCTGTCGATAAACAATACCTCGATGCGGACATGCTCTCCAATGGCCAGACTTTGCAGAATGTCATTGACAAACTGGCCGCCATCCCCCTGTTGTATCAGCCGGGCTCCCGATGGCATTACAGCGTTGCGGTCGATATTCAGGGGTACCTGATCGAGAAATGGACCGGGATGAGTGTCGACGCATTCCTCAAAGAACGACTCTTCGGTCCGCTCGGCATGGACCAGACCATGGCGTATGTCCGGCCTGACAAGACGGCACTGCTCGCCAATATTTACACGCATAGCGATACAGGCGGCAGGGAACTGTTTACCGGTGACGTCTATTTCGATTTCTTCAATGCGCCCACTGCGTTCAGCGGCGGCGCTCAGCTGATCTCGACCGGCGACGATTACTGGCGTTTTTGCCAGATGCTTTTGAACGGCGGCGAATTCGATGGCACTCGTTATCTTTCACCATTAACGGTAGAAATGATGTCGTCGAACCGCTTGCGGGATCCTGCTAGCCTGCCGAATGGCGAGGGATTCGGTCTGAACTTCGGCGTTGTCGTTGACAACACACAGACCGCATATCCGTCGAGTAACGGCGAATACTCCTGGACTGGGCTTGCGAGCACTGTTTTCTGGATCGATCCGCAAGAGCAAATGGTGGCAATCCTGCTGACGCAGTATTTACCTTATCGCGGTAATTACTACAATGAACTGTTGCATCGCCTGGTGCGCGCAGCAATCATCGAGTAAGACCTTAGGGATTCTCCAGGATGCCATTGCCACTGATAGGGCCCGATCAGGACTTCGCAATCTGGGCCGTACTCATTGCGCTGGCGGGATTCGGTTTCTGGTGCGAGCGATTTCCCTGGGGCAGAAAGTATTCGGGAGTCATGCTGTTGATTACGGCAGCGATTGTTCTTGCCAATTTGCGGATCATTCCTACAGTCGCACCCGTGTACGATGTTGTCTGGGACTATCTCGTACCTATCGCAATTCCGCTGCTGTTGTTTGAAGCGGATCTCAAACGCATCGTGCGGGAATCCGGTCCGACGCTGATTGCTTTCATGATTGGCAGTGCAACGGTCGTAGCAGGAGTCACCGTCGGCGTCTTTCTGTTTGATCTTGGCCCGAGAGAAGCGGAGCTGGCCGGAATATTTACCGGCACCTACATCGGCGGTGGCCTCAATTTCGCTGCAGTCGCCGAGGCTACCGGCATGCAGGACGATAGCATGTTGACGGCGGCCGTCGCCGCCGACCAGGTGATCACCAACCTGCATTTCCTGTTGATCATTTTCATTCCCGGCATCGCATGGATGGCAAACAGATATCCAACCCATCACATGGATAACGCAGTGTTATTCGACGCCGAGTCAGAAGGCGAGGTGCATTGCATTACCGATCTTAGTCTCGCGGGATTGATGGCGGCACTGGCGCTGGCCTTCGCCGTGGCGGCAACCGGCAAACTCATTGCCGAACTGGTTGGCATGTCCGACTATTCGATCCTGGTAATCACACTGCTCGCATTGATGATTGCGACGATTTTCCCGCGGCAAGTCAAAAAGCTCTCCGGCTACCGGGAGACTGGCAACGTAATGATGTTTATTTTTCTGGCCAGCGTCGGCGCAGGAGCAGATATCTGGAAGCTCATCGAAACCGCGCCGGTTCTGTTTTTGTTTGCCTTGGTCATCATCATCGTGCACCTGGTGCTTTTGTTTGGCATCGGGAAAATCCTGAAACTCGATCTTGCCGAACTGGCGATGGCTTCGGCGGTTTGTATTGGCGGGCCGGCAAGCGCGCCGGCGCTCGCCTCGGCTAAAGGCTGGCGTGACCTGTTGATTCCCGGGTTGTTGCTGGGGTCGCTGGGTTACGCCGTCGGCAGTTTTATCGGTGTTTCGGTGGTCGAGTTTTTGCGCTAGCAAGATTCTTTTAGTGCACCTGTTCCACGGTCCACGACTCAACAATTTCCAGGTATTGCGGCACGTATCCCGCCGTCAGGACGCCGGTCCAGTTGGCGAGTGCATGACCGACACCATCGAACACCATGTAACTGATGTTCTTGTCGTACTCCTCACGCAAGACTTCGAGAAATTCCACGCTCTGCACCGTCGGCACGTTGACATCTGTCTCGCCGAAGGCGTAATACATCGGTACATCGATCGATTTGAGAAATGGTCCCGGATCGTATGCGGCGTCAGCGGCAAAATTCGTATAGAACTCCATTTCATACGGCCGGACCTGCTCCGGGAGAACCTGATCGGCAAGCGGTATCGTGTCACGAAGCGTTTTGAGTTCCGCATTAATCGCATCCCGCTCTGGACTGTCTGCCAGCGCCGGGTCGAGTCCGGCTTCAAAATAGTAAGCCCATCGTCGACCTGTCACGTCCAACAGCTTGTCGAGATCGGTCTCGGCAACGCCCGCCTCCAGAAATTCATTGCGCATCTCCCAAAGCGCGGTATCAATCCATGGCAACGGCGGCCCGACCCGGTTGAAGATAAATGCGATGTTGTCAGTGCGGTATGCGATCTCGGGTGTAAACCAGCCGCTCTCGCTATTACCGAAAAGGCCGATGCGATCAATGTCTATGTCATGGCGGCCGCGGAGAAATCGAACGGCCGCAATGGCGTCTTCGATGAAATCACTGTAAAGCGCCGATTCAAAATCGCCGCCGCTATTGCCGACGCCCCGTTTGTCATAGAGCAACACGGCAAAGCCACTTCGAACCAGCGTTGTTGCAATGACTTTGTATGCGGGACCGTCAGAGGATTCAGGACCCGATCCATGCAGCACAATCACCGCGGGAAACCTGCCCTCTTCCGATGGCTTGACCAGCGTGCCAGACATCTCGAACCTGCCACCGCGGAAAGTAATGTCTTCGGTCGGCGACCAGAACACCAGGTATCGGGTAATGTTGAAAATGACGAGCGCCGCCAGTAACGCGAATGACCACGCAAACAGTGAAGCGAGCTTTTTCATAATAAGCAACTTTAGGATGGATCTGGATGCCAACCCTGGCCCCTGAATTAGATCATTTGCACTGACAAAAATCAGTTCGTTCTCGCCCGCAGGCTGACGGGATTCCTGTAGTATCCCCGGAACTCTCGGGCAAGAAAAACAACTCCACAGGACCCTTCCATGCAAGACATTGTCAATACCATCAATGCCTGGGTCTGGAGTCCGGCGCTGATCTACCTGGCCCTCGGTGCCGGGCTTTTCTTTTCGATCCTTACGCGATTCGTCCAGGTTCGGATGTTTCGCGAGATGATCCACCTGCTGTTTTCCAGCAAGGAATCGGAACGCGGCATTTCGTCATTCCAGGCGCTGGCGGTCTC
>SMVA01411321.1_pt1 | contig 14333 bp, 9 predicted proteins | sample 2456451 | NCBI WGS metagenome assembly SMVA01 (sample SAMN11095933, study PRJNA526329) | marine sediment metagenome | biome: Marine sediment; feature: Surficial sediment; material: Deep marine sediment; isolation source: Hadal surficial sediment | place: Pacific Ocean | collected 2014-05 | depth 0-1...
CAACGCCGGCTTCACCGCCATGCTGGGCAATGCCAGCTTCACTGCCCTGCTGGGCAATGCCGGCTTCACCGCCCTCCTGGGCAATGCCAGCTTCACCGCCCTCTTGGGCAACGCCGGCTTCACCGCTCTCCTGGGCAACTTCGACTTCACCGCCATGCTGGGCAACGCCGGCTTCACCGCCATGCTGGGCAACGCTGACTTCGCAGCCCTGCTGGGCAACGCCGACTTCACCGCCATGCTGGGTAACTCAGATTTCACCGCCATGCTGGGCAACGCCGGCTTCACCGCCCTGCTGGGCAACACCAGCTTCGCCGCCCTGCTGGGCAATACCGACTTCAGCGCCCTCCTGGGCAACGCCAGCTTCACTTCCATGCTGGGCAACAGGGAGTTCACCACCCTGCTGGGCAATGCCAACATCACTGCCCTCATGGGCAGCCAGGATTTCAACGTCATGCTGGGCAGCGGCGACTTCAGCAGCCTCAGGTTGCGCTAAGCGGTATCAGCAGGATTTTCTTATTGCCATACGCCCCCTGAAACGGGATACTCCGGAGATGCCGTGGGCACGCACCCACGGCATCTCCTCTTCTTTATCATGGGAGGCCGATCTTGATTCGCCACGCCTGCCGGCATACAGCTTCCCTGGCGATGGTCATCATCTGCTGTCTTGCAACCGGGCAAGGTCTCAGGGCCCAGTTGAAACAGATGGAAACCGCGGATGCCCGGGTGGTCTACCTGGACCCGCTCCAGACCGGCCTGGCTCCCTACATCACCCGGGCTCTTGAGAATGCTCTTCGCCACCATCGCGACCTCTTCCAGTACGAGCCCTGGGAGGAGCCCACGCTTCTGCTCCGGGATATCAAGGATTTCGGCGGCGCCGCCGCCACTCCCCTCCCTCGCAACATCATCCTCCTTGATCTGGCGCCGGGAAATTTCGCTTACGAGACCTATCCGGCCAATGAGCGCATCAACACCTGGCTGAACCACGAGGTGGTTCATCTGATGATGACCGACATGGCAGCGCCTCGAGATCGAAGGGCGCGCCGGTTCTTCGGCGGCAAGGTCCAGGAAACGTCCGATCATCCCGAGACCATGTTCTATAGCTATCTCACCAACCCCCGCTTTGCCGCGCCCCGCTGGTATCAGGAGGGCGTCGCCGTCTTCATGGAGACGTGGATGGCCGGCGGCATCGGGCGGGCTCAGGGCTCCTACGACGAAATGGTGTTCCGCGCCAAGGTGCTGGACGACGTGCACATCTACGATCCCCTGGGCCTGGCGTCGGAGGGCACCAAGACCGACTTCCTCCTGGGAACCAACTCCTATCTCTACGGCACACGTTTCGTCAGCTACCTGGCTTACGCCTGGTCCCCTGATCATGTCCGCCGCTGGGCAATCCGCACCAAGGGCAGCAAACCCTCCTATGCCGGCCAGTTCGAGCAGGTCTTCGGCGAGCCACTGAAAGAGGCCTGGGCCGGATGGATCGCCTTCGAGCAGGAGTTTCAACAGACCAACCTGGCCGCCATCCGTGAATATCCCGTCACGCCATACACCGACATCTCCGGCCAGGCTCTTGGCACCGTGTCCCGGGCCTACCTGGACGAACACCACAAGACCCTCTATGCCGCCTTCAATTATCCTGGGGTGGTACCGCCCCTGGGAGCCATCTCCCTCGAGGACGGCAGCATCCGGCGGTTGCAGGAGATCAAAGGGCCGGCCGGTTACACGGTGACTTCCCTGGCCTGGGATCCCGGCCGGCGAAAGCTGTACTACACAACGGACAACATGGCCTGGCGGGACCTCTATATCCTCGACCCCGACTCGGGAGACGCTCGGCGGCTCCTCAAGGACGCCCGGCTCGGCGACATCGTGCTCAACCAGGCTGACAGTTCCATCTGGGGCGCCCGCCACTTCAATGGTATCGTCACTCTGGTTCGCATTTCCGATCCGTATCTCGCCTGGGAACAGATGCTCTCACTGCCCTACGGGCAGGTGGCCTACGACCTGGATCTATCACCGGACGGCAGCCTGCTGGCCCTGTCTCTCGGCGGTATCGACGGCCACCACGTCCTCCAGGTCCATGCCACCGACAAGATCCGTGCAGGTATCTACGAACCGGCGAAGGAGTTCGACCTGGGAACTGCGCTTCCGGGCAATTTCACCTTCACCCCCGACGGTCGCTACCTCCTGGGGAACTCGTACCTGACAGGAGTGTCCAACCTCTTCCGGTTCGATCTCGAAACCGGCGTCATGGAGGCCCTCACCAACACCGAAACCGGACTGTTCCGCCCGCTCACTCTGGACGACGACGGCGGCCTGCTGGCATTCCGCTACACCGGTGATGGGTTTGTGCTGACCAAACTGCAGGTGGAGCCCATCGAGGACATCAACCCCATCACCTTCCTGGGGGAGCGCACCATCGCAAAGCACCCGGAGCTGGCCGAGTGGCAGGCGCCGCCACCCAGCAGCGTTGACCTGGAGCAGGCCGGCGTTCAACAGGGTGACTACAAGGGCTTCAAGTCAATCCAGCTCGAGTCGGTCTACCCCATAGTAGAAGGCTACAAGAACCTGGTCGCCTACGGCGCACGGATCAATCTGTCCGATCCCCTGACCATCAACACACTGAACCTGAGCGCGTCCTACTCTCCGTATGAGGATCTGCCCTCGGAAGAGCGTCTGCACGTCAACCTGGACTACAAGCGCTACAACTGGCGGGCCTTCATCCACTGGAACAGAGCCGACTTCTACGACCTCGCAGGGCCCACCGAGGTCAGCCGCAAGGGGTACGCCGTGGGCCTGGGACAGACCAAGGTCCTGCTCTACGATGATCCCCGCCACATGGACCTGCGCTGGGGCGTCACGGCCTACGGAAATCTGGACCGACTGCCCTACTTCCAGAATATCGAGGCCACGTTCGACAAGTACTACAGCTCCTACGTCACCCTGGACTACCGCAACTCCCGTGCCTCTCTGGGCGCAGTCGACTACGAGAAAGGCTGGACCGGGAACTTCACCCTGCTCAATACGGCAGTCGATGGCGAGTGGATCCCCGGCGGGATCGGCCGGGTGGACGTGGGCCTGCCGCTGCCCCTGCACCATTCCTCCTTCTGGATTCGCAGCTATGCCGGCGGCATGGTCGGCGACCCGGACAACAACTTCGCCAACCTCTACTTCGGGGGATTCGGCAACAACTATCTGGATCACCAGGATGAGCAGCGCTACCGGCGATGGTACGCCTTTCCGGGTCTGGAGCTCAACGAGGTGGGCGGCCGCAACTTCGCCAAGGTGACCCTGGACTGGAACCTTCCCCCCATCGTCTTCCGCCGGGTCGGCGGACCGGGCTTCTACCTGACATGGATGCGCTCCGCCATTTTCGCCGGCGGCCTGCGCACCAACATGGACGACGCCAGCCGGCGCATCGAGGCGGCCAATGTGGGCGCCCAGATGGACTTCCGTTTCACCGCGCTGCATCGCATGCCCATGACCCTGTCCATAGGATATGCCCGGGCCTTTCGCCAGGCTCAGGATTCCCAGGACGAGATCATGGTCTCGCTGAAGATCCTGCGCTGACCCATGAGCGCTGATTTCATCCCGCCGCTCCTCCTGGGCCTCATCCCGGTCCTGGCCTTTCTGACCGTGATGGTCTGGATGGACAGCTACAAGCTGGTGCGGCTGCGCACCGTACTGCTGGTCATCGTCTCGGGGGCGGCAGCCGCCGGCATGGCCTGGCTGATCATCACCCAGATCCTTGTCCCGGCCATGGATCCAACTCTCATTCGCCGCTACGCGGCCCCCCTCCTTGAGGAATCTCTGAAGGCGGCCATCGTGGTGGCCCTGATACGCACCAACCGGGTGGGATTCCTGGTGGATGCCGCCATCATGGGCTTCGCCGCCGGCACCGGTTTTGCCCTGGTTGAGAATCTCAACTACATGGCAGAGCTGAAGAACGCCGGGGTTGGGCTCTGGATTGTGCGTGGACTCGGCACCGCCATCATGCACGGAGGCACCACTACAATCTTCGCCGTCACGGCCAAGACCCTGGCCGACAAGCGCGGACAGGCCGGCCCTGGAGTCTTTGCACCAGGCCTCCTGCTCGCCGCCTTGCTGCATTCCTTTTTCAACCACTTCTTCGTGGCCCCCATGCTCCAGACCGCCCTGATCTTGCTGACCCTGCCGCCAATGGTGGCCCTGGTATTCCAGCGTGGCGAATACTCGTTGCGAAACTGGCTGGACGTGGGCTTCGACGCCGACACCAAAATGCTGGCAATGATTCACACAGGGCGGCTCTCCGATTCCCCTGTGGGTCTCTATCTGGCAACACTGAAGGACAAATTCAGGGGCGAGATCGTTGCCGACTTGCTGTGCTACCTGAGACTCCATACCGAACTATCACTGCGGGCCAAGGGCCTCCTGATGATGCGGGAGAGCGGCTTCCAGGTCCATGTAGATCAAGACGTCAGGGAAAAGTTGGATGAACTGGCCTACCTGGAGCGCAGCATCGGCCGCACGGGGCGCCTGGCGGTCATGCCGATGCTGCAGAAGACCGGCAAGGAGTTGTGGCAGATTTACATGCTGAAGGAGTGACCGGTGCCGGAGCGAATCAGCTATTGCGCTTCAACAGACTCAGGGTCATGTCATCGTCTTGCTCGCCACCGAGGGAGAACTCTGCCACGCTGCGGACAATAGCGTCCTGAATCTCGACAGGTGTTCGACCTCGCTCGGCGAGAAGCAACTGCTCCAGACGGGCCTCGCCGTACTCTTCCTCGGACGGACTGAAGGCCTCGGTGATGCCATCGCTATACATCACCAGCACATCGCCGGGTCCCATCCCGGTTTCGGCCACGCTGTAGGGCGAGTCCGGCAGGAAGCCAAGAATGATACCGCCGGTGCTGAGTTTCTCCACTTTGCCGCCGGCCCGGATCAACAACGGCGGGTTATGCCCGGCATTCACATAGCGCAGAACATGGCTCTCCAGATCGATTTCAGCACAGAAGAAGGTGATGAACTTGCCATCCTCGGCATTCTGGCAGACCGCCTTGTTGAGGCGCGAAACCAGCTCCCGCAGTCCGATGTCGGTACCGGCGTGGGCCCGAAAGGCCGACTGGAACATGGCCATGATGAGGGCGGCCCCGATCCCCTTGCCCGAGACATCACCCAGGGCAATTCCCAGCCGGCCGTTGTCCCGCATGATGTAGTCGAACGTATCTCCACCCACCGCCTTGCACGGCTTGTTCATGCCCGCCAGTTGATATCCCGCCACGACCGGCGGTTCGGCCGGCAGCAGGCGCTGCTGGATACGAGCGGCCAGGGACAGTTCCTTCTCGATCTCCCGCATGGCCTGGTCACGCTGAAACAGCCTGACGTTCTCGATCTTGACCGCTACCACGTTGCCCAGCAGTGTCACCAGCGCCAGATCGTCACGGCTGAAACAACCCCGGTTGGGGCTGTCCACGTAGAGAATGCCAAGCACCTCACGGTTGTTCCAGAGGGGCACGCACATGGCCGAGCGGATGCCCTGCAACATGATCGATTCGCTGCCCGCCAACTGCTGATCCATCTGGGCGTCCTCGATGATGACAGCTTGCTTGCCCTGGATCACCAGGTCGGCGATGGTCCGGCTGACCTCCAGGCGCTCGCCCCGTCCGCGCTGCGCCTGCACTTTCAGCAGGGGCGGATTCCCCTGCAAGAGCAGGATGGCGGCCCGATCGGGCGAGCAGGCCTCGAACACCATGTCCATGAAACGCTCCAGCACCTGGGGCAGCGGCCGCTGGGCGACCAGGTCCTCGGTGGCACGGCTCATGATGGCGAAGGCCCGTGCCTGGGGCGACTCGACGCGGGCAGCCTGGGCGGGGGCACTGGCATCCGCTTCCGGGTGGATGGTGGCCGACATGATGTCCGCCACCGACATGATAATGGTCTTGCCAGACAGGGCAGAGAGTGGAGGTGGAGATGGCTCAGGCCGGCCGATCTTGCCGAACCAGAAAGTGAACTGGCCGATGAGGATCTCGTCGCCCGGGCTCAGGACCGTCGGCTTAGCCACATCCTTGCCATTGAGAAAAGTGCCGTGAGATGAGCCGAGATCCTGAACTGTCCAGCGGCCATCCTCCTGCCGGAATTCAGCATGCCGGCGCGATGTGGACGGATCATCCTCGGGACGGATGTCGTTACCGGCGGCTCTGCCCACGGTATAGCTGGACTTGCGCAGCTTTATCTCGAAGATCCGACCGCTTTGGTTCTTGACGAAAAGGCTGTCCACGGGCCATCTCCCGGGTCGACTGGAAGGCCTGCATTATACCCCGGCCCAGTGGAACTGGCACAAAAATAGCCAAGCGCCCCTCTGCCATAGGCGATTCTCACTACGACAGCCGGGAGGTGCGGATATTTACGATATTTTACTCTCCCTTCTGTTCCGATCTGCCATGATTACCGGAAGCTGTATCCGACACGGTGCCCATACGGAAACAAAAAGGAGCGTGAGAATGAAATGGAAAGCCACAGCGCGCGCGGCTCACCTCGCCGCCATCGCCGCTGTCTTATGTCTGGGTGTTGGCACCATGTTCGCCGACCCTGTCCCGAGTTCTGAGGATGGGGAGACCGGCCCGGTCCAGGCGAAACTGGATGCTCTGAATGAAGAAAGCAATTCACAGGTGCCACCGGCTCTCCTGGAGGCCGGCCGCCAGGGCAACAAGGAACTGAAGGCGTCGGGAATTCTGGACCACGCCCTCAAGGTGGGCGCCACCATGCCTGCGTTCACTCTTGATGACGCCAACGGGAACTCCGTGAGCAGCAGCGATCTTCTGGCCAAGGGGCCATTAGTTGTCATTTTCTACCGGGGTGCCTGGTGCCCGTTTTGCAATCTCTATCTGAGTTCCGTGCAGAAGTACCTGCCCGAGATCGAGACCCAGGGCGCCACCCTGGTGGCCATCTCCGGTGAACGTCCGGATCGATCGCTAAGCGTGGAGCAGACCAACAGCTTGTCCTACCCGGTCTTGAGCGATCCGGATCTGACCGCAGCGCGCCAGTTCGGAATCGTCTACGAACTTCCCACGGTCGTGAATGACGCCATCACGGCAGTAGGATTTGACATGGCAAAATATTACGGCACTGAGAAGGCCGAGTTGCCCCTGAGCGCGACCTATGTCATCGACAGCGATGGGACTGTTGCATACGCGTTCGCCACGGTGGACTACAAGGTCCGGGCTGAGCCGAAGGATTTCCTGGCGGCCCTGTCCGCCCTGGGTCAGAAACGGTAATCATCGGGGCTCCTCAATCCTCGCGAAGCTCCCAGAGGACAAATTCAGCTTCTTCGAGACCTTGAATCGTCAGGATGGGTTCGTCTCGAATCGCCGCTCCGTCACCTGCGCTGAACTCGAGATCGTTGAGATTCAACCGGCCTCGTGCCACATGAATCCAGGCTGTCCGCCCTGAGGGAAGCTTGTGCCGCATCCGCTCGCCGGACGCCAGCAAGCCTGCGAAGAGCCAGGCATCCTGTGCCACAGAGAGCGAGCCATCTTGACCATCGGGCGAGACAACCAGGCGAAGCCTGTCCCGGCGCTCCTCCGCGGGGAAGGTTATCTGCTCGTAACGTGGCCTGGTGCCGTGCTTCCAGGGAACAATCCACATCTGGAGAAAATGAAGCACCTCGGTGGATGAAGCATTGAACTCGCTGTGGGTCACGCCGGCCCCTGCCGACATGATCTGCACGTCGCCTGGGCGCATCTGAGAGCCATGTCCCATGCTGTCCTTGTGCTCCATCACGCCTTCCAGGACCAGGGAGATGATCTCCACGTCCTTGTGGTGGTGTGTCCCGAACCCCTTCCCGGGCTGAACCAGGTCCTGGTTGAGCACGTGCAGCGTGCCGCAATTCACGAAATCGCGGTCGTGGTAGTCGCCAAATGAGAACGTGTGGTGAGAATCGAGCCAGCCAAGATCGGTATGGCCACGCTCCCGGGATCTTCTGATGGTGATCATAACTGGCTCTCCACGGGTTGCCGGCGATGCCCTTTGCCGGCCTGGCCACACGGACGTTTCCGGAAACAGAGAGCGGCCACATCGTCCGTCTTTCCGCGAGTGCCCATGTTACATTACCAAGCACCGCCCGTGCCGGTCTTGCGCGCGCCGGCCCGAGTTGAAGGCACTACTGGCTGACAACACGCTTTACGGGGAGAGGACCGCGCATCCCTGATCCATGACGTTGATTCGTCAGAGTGCCAGCGAGCTTCAACCTCTCTTCGTACCATTTCCTGGGTTTGATGAGGGTGAAGTGGTGTTCGCCCTCACGAAGTTCGATAGCCAGGCCGATCCCGTGGAAGCGCACGTGAAAGAGGGCGTGCTCATGGGAGTCGCCAAACGCCATAAACCCCTCCACATGTAGATGTTCGCCCGTGATATCGATGGAATCGAAGCGAGTACCATCTACTCCCATCTGCATGCGTGCTGTTCCGGTCACATCCTTGATCTCCAGCAGGCGGTGAAACCAGCGCACAGCCTTTTTTGTCTCAGCCAGAATGTGTACCAGAGGGCCCGTATCCCGGAGACTCAATTCCACGGTTGCGTCAATTTCCAGGGGGTGAGACAGCGCGATCTCCCCTTCCAGGATACGAATTTCTGCCCACCATGGTGGTTTCTTCCCGGCCTCATTTGTCACCGACCCAAGCTGTATTGTCGAACCGCACACGAGTGCCTCCTATGTCGAAATGGTGCGAAGCGATCGATTCGGTCCGCATCTCGATGTCAAAGGTCAGGTCCGTCTCGATGGATTCACCGCGCACCATGGCCATGATTCTCTCGCCGTTCAGTTCGAAGGCGACGTCGACGGCATCCCCTGTGAGGTCGACATAACCCTCAATTTTGCCCCTGCCGGACGAAAAGGTGAAGACGCCGTTCCGGTGCAAAAGGTCGTTGAGTGATTTGAATTCGAGGATCAGGGGGCGGGCCAGTTCTCCGCGCACGCGCAACCTCTCCACACGTTTCTTCCCATCCGGTCCCGACTCGACCAGGGTCAATGCCGCCGAAAGGTTCACCTCATCGCTGCGCAACTCCAGGTCGTCAAGCCGAAGTTCTCCATCCTCCAGGTGCACGTGCGCCGTACCCTCCACATCTTTCAGGGTCAACCATGGGTCGAACCAGCGCAGCGCTTTGCTCTTTTTTTCGAGAAGGTAGGTCAACGGGCGTGTGTCACGCAGTTCGAGCTTGAAGGTTCCATCCAGGACCGGCGGCTCAGTCAAAGTCACTTCACCGTCAATCAGAGCCAGGTCGGCGTGCCACGGCAGATCGGCGTGCCCCGAATCCCCCTCCCAGCGTGTTCCGCTGAGGCGCAACTCGACTTTGTCCAGATCGAAACGGCGAGAGGCCGGGCGATCGGTCCGCATCCTCAGGTCCAGATCCAGGTCCGTCACGATGGACTCGCCGCTGATCTGGACTGAAACACCGCGAGCCGCCAGGTGGAACGCCGCGTCACCGCCATCAGCCGAGAACTGCGCATGCCCGCCCAGCGAACCAACCCCGCCCGAGAACGCGAGAATGTCCGAGTGGGGCAGATACTGATTGAGAGTCACAAGATCCATGACCTCGGCCTGCGCCAGTTCAAGGCGCACGTTCAGACCCTCCAGCCCCCCATCGTGACCACCCAGGTCCGGACCCCAGGCGCGCAGGTGGAGCCGGGAACCGCGAAGATGCGGCTTTCCCGCGCTGGAAACCTCCACATCCTCGAAATCCAGGACAAGTTCCGACGCATCGTCTTTCAGGCTGTGACCCTCGACAACTGCCCGGCCCTCCACGGTCCAATCCAGAAAACGCGCTGTGAGAGCATCAGCCTCCAGCCTGACACTGCTCCCAGGGGAGATGTGCCGCTGCTTCATGATCAAATTGACCGCGAGATCGGCCGGCCCGTTCAACTCCAGCCACTTCCCATAAGCGAGGTAATCGTTGAGGAGTCCAAGATCCGAAATCCGGCCGCTGAGAGCCAGGCGACCGTCGGCAGGCCGAAGAGAGCGCCAGCGCTTACGGCCGGATCCTTGACGAGCCTCCATGGTCATCTCACCTTCGTCCACCTCCAGGCCGATGGACCAGGCCTTGGTCTGCCCGGCAAGCGGTTTTCGCTTCAGGAGGAGACTGGTCCCTTTGATGGACAGCCGATGCTCATCGAATCCTGCATGGTGAGGTACGTCAAGTTCCAGGTCCAGGGCGAGAGGGCGACCCTTCAGGTCCAGAACGACGTCTTTCCCGCGAATCCGGATGTCGCCTGTTTCCTGCAGGCCGGGGCTCAGGTTGAGACGGGCGTTCAGTTCGGCCCTACCCGATGACAACTTGACGCCTGCACCGCCAGGCAGGATGTCGCTGAAAACACCCAGGTCCGGAATATCCAGGCCTGAGAGATTCACCATGACCTCCGGGTCGTGGAAACCTTTCAGGTAATCCGGATCGTGGACGCGGACGACGATGTCAAGACCGGCCTCCGCCACATCCGGGTCCTCTGAGCTTGAACGAAAAACTTTCACATCATGCAGTGACAGCCTCATCTCGCTGACCGGCACCGCCTTGCCGGCCTCGAACTCGACGCTCCCCTGGATGCGACCTTGACCGTAGAAATCGAAACCGGGGAAACTCACCGCCAGCAGATCCGTATCAAGACTCATGCTGGTGTCCGGCAGCAACCTGCCGTGGTCCAGAAGAAAATCACAGACCAGCCGTCCTCCTCCCGAGATCTTGAGGCCCTGGGCATGTGCCAGGTAATAGCGCAGAAAGCCAAGCCCCTGAATATCGCCGTCGAGCTTCACCCGACCCGACCAGGCGTGCAGGACATCGGCAAAATGCGCTCCATGGGTCATGAACTTGTCTAGATCAATGGCGATATCCATGTCCAGGTTTTCACTCACGGTGTCGGAACCAATGATCACCCGGGCGGCGCCGAATTCCAGGCGCAGATCATCCATGGAAAACAACCCCCGAACCTGGAATTTCAGGTCTGCCGAGATTCGGCCGCTGCCAAGGACGCGGTATTCGTCGACCCACAGTTCCTTGACTTCCTCGAGTTCGATCCCCTGGAACTCAAAATGCCAGCCGGCAGGCCTGGGCGGCCCGATTCTGGGGGGGGCGACAGGCTCCACGGCCAGCCCCGGAATATCAGGGAAATTCCGTGTCGATTCAAGATCGAACCCTTCCGGGAGACGGCGCCGCATGAGGTAACGAATCCCTTGTCCTCTGACGCTCGCGGTGCGAAAGACACGCCCGCGAAGGGCGGAGAGGTCGATGTCCGCGGCGATGTGATCGAACTCGACGTACCACTGCACGTGGCGGTTGTTGCCACGAACTCGCACACCGTCAAGCTCGACGTGCCCGGGCCAGATCATCCGTGCCCGTGTCCACTCCACCAGAACATTTCTTGAGCGACCGTTGATGAGCCGAGAAAAAGAATCCGTGTTCAGCCAGACATTGACGCCAACCCAGGACAATACCAGGACCAGCAGCAGCCCTACGGAGCCCACGACCAGCAGGCGACGCACAACTTGCCTCCTGCCAGACCTCATCTTGCCGGTGCTTTTCACGATCTCCCAGTGTACTGCAGGCCGGCATGAACGGTTCTCTACGAGCAACGATGCCCGTAATCGCTGTCCAGAGGGAAAATCAGGGGATATGCGAGCCGGAGATTTGCGTTGCTTCCATGTCCCCATGAGATATAATGGGCTGTATGACTCCGCCACACACATTCCACATACCCGTCATGGGAACCGCTTTTACCATCGACACGCCACTCAAAGTGGCCCGATATGGGATTTCCTCGGTTGTTTCTCTGGTAGACGACCATCTCGTTGAAAACCTGCGCGAGTATTATTGCGGTCAATACGACGAAGAATACACGGCCATCTTGCGCAAGGAACCGCAGTCCCGGCCTCGCCGCATCACCGCTTATCTGAACCTTCTACACCGGGGAGTTCAGCGACAGTTTGAGGAACTCAAGCGCACTCCCTTCGCAGAGGGAAGTGACATCCTCCGCTATTTTGATCTCCTGGATGACCGAAGCCCGATGAAGAGAGAGTTCCTCCGTGTCATGGACCTCCCCGCCGGTGATGAGCGGTCGAGGGGAGAGGATGCCCTGCGGCAGAGAGTTGTCGCTGGGAAGATAGATGTGAACATCATGACCAAACTGGATCGGGTCAGAGCTCAAGACCCGCGCATGAAAGAAAAGGTGCACTCCGACGCGCAATCGGCGTTACAGGGTTTTGCTTCAAGCGATCTGGACGCCTCGGTTATTTTGTCGGCGGGTCTCAATTTGAAACTCTTCTCATACCTGGCAACATTGGATGATTTTCACCAGGATGAGAGAGGCTGGATCAAGAAGCGTGTGGTCTTGAAGGTCAGTGATTTCCGCTCGGCCATGACCCAAGGCAAGATATTCGCAAGAAAGGGTATCTGGATTTCCGAATACCGCGTCGAATCCGGCTTGAATTGCGGCGGGCATTCCTTCCCCACGCAAGGGCATCTACTCGGCCCCATCCTGGAAGAATTCAAACAGAGAAAAGTTGAGCTCAACGATTTTCTCTACGCGATTTACAAGAAATCCTTGAAATCACTTGAGCGCGCGCCAAAGAAGAATGCGCCCCAGGTGCGTATCACGACTCAGGGAGGCATCGGGACAAGCCAGGAAGACCGATTCCTCATGAGGTACTTTGAACTGGACGGAACGGGCTGGGGAACGCCTTTTCTCCTGGTTCCTGAAGCAACAACCGTTGATGATGAAATGCTTCAAGACCTTGCCAACGCCGGCGTCCAGGATCTGGTCTTGAGCAACGCCTCGCCTCTGGGATTGCCGTTTCACAACATGATGAATTCGGCCAGCGAGAGGGAACGCCGCAAACGAATTGAAGAGGGCAAGCCAGGGAGTCCTTGCTGGAATGGATTCCTGGCCGCCAACACGGAGTTCTCAGTAGAACCGATATGTACTGCTTCCAGCGAGTACCAGAACAAGAAAATCAAGCAATTGAAAGCGAAGAATCTCGCCGCGACAGAGTATCAACAAGAGTTCGATAGCGTCGTTGAGAAGTCGTGTATTTGTAGCGACCTGGGCGACGCTGCTTTGAAGAAATACGACATCCATGTCAAGGGCAAGCCAAACCTGACTCCAGCCATTTGCCCTGGCCCGAATCTGGCCTTCTTCTCCAAAACGTCTTCACTGCAGGCCATGGTCAGCCATATCTACGGCAGGATCAGCGTTCTGAATCCGACCTGCGCGCGGCCTCATATGTTCCTGAATGAGTTGGGGATATACATCGAATACCTACAGGACAAGGTGTCCAAGGCCGTGCCTGCACACGCGCTGGACAGTGATAATAAGTATTTTCGTGAATTTGCGGAGAATCTTTTCAGCGGAATTCGATATTATGAAACTCTTCCCAAGAGTTTTGTGGAAGAATCAGAAGCCGCGAAGAAACGTTTTCTTGACGGTCTTGATGTGATGAAAGATGAACTGAAGCGTTTCACCGCGAAGCACCAGGCGGCCTTCGCCGGCTTTTCATCCGAATATCTCGTCGCCGCGCCGATGCTGTAACCTGAGAAGTTTCTCGACTCCCCCGCCTTCAGACCCCGGCCACCAATCACAGACACCTCAAGTGGACACACCCATCAAGAGGGTTGACAGTTGAATGCTTTCATGTCACTATTCAGTGACATGTTGGAAGAAAAGACAGACCGAATCTGGAAGGCGCTGGCGGACCCCACCCGCCGGGCGATTCTTGATGACCTGGCCAGGGACCCCCAAACCACAGGTCATCTGGTGCAAAGGCATCCCGACCTCTGTCGTACCGCCGTGATGAAACACCTGGAACTCCTCACCTCGGCCGGCCTGGTCGTGATACGGCGTGAGGGGCGGACGCGCTGGAACTACCTCAACCCTGTACTGATTCAGCGCGTCTGCGAGCGCTGGATTCACAATCACCTGTGCCAGATGACCGGCGCCATGGGACGACTGAAGGATCACGTGGAAAGCCACAAGCAGAGGAGAGAATAATGGCCAACATGGAAACTGCCTCGATCCACCAGTTTGAGTTCGAAATCGAGATCGCTGCGCCGGCCGCGCGCGTATGGCAGGCCATGACCGATGAGACCGATGCGTGGTGGCTGCCCGATTTCAGAGCCGCCGGCGCAGATTCGGTCGTCACTTTCGATGCGCGACCGGGAGGTACGCTGGTCGAGACGTCGCCCGACGGCAGTGGGCTGGTCTGGAACACCGTCCAGATGACGCAGCCGGGCAAGACGATTTATCTCGTGGGGCACCAGGCCCCGGACTGGGGTGGCCCGAAATTATCCATGCTGAAGCTATCGCTGGAAACTCGCGGCGAAGC
>SMVA01128950.1_pt1 | contig 14329 bp, 10 predicted proteins | sample 2456451 | NCBI WGS metagenome assembly SMVA01 (sample SAMN11095933, study PRJNA526329) | marine sediment metagenome | biome: Marine sediment; feature: Surficial sediment; material: Deep marine sediment; isolation source: Hadal surficial sediment | place: Pacific Ocean | collected 2014-05 | depth...
AAACGGCGGGCAGGATGCCCGCCGTTTGCATTCACCCATCCTGAGCTCGACTCAGGTGGAGCACTTCGGTTCGCCTTCATTGATGGCCGGCGCTGTAGCCGTACTCCCGATGTAGATACCGCACGTCTTGGTAGTCAGGTTATGCCCCATATTGCCGGTCCAGCCATCGGATGTCAACGCAATCGTGGGACCATTGACTCCGGTCGAAACGGCATAGTTCGGCACATTTGTCGTATACGCAATCCAATCCGAAAAGTACGCTTCCTGAGCTGTCGCCAGGTTGCGAAGGTCGGACTTCATCGCCACCAAATACGCCTTTTCCTTCGTGGTCGCGAACTTCGGAATCGCAATCGCGGCCAAAATGCCGATGATGACGATGACGATCAGAAGCTCGATCAAGGTGAAACCCTTGCGGTTCAGCATGCGCTGCTCCTCTAGAATGAGTACCCAACTGATACAAACGGCGGTCACAAACTAGGCATAGACGGTGCCATTGAGCAACATAGTTTATAAACTATTGTGCTACATGGGGTTAAGGACGTCACCCGAGAAACGACATCAAGGAAGATGGTCCGTCTGTCTCTCATTATGCGAGATTCGTTGGCATCCGACACGGCAATCGTATCATTCGCCCGAACGGGCTAGGCAGACTCCCGAATTCGCCAGGGTAGCCTCGATCTGGGCCACCGCATCGACTTTCACCCACTCTGCCATCGGCAACATCGGCTCGAGAAATCGGCATTCGAGCGCCCGGTCAAGTCGGCTGGGGAGACTCACCATGGCCGAGTCAAGATGGGCCACAACGCTGACCAAATTCCGGTCGAGCCAATCTCGCCGTGCCACCGCGAGATGCCACTTCCATGCGGGTGCTTCCGTCCGTTCCATGACATCGACGACCACTTGGGCGGTCCTTCCACCGGTCGGCGTGATCGCCATTGCCTCCGTCACTACTGCAGTCGCCGAATCCGACATCCCCGCGGCGAGAAGGGCTACCGCTAACATTTCTTGTATTCGGCCATCGGTCGGATGCCTGCCGAACGCATTGAGAGCCAGATCCACGGCCTGCTTCGGCCGGCCTTGGGCCACGGCGAGCTTCGACGCGTACATCAGGATGAATGGTTCGCTGGGGTTCAACTCGGCCGAGAGCAGCATCTCGCTGAGCGCCAAACTCGTATCGCCCACGAACGATAAATATTCAGAGAGCAGATACCGATTCCGGTAGTTCTCAGGGTGAACGGCTCGCTCCTCGAGAATCGGGTTGAGCGCGTCCTTCCAAAACGGGATACGCTGCACGGACACCGAGGTGAGCACCACAACTCCCAAAGCAAGCACTACGACCGCAAACCGCGCCCGGTTCCTGTCCAGTGCTTTCGAGAAGGCAACCGCAACAACGGCCGCAGGCACCATGATCCCGAGATACAACCCGCGTTCCGACAGGAACACGCCGGAAGGAAACAAGAGATTGGCGACCGGCGCATAACTCATCAGCAACGCGATGATGGAAAAGGCGATGACCGGTGAGCGCCTGACAGTCGCGATCCCCAACGCCGCAAACGATACGGTCGCCATGAGCCCGAGCGTGGCTATCCATGTCCATTCCCACCGCAGCGGAACGACCTGCGGGGAATAATCAGAGGCCAACTCCAATGGGAACGCCAACAACCGGAGCAATTCGAGATACGCAGGGAACATCGTCGCCAGACGCGCCCCGTCGGTGAGGCCAAAGAACCCACCGTGCGCCGACGTCCCTGCATACGGCCCTGCGATTCCGGTCCACACATGGAACCAAGCGATGGTCACGGTCACCACCCCGACATAGAGCCCCACATGGACTTTGCCGTCCTGGCGGCTACCTAGCGCGTGATCGAGCGCCAACAGCGGCAGGGCGATGATGCCGTTCTCCTTAGCGTGCAGTGCAAAGGCGACCATAACCAGCGTTCCGGTCAACCACGCCAGCCGCTCGCGCCCCATTTCGGCCGCGCGGTACTTCCGTGCCGCAAGGACGGCGGCGAGAAGCCCGACCGCCACGAGCAACTCCGCACGCCCAACGACGTTGGCGACCGCCTCCACGTGTACCGGATGCACAGCAAACACGAGTCCGGCAACCAGCGCCGGGACAGGCCGGAGCCACTGGGCCATGACGAGGACCACCAACACGGTGACCACCGCGTGCAGCACAACGTTCACGAAGTGGAACCACCACGGATCCCCCTTGAAGAGTGACCAGTCAACTCCATACGTCAGAATCGTGAGCGGGCGGTAGAGACCGCCCGAACTGAACGGGTACCGCCAATACGTCTCGAACCAGGCCCCGAGGGCGCTTCCGGCACCATGCACCACCCCGTTGAACTCGATCATGAGGGTGTCGTCTCCGGACCAGCCGTTCACCAACGACGGAAGAAACACTGCAAACGCTACGGCCGAAGCAATCGCGGCGGCCCTGCGTTCCGTCAGCGCCGGCATGTGAACTCCGATAGGCTCGGTCCGGCCGTCACCTCGAACAGGGTTCGCAGCTCGACATCGGGGTGGGATTTCAGCTCATCGAACAGTAGCACGACGTCTGCAGCCGGCGCCGAGGCAGCGATATGCGTGACACCTTGGCGACACCAATACGCCACAGTCGAGTCAGTAGAGAACCTCACCCCCACTCGCCCTTCCAACTCGAACATGTAGACCGGCACTGTCCTCCGTCCGGAATACAAGTGCACAAGCGCTTCGCCGTCAGTGGCCACGATCGCTTCGGCGGGTAATGCAGTCGAGATGCTCGTGGCGAGCAACACGAACCGCTCGCTCGGCTCCGAAGCCGTGTGTGCAAACCCACGTGTCGAAAGAGAGCGAAGTTCTCGAGGCCCATAACCCACGGCGACTGCAGCCACTAAGACCAACGTACCCCACCGCACTACCGACCCCTTGCTCCACCCGTACCGGACTCCCATCGCCAAAAGGATGGCTATCCAAGGCAGGGCGATCCACACGAACCGGTCAGGCGCGTAGGGCCAGAGCGTGACTACAGCCAGATAAAGCACCACGGTGCTTGCGAGGACCGGAGATTCCTTGAAGGCTCTCCAGACTCCGACACCAAGCGCGGTAATGAGGAGGCCGGCAAGCGGCCAAGCGATGAGCGCAGGTGCCGCCGGCATCAGCAATCGGCGCAGAGGGCCAAACGCCCTGAGATCGAGGCCGGCCACCACACCCCTGACCCCGGCCTGGCCGGCAAACTGCCCATACGTGCCGTAGTTCGACACCAAGAGTGGATCGATACCGTCGCGATGCGCCGCCAGAAACACCAACCACGGGATCACGAAAACGGCAGCCGTAGACCCGCAAATGATGGAGCTTCTCCGTCGGCCCGACAGCCACATTCCCAGAACGACCCCACCAACGACGGTGATCCCAATTGACCTGGTGAGCGTTGCTACGCCAGCCAGAGCTCCGGCAAGCACGGCGGTGCGCACCGAATCGTCACTGGTGTCGGACACGAGCAGCGCTCCGGCAGCCAGGACGAGGAACACTGGTTCTGAGAACCGCACGCCAACGAGCGTGAGCAGCGGGAATGCCATGAACGCCAATGCCAATACTCCGGCACTCACAAAGGAAGGCAATTCGGTCCGGCGTACATGCAGCCCTATAAACGTGGCCGCCAGTCCGAGAGAGGCAGCGTCGAGCAGTTGGAAGAGCGTCACGTTGGCTGGAAACGACGGCCACAATCTCCACAAGAGCGAGAGGAGAAGCGGATAGACCGGGGGGTAGTGCACGGCGACGGGCGCATCCGGCAGATGCATCGAGCGATAGCCTGTGCCTTCGGCCAGGCTCTTGGCCAACTGCACGTAGATGCCATCATCGAAGAACACCCCAACCATAGCGCTCGTTTGCGCCCAAAGGGCGAGGGTGAACACGAAGACACCTAGCAGTAGTGGCCATTGAGTTTCAAACTCGGCGACTGCCGTCTCGTATGCCTGGCGCCGACCGATCACTCTGGTCTCCCACCGAGGGGCTGGAGTACCGGGCGGCCGGTCAATGAGCCCGATGCAGGGCGGTAGCGCCAAACGTCCCAACCCTGGTACCGTGCAACTAGGGCGTCGTTGCGCTCCCAAAGATCACGGGCGAAGACGATGCCGGACCGAAGCGACGGATCGTTGGTTGCGAGAAGCTGTTCGACGACCGTGAAACCTTCGAGGTCACGCCTCAACTCATCGGCGCAGCGTTCATCGCTCGTGCCCCCGTCGCGGAGTCGCACCGTTGGGTCGGGCCAGTCCGGAAGCAGTGGGACGACCCCTTCGGATTGGCCGAGCATGTCTTCCAATCGGCGAGTCAGGTTCTGCGACGACGCTCCTGCCAACCCCGCCCGACGCAACTGGTCGAGATCACAGGTATCGAGGCGCCGATATCCCCGCTCGACCAATCCAGGCTTGACGCCGAGCGCCCACAAATCCGTGACCAACCGGTTGCCCCAACTCGTACTCACGAGAACGAGTGCACTGTCGGCCTCAGCAAGTTCGGGAGTCGCCTTCGGGTTCTCCTTCAACACCATCAATGAGTTGGCGTATTGCTCAACCCGTTGGGGGAACACTCCTACCGCTCCCCATACGACCACGACCAATCCACCGATCAGCAACGCAGTGTCCCACCTAATCCACCCGGGCGACTTCCTGCGCAGAAACCGCCTCAACACCTGCCATCCTCGCGCCATGGCAATGAAAAGGAACGGTGCCCCCAACACATAGAACCTAGGTCCACGAAAGAACCCGGAATGCCAGTACAACAAGTAGAGAACGGGCGCTGCGAGAATCCCCACGGCAATGACGAGATCGCGTTGGGAACGCTTCTTCCCTAGCAGGGCCCAAAGACCCAGGGGCAACATAGCCGGGATTGGCCATTCGAACGCGTAGACGTGAAGTCGTCGCAATGCCGCAATGGCGTTGGCGAGCGCCACGGCAGGCGTGTACGATCGCCCCCACGGATCGACGTGGAACCCGAGTCCGTGCTCCCGGTCGTACAACAACGTGTACCCCAGCGTGAACGGCTCACCCACCGTACCCAGGTTGAAAATCACCCACAGTATCGCAACCGGGGCCACTCCCAACCCGAGCCAACCCAAGGTGGGCCATCGGCGGTTGCTGAATACCCAAAGCCCGATGGGCACCGCCGCCGCAACCGCGTCGAGGGGGCGGATGGTTGCCACGACGGCAAGAGCAACACCGGCCGCGGCCAAGTGCCCCGAGCGAGGCCGTGTCGGACCGAACACGCAGGCCCATGCCAAGAGCGCGAAAGCCACGGCGCTCACATGATTCATGTAGCTGCTCGATGTGAATAACACCCAGGCAGACAGCGTCCACAATACTGCCGCCCACATGCCCGTTGATGTTCCGTACAACCCCCGTCCAACAGCATAAATAAGGAGCACCGAACAGGCACCCAGAAACGGATTCACCATCCACTCGAGTCCAACCACCATTCCCGCCGCGAGCAGCGCGATGTGACCGGGCGGATACTGGGATATCCATCCCGCATCGGTGACCCAGGTGTGCATCATGAGGAATCCAGCGGCAGGATGCGGAGGCGGGGCCGCCAACGACCCCGACGCTAGGATCCGCGCGTGAAACAGGTGTGCCATCTCGTCAATGAGATGTGGCTGCGCCCCGAACACGGATCCGTGGAGCCAACCCGCCACGATCAGGAAGACCCCGGCGGCAATCGATCCGACGAGGAAGGGATGTTGCTCCAACCGCCCGATGTCGATCCGGACATCGCGCAGGAGGCGTCCACCGGCAATCGCGACCGCGACCACGACTGCTAGGCCCAACATCCACGCACGGACATTGTCGGTCCACGGCGGTCCCGCATCGAATCCACCTAGTGCCTCCGGCGGCACAAGAGGGAGTCCGAGCAGGGCCAAGCCAATCATCACCCACAGACTGCGAGTGACCATTGGCCTCATTTGACGTGGTGGGAAAGCGGCATGCGTCCGGAAGTATTCACTGGTACCGGATCGCCAATCAAGTCACGGGCATGCGTCGCGGTGTTCGCCGTGCGGCCCCCGGAGGCTAGCTCCGAATAATCTTTGTGTGGCGAGTGAGGAAATTGAAACGGAAGATGTGCCAGAGCGCCGCCATCCCATCCTTCCAGTTGATCTTCTTGCCCTCCGCGTAGGTGCGGCCGCTGTAGCTGATCGGGACCTCCCAAATTCGCGCACCCGCGCGAGCGAGCCTGGCGGTGAGTTCGACCTCTATCCCGAACCGATTGGAGACCAACGGTAACGATTGCAGCAAATCCGCCCGGACCATTTTATAGCACGTTTCCATATCGGTAAGGTTTAGGTCGGTGAGCATGTTCGACAACAGCGTGAGCAATCGGTTGCCGATCATGTGCCAGAAGTACAGCACGCGATGCGGGCCCGCCTGGAACCGCGATCCGTACACTACGTCCGCCTTACCCTGCAGAATGGGGTCGAGCAGCACGTGGTATTCCCGGGGGTCGTACTCCAAATCGGCGTCCTGAATCACGATGACATGACCGGTAGCCACGGCAATGCCCGCGCGGACGGCCGCACCCTTGCCCTTGTTCTCATCGTGGTGGATCACCTTGTCGATAACCCCATCGTTTTTCATCCGATCGAGAATCTCGCCCGTCTTGTCTAGCGACGCATCATTCACGGCAATAATTTCGACGTTGAGCGGGACATCCCGGATGCGCCTCACCGCCGCGTCTACACTGTCTTCCTCGTTGTACGCAGGAACGACCGCCGTCAGAACGATGTCGTTCCAATCTTCAGGCAGCGAGCTTGCAATAATAACGGGCTTAGGATTCGTCAACATCGTAGCGGGCTAGCTTTCGATAGAGTGTGGAAGGATCGATACCCAGCACCTCGGCGGCGCGGCTCTTGTTGCCACCTTCTGACTGCAACACCCACGCGATGTAGGCTTGCTCGATGATATCGAGCGTCGGATTGACATGACCCTTCTCCGTGACGATCGGTTCTGTTTTCGGACTCGTGACCCGTCCCGGAATCGCCTCCACTTCGATCGTGCGCCCACGAGACAACGTGATGGCGTGCTCCAACGCGTTCTCCAACTCGCGAACATTGCCCGGCCAATCGTAGACCATGATGGCGTCCAGCGCCCCGGCGGCGAGTTGTTTCGGTTCCTCACCACGTTTGGTCGCAAGACGCTCGAGGAACGCATCGACAAGCAGACGAATGTCTTCACGCCGATCTCGTAGCGGTGGCAAGTTGAACGAGATGACGTTCAGCCGGTAGTATAGGTCGGATCGAAATCGTCCTTGTTTGATATCGTCTTCCAGGTTCCTGTTGGTCGCGGCGACGATCCTTACGTCCACTGAGAGTGGCGCCGTTCCACCCACGGGGAGCACTTCACGCTCCTGAAGCACACGAAGCAGTTTGACCTGTGTGGCTGGGGTCATCTCGCCCACCTCGTCCAGGAAGAACGTCCCCCCAGCTGCGGCCGTAAACATGCCATCCTTGTCCTTCACCGCGCCGGTGAACGACCCTTTCACATGGCCAAACAATTCGGATTCCAGGAGACCCTCAGGCAGCGCGCCACAGTTGATCGAGAAAAACGGTGCACTGGTGCGCTCCGACAACTCGTGGATGTAGCGCGCTATCACTTCCTTTCCCGTACCGCTCTCACCAAGGATGAGCACTGTAGAGTCCGTGGGCGCAACTTGCTCGGCGAGCTTCATGACATCCCGGAACACCTTCGAGGCTCCGATCGGCTGGACTGACTTCGACCTATCCCGCCGTTTGATTTCCTTCTTGAGTGTGGTGTTCTCGGACCGGAGCGTTCGATACTCCACGGCCCGACGGCAGATCGCTACCAGATCGTCATTGGCGAACGGCTTTTGGATGTAGTGATACGCGCCTTGGTTGACCGCCGCGATCGCGGACTGCAATGACGCTTGTGCCGTCATGAGGATCACCGGAATCTCCGAGTCGCGCTCTCGGACGGCCTCGAGAATCTCGATGCCGGTCACGCCAGGCATCCGGATGTCGGTCAACACCACATCGAAAGCAGACGACTCAACGGCCTGCAATCCCGCCTTTCCTCCCTGTGCCGTATCGACCGCGAAACCCGAGTTCTTGAGGAGTATCCGCAGTGAATCTAGGATCCCCGATTCATCGTCGATCACCAGAACACATGGTCTCGCTGCTGTCATACGGCGGCCTCGCCCATTGTACCTACAGGGATAAAGATACGGAAATCAGATCCTTGGCCGGGCGTTGAATCCACGAGCACCGCACCTCCATGTGCCTCCACCGCGCGTTGCACAATGGCCAACCCCAAGCCGGACCCGCCGACGCGTCCGGTGACAAAAGGATCGAACAGTTTATCGCGAAGCTCTTCGGGAATGCCCGGTCCGTTGTCAAACACCCGCAAGAGAACCGTTGCTTCCGCCTGCAGGGCGGGCGGGACTTCCCCGACCTGAGCGCGGCGCACCTCGACGCCAATGTCGGCTTGCCCCTCGGACGCCTGCACGGCATTCAGCACGAGGTTCACTACGACCCGGTGCAAGAGGTCTTCGTCACCTTCGACTGTGGCCTCACCGCAGCGCATGTCAATGCGAGTCGTGTCGGGGCAATCCGGGTGCTGGCGCACCATCTCCACCGCCGTCTCCACCACTTTAGACAGGTTGACGGGTTTCGCTTCCACCATCTGGACCCTGGAGAAATCGAGAAACTCATTGAGCAAACGGTTCAATCGATCGCTTTCACGAACAACAAGCTGAGCGAGAAAGCGCTCGTCTTCCGTTGGCTGCCCGATGTGTGACAGCTGTTCAACCGCCGATCGGATCGACGCCAAGGGGTTCTTGATCTCGTGGGCAAGCGAGGCGGCCAACTCGGCCACCGCCTGTAGGCGCTCCGTCCGGAGGTGCATCTCATCGAGACGCTTCTGGCCAGATATGTCCGTAAAGATAGCGGTGACCGACGGTTGTGCTTCATCCCCAACCTCGATGCATGTCGCGGTAACCCCAATCGGAAATGCCCGATATCCGTAGCTGACGGAGCCTTCGGCGCGATACGCCTTCAGGCGATTCGCACGCGTCGTCTCGATGGCTCCAACGAGACGAGGTGCCGTCTCTCCGATGAGGTCAGCAAGCGAACGCCCTACTATTTCGGCCGTTCCCAAGCCCAACAACCGATGCGCCGCAGGGTTAGCATAGAGCACGCGCCCATCTCCGTCGGTGGAGATCACCCCACTTTGGATATTACGGAGAACATCGGCAGCCTCGAGCCGGAGACGCCGGACCTCTTGCTGCAGCTCTTCCCGTTCTGTGCCAAAAACACGCACGCGGCTGCCGATGAAACCGGTTGCAACGAACACGGCGACAAACACGGCGATTTGCAGCCATACGACGATTGACAGTTGAACAGGTTGCCACGCAAACACGATCAGTGCTACGTAGAACAAACTCGCGAGCGCCGTGATCAACAAACTCGAAGCGAGTGGCATCAACACCGCACTCACCGCGATGACAACGATATACAAGGCCGGGAACTGTGATTCCGGCCCTTCTGTAACGTGAACCAGGGCCGTCACCAAGGCAAGGTCGAAGATCGTCTGGATGTAGAAAAAGGTGATGGTCGGCACCGCGCGCCTGACGTGCGTGTGCCAAAAAGAGAATCCGCTCATGATGAGCGATGAAAGCGCTGCAATGGCGAGGATCAGGATGGTTTCGGACGCGACCGCAGAGATGGAAAGGGCGGCAGCCGCAAATACGACGATCGCCACCACTACCCGTCCGAAATACCACCATTGAAGGATGCGGCCGGCTTCGGGGAGATCGGGGCGCATCCGTTGAGACGTCGACATGCGACTTAGTATCCTGACGATTGTCGCAAAATGCAATAGGCGCCGGACCCCGTTGCGCCAAGAAACCAAAGGGGGCGCGATGCGCCCCCCTTGAGTTCCAGCATTCCTGCCGCAGTTACCCTACGGCATTGATCATATCGAAGATCGGCAGGTACATGGCCACAATGATCCCACCGACGACCACACCCAACACCACGATCATCACCGGTTCCATGAGTGAGAGCAGGGCACTCACGGCGGTATCGACCTCGTCGTCGTAGAAATCCGCGATCTTCCCCAGCATCTCGTCGAGACCGCCGGTAGCCTCACCGACGGCAATCATCGAAGTCACCATGGGAGGGAACACTGCCGACGCGGCCAACGGACCCGCAATCGTGTCACCACCCGCGATCGATGTGCGCGACGTCATGACGGCATCATGGATCACCCGGTTGCCGGCCGTACGGGCCGTGATCTCCAGTCCATCCAGAATCGACACACCGGACGAGAGGAGCGTGCCGAGTGTTCGGGTAAACCGGGAGACGGCCGACTTTCTCAGCATGTCGCCCAGGACCGGAAGAGCCAATAACAACTTGTCCAACATGAGGTTCCCGGAGTCGGTCTTATAGTAATTCTTGAGGCCGAAGATAAAGCCGCCGATGCCGAGGCCCATAGCCCACCACCATCCCTGTAGGAGGGCACTCAGGCCGATCACAATTCGCGTCGGTAGCGGCAGGGTCAGACCGACCGAAGCGAACATAGTCTGAAAGGTCGGAATGACGAAGATTAGGAGGATGACGATCGCGATGGCCGCCACGGAGAAGATCACGGCCGGGTAGATCATCGCACCCTTCACCTTCCGCACTATGGAGTCGTTCTTTTCCAGAAACTCGGCGAGACGCAGCAGGATCGTGTCGAGAATACCGCCCGCTTCACCGGCGGCTACCATGTTCACAAAGAGTCCGGTGAACGCATTCGGGTGTTTCGCGAGCGCATCCGCCAGCGTGTTGCCGCTTTCCACGTCGTATACCACCTGTTTCGTGACGTCGGAGAGCGCCTGGTTGTCGGTCTGTTTCGCGAGAATGTCGAGGGCTTGCACCAACGGCAACCCAGCGTTGATCATGGTTGCGAACTGGCGGGTGAAGATCACGACATCGCGCGTTGGGACTCCCTTCGGCCTGACCTTCTTTTGTTGTTGGCGGACCCGAACGACCACCATTCGATTCTGTCTGAGGTGTTTGACGACATCGTCACGAGTCGGGAGATTTATCGTTCCCGACTTCTCGTCACCGGCGGCCGTACGTGCAGTGTATTCGAATACTGGCATACAGTTACTCCATTATGGTTGTCGGCGGGCCTTGGGGCCCGTCAATCACCGGGAACCGGTTCTCCTACCATCCGGAGAAACTCATTCGGATCTGACGCGACTCGGAGGCATTCTTCAAGCAACACATCGCGAGTCATATACAGTTGGTATAACGAATCTGCCATCGTCTGCATCCCGTGTTTCTTCCCTGTCTGCATGGCCGAATAGATCTGGTGTACCTTGTCATCGCGAATCAGGGCGCGAATAGCTGGTGTGCATATCATGATTTCGGTGGCCATAGACCGGCCCTTTCCGGTCGCTTTCTGCAATAGGACCTGCGTAACGACGCCCTCCAGTACGAACGCCAGTTGCGCTCGAATCTGCGACTGCTGGTGTGACGGAAACACATCGATCACGCGGTTAATCGTCTCGGCCGCAGAGTTGGTGTGCAATGTCGCGAACGCCAAGTGACCGGTCTCAGCAATCGTGAGGGCAGCCGAAATGGTCTCCAGATCACGCATCTCTCCGATCAAGACGATATCGGGATCTTGCCGCAATGCATACTTCAAGGCGTTCGAGAACGATTGGGTATCTGTCCCGATTTCGCGCTGGTTGACGATGCACCCCTGGTGCCGATGAATGAACTCGATCGGATCTTCGACAGTGATGATGTGACCTTTGCGCTCCTTGTTGATCTTGTCGATCATAGCCGCAAGCGTCGTCGACTTGCCCGACCCGGTGGGCCCCGTCACGAGCACCAGCCCGCGGGGCCGCTCGGACAACATCTTCAATGCCGGTGGCAACCCGAGTTCCTCGAAAGTCTTCACGTAGAATGGGATCTGTCGAATCACCATCGACACGCACCCTCGCTGTTTGAAACAGTTGCCACGGAAGCGCGCGAGATTCTGAATACCAAACGAGAAATCGAGTTCGTTCTCCATCTCGAATCGCTTCTTCTGGTTCTCGGTCAACACCGAGTAGGCAATTTGGAGCGTTTCTTTCGGCGTGAGCTGGTGCTCGTTGCGAGAATTCGTTATTTCGCCATCGATTCGGAGCTTCGGCCGTTCGCCAGCCGTAAGGTGGAGATCCGAGGCGTCACGCTCGATCATCTCCTCCAATAATTCGCGGAGGTTTGGGGGTCCGCTCGTGCTTTGCTCGGCAGGTGCGGTCATACGTTATTTCGCAGTCTCCTTGGCAACTTCGTCGAGTGTGGTGATTCCTCGTTCGACCTTCTTCATTCCATCCATACGAAGCGTCAACATGCCTTCCTTGATCGCTTGGATCTTAATCTCGTCTGCCGAGGCTCCCCTGAGAATAAACCGGCGCAGTTCAGGCGACAGTGCCATCACTTCGTACAACCCCTGGCGGCCGCGGTACCCGGAGTCACCACAGGAATCGCAACCCTCACCCTTCGAAAAAGTGAGACCTTTCACATCCTGGGGCGACATGCCAAGTGACTCGAGTTCTTCGGGCGAATATTTGTGCTCCCTCTTGCAGTCGCTGCAGATACGCCGCACCAGGCGTTGGGCAACGATAAGATTGATAGCGCTGGCCACGTTGAAAGGTTCGAGGCCCATGTCGATCAAACGCGTAATGGTCGATGGTGCGTCGTTCGTATGGAGCGTCGAAAGCACGAGATGGCCCGTCAACGATGCCTTAATCGCAATTCCGCCGGTCTCGAGGTCCCGAATCTCACCAACCATGATGACGTTGGGGTCCTGCCGCAGGAAGGCTCTCAAGGCGGCGGCAAACGTCATTCCTATATCGTTGCGGACCAACACCTGATTGATCCCGTGAATGTTGTATTCCACGGGGTCCTCGACAGTCATGATGTTCACTTCAGGTTTGTTGACTTGCGACAGCGCCGAGTAGAGCGTCGTCGTCTTTCCCGACCCTGTAGGGCCTGTCACGAGGACCATGCCGTACGGATTCCCGACAGCTGCCATTAGATCCTTCTCGGCCTTGGGCTCGAACCCGAATTTCTGCAAGTCGAGGGTGAGGTTCTCCTTGTCGAGAATCCGAAGCACGATCTTCTCACCAAAAATTACCGGTAGCGTCGAAACGCGGAAATCAATCACCTTCTTGCCCATCTTCATCTTGATGCGACCATCCTGCGGGACCCGCCGTTCAGCGATGTTCAACGCCGACATGATCTTCACACGACTAGTCAAAGCCGCCTTCAGTTTTACCGGCGGCTTCATGACGACCAACAACGAACCGTCGATTCGGTACCGGACCTGAATCTCCCGTTCGAACGGTTCGATGTGGATGTCGCTGGCCCCGCGTTTGACCGCGTCGGTGAGGATCCCGTTGATCAACTTCACCACCGGCGCGTCGTCAGCGATCTGCGTTGGAGCGTCGTCCTCATCTTGATCCTCGATAAGTTCGAAATCTTCGTCTTCGATCTCCGAGAGGATGCTCTCGAGCTGAGCATCGGTCTGTTCGTAATACTTCTCGATCTGATTCCTGAGCGTAAATTCGCCGGCGATGACCGGGAAAATGTCATACCGCGTAATGAACTTGATATCGTCGATAATCGAGACGTTATTCGGTTCGGCCATCGCGACCGTGAGCGTCCGGCCCTCACGCTTGAGCGGGAGGACGTGGTGCTTCACCGCAACATCACTCGGAATCAGCTTGAGGATCTTCTCGTCGACCTCGAACCGACCGAGATCCACCGCCGGCACACGGTATTGGCGCGCCAGCATCTTGGTGATCTCGAGTTCCTGGATAATCCCGAGCTTGACAAGCGAATAGCCCAATCGCATGCCGGAGGACCGCTGTTCCTGAAGCGCCTGCTGGAGCTGATCACGCGTGATCAGCCCTTCTTTGACGAGAAGGTCGCCTAGCCGATCAGGCTGTGCCGCTACCGTTGCCATAACATGTCAATAGGAAGGAGGAGCAGATCAGTCAAGTCCTTTAGGGACAACGAGGTAAAGTATTGGCGGCCAAAGGGGTGTCAAGGGACTCGGACCCGTGAACGAACCCGTTCAACCGTCTTCGGTCCGATCCCCGGTACACCCACGAGATCCTCCACTCGCTTGAATGGTCCATTGAGTCTTCGATACGTCAAAATCGCAGCCGCCTTGGACGGTCCAATCCCCGGAAGACCTGTCAGCTCCTCTTGTGACGCACGATTCAAATCTATCGACTGCGGACGAGAAATCGCCCCGGAAACCGCCTGGCCCGAGAACATTACGTGGCGCGCCAGCGCCCG
>SMVA01224896.1_pt1 | contig 14328 bp, 10 predicted proteins | sample 2456451 | NCBI WGS metagenome assembly SMVA01 (sample SAMN11095933, study PRJNA526329) | marine sediment metagenome | biome: Marine sediment; feature: Surficial sediment; material: Deep marine sediment; isolation source: Hadal surficial sediment | place: Pacific Ocean | collected 2014-05 | depth...
GCGGAGATTCAGTCAGAGTTCGGTTACCGGCTGGGCAAGTTTTCACGCGTAGGCAAACGCGCCGCGTATCCGCTTGTCCTGAGCAAGGCTGTGCGTCTCACTGCGACCCGCAGCGTGTTGGTCGGCAACTCGGCTCACGGTTTGCACCCCGTTTCTGCGCAGGGATTCAATCTCGGCATGCGCGATGTCGCTGCGCTCTGTGATTGTGCCGCCGACGCGCTCAGTGCTACGGGTCACGTTGATCTGGGTAATGAGCAACTACTGCAACGATTTGCCACATGGCGTTACAGCGACCAAAACAAGCTCGTGAATTTTACCGATAACCTGGTACGGATTTTCGGTAGCTCTCGCCCTCCCACTCGAATTCTTCGTGACATTGGCATGATCGGTTTCGACTTGATACCGGGTGTGCGCTCGTTGTTTGCAAAACATACGATGGGGCTGGCGGGGCGTTTGCCGCGCCTGTCGCGCGGAGTTCCGCTGCGTTGAAGGGCCGTTTCAAAATCGCCATCGTTGGCGGGGGCGTAACAGGCCTTGCACTCGCAAATTTGCTAGGCAGATGTGCCCATGCTGACACGCTTGATATCATGCTCATGGATGCTGCGCCGCGACCCGAATTTTCAGTTGATGACCAGATCGCGTTGCGTGTGTCAGCGATTGCGAGTGGCACGGCAAATGTCTTGGACTCTGTGGGTGCGTGGTCGCATGTCGTTGCTGCCCGCGTGTCACCGTATGAAAACATGCGTGTATGGGATGAGAATGACAGCCCCGATAGCGGTTCAGCATTGAGATTCGATGCGGCGGAATTTGCTGTGCCACAATTGGGATTCATCGTCGAAAATGTCCTCCTGCAGCATGCGTTACTCAAGGTATTGGATGACACTGATGTGGTTTCACATTTTGACAGGGCCATCGAGTCGTTGCCTGATGCGGACCTCGTTGTTGGCGCGGACGGCGCGAATTCTTTGGTTCGCGAGCTTGCCGGAATCGCCAGCAAGCGGCGACCGTACGAGCAGACCGCATTCGTCACCCACCTGACCCCGGAAAACGGCCACAGCAACACGGCTTGGCAACGATTCCTGCATGACGGACCTCTCGGTATGTTGCCGCTTGCTGACGGCCGCATATCGGTTGTCTGGTCCACGACGCCTGAGCTGGCGCAGGCGGCACTGGCCGCATCCGACTCCGAGGTCGGTCGAATGCTGACCGACGCTTCTGATTTCGCTCTGGGCAAGCTCACTGCCGCTGGCCCGAGAGGCGCGTTTCCATTGTGTGCCCAACATGCCGATGAATACGTACGCTCAGGTGTTGCGCTTATTGGCGACGCGGCGCACGCCATTCACCCGTTGGCCGGGCAGGGCGCGAATCTCGGTGTGCAGGATGCCGTCGAACTTGCGCGGGTGATCGATCATGCGATCAGCCATGGGCTGCATCCCGCTGACAAGCCCGTGTTGCGCCGCTACGAGCGGGCTCGCAAGGGGGCCAATTTAACAATGTTGCATCTCATGACTGGCCTCAACCGCCTGTTTGCGACAGACTCCAAGTTGGCAGCAGAAATAAGAATGGCCGGCATGCGATTGTTTAATCGCAGCGGCCCGATAAGAGAACGCGCCGTCAAGGTTGCGCTAGGGGTCAATTAGGCCCCGGGGAAACGATGAAACAGCGATATGTATACCTGCTGGCGGCATTGCTGGCGGCCATCGGCCTATCTGTCTTTTACTACAAATGGCAGGTGCTCGGGTTTCCCCTGACCGCGGACCAAGAAACGCCGGTATGGACAATTGAGTCGGCGGTAAGATTTGACAGTGGTCCAGGATCCATCAAGGTTCAGCTGCAGGTACCAACGCTGACTCCCGGATTTCGCAAGATCAACGAATATTCCGTATCTCGTGGCTACGCCTTTATTTTGAGTTACGGCAGCGGTGGAAACGAAGCACAGTGGGCCATTCGTCGCGCGGACGGCCAACAAACGATCTACTACCGCATCTCTGTCTACGAAGATGATTCGGTCGACCAACTGGACACTACGCCGCCATTTCCGCCGCTACCGGTTATCAATGAGCCATTCAAGACTGCGATCGACGTCCTCGTTAGTGATGTCTACGATCATTCAGCGGATACAGCATCGTTCACAACTGAGTTATTGCAGCGCATGAATGATGCGTCGCCAGGCCCAAACGTCGAACTGTTGTTGGCAGATGTTAACGGCGATGCCGACTTTGTGGAGATCATCACCACAATGTTGGCTGCAGCGCGTATTCCGGCGCGCATGGTTCGCGGTTTCCTGCTCGCCGGCCGACACCGCAAAGCCGAACTGATCCCATGGCTTGAAGTTCACGATGGAGATCAGTGGTTGTATTTCAATCCGGTGACGGGCGAAGAGAATCTTCCGGAGCGTTTTCTCGTCTGGTGGCGTGGCAACGAACCGTTGGTCACCGTTGAAGGTGGTAGCCACGTTGTGGTGGATTTTGCGATTCAGGAGAACCACCTGGATGCAGTAGCCATTGCCGAAACACAGGCTGCGAAGCGCGGCTCCCTCGCGGTGGATTTGTCGCTTTACAGCTTGCCGATTCAAACTCAGGCGGTCTACAGCGTGTTGCTCATGATTCCCATTGGCGCGCTAGTCATGGTCATCATGCGAACATTTGTTGGCATCGATGCGTTTGGCACGTTCATGCCGGTTCTGATTGCGCTTGCATTTCGCGAGACGAAATTATTCTGGGGCGTCATACTTTTTACTACACTGGTCGCTCTCGGCTTGACGATTCGATTCATGCTGGATCGATTGCGATTATTGTTGGTGCCCAGACTTAGCGCGGTACTGATCGTTGTTGTCGCCCTGATGCTTTTCATCAGCCTGATGTCGCATCGACTCGGCCTGGAAACGGGTTTGTCGGTCGCATTGTTTCCCATGGTCATAATTGCGATGACAATCGAACGAATGTCGGTGGTGTGGGAAGAGCGCGGTGCAGCGGATGCCATGAGGGCAGGTCTTGGTAGCCTGGTCGTTGCTATTGCAGCGTACATTTTCATGGGCCTGTCCTGGCTGGAACACCTGATATTCACTTTCCCCGAAATGCTTCTGCTCATCCTCGCTGCGGTCGTGCTTGCCGGACGCTACACGGGATACAGGCTGACGGAACTAAGGCGATTCAGGGAATTGTCGGCGGACTGATGTTTGGCGTCGCCAAAAATCTGCGTAAAGCTGGAGTCCTTGGGCTCAATGAGCGCAATACCGATTTCATCCAGCGCCTCAATCCGCGGCGATTGTTTCCACGGGTTGACGACAAGACGATCACCAAGAAACTTGCGTTGGATGCTGGCATGGCCGTACCGGACCTCTACGGCGTTATCGCGCATCAGGCCAAGGTGCGTGGATTTATCGATATCGTTAGTGAACGTGAGAGTTTCGTAATCAAGCCTGCTCAGGGCAGTGGTGGTGACGGTATCCTGGTCGTAATCGGTCGTAGCAAACGCAAGCGCAACAGCTTTCGACTGAGTAACGGCACGTTGATATCCGAAAGCGAAATACGTCATCACATCTCGAACATTGTGGGCGGCCAGTACAGCCTGAGCGGCAACCGCGATAAAGCACTGATCGAATACTGCGTGCAATTCGATCCAACGTTCGCCGAAGTCAGTTATCAGGGCGTGCCGGATATTCGTGTGGTGGTCTATCGCGGTTACCCGGCGATGGCCATGGTGCGCTTGCCGACCCGGGCATCAGACGGCAAAGCAAATCTTCACCAGGGAGCGGTTGGTGCCGGCGTGGACATGAGTAGCGGGGAAACGCTAACCGGTGTACTCGACAATGCCCTGGTTGAGGAGCATCCGGATACTGGTGCTTTGGTCGCCGGTATCAGGATTCCGCAGTGGGATTTCATATTGGAATCTGCGGCGCGAGGATTCGATGTGACAGGGCTCGGCTATCTTGGCGTGGACATGGTGATTGATCGTGATCGCGGGCCACTGATCCTGGAAATGAATGCGCGGCCCGGATTGAATATTCAAATCGCAAATTGCACCGGCCTGGCGAGCCGTTTTAGCCGCATCGAAGAAATTTACGATGCGGAGGCCTCGCCGGAAGAACGCGCGGCCGTAGCGCGACGAGAATTTCCAGCCAGAGCGAAATGACTATGAGCTGGAGAACTAGTGTTGATCAGCTGCAGGGCTGGTTCCCGCGGTCGCGAGCCACGCATCCATGCGTTGTTCGAGTAAATCGAGCGGCAACGCGCCGCCGCCGAGTAGTTCGTCGTGGAATGCGCGGACATCGAATTCATTACCGAGTTGGCGTTCGGCTCGTGCGCGTAAAGTGAGCATCTTCAATTGTCCGATTTTGTAGGCTAATGCCTGACCCGGATTGCCTATGTATCGATCAATCTCGTTCACGATGTCGTGCTCCGCTTTGGCGGCATTGTCTTTGAAAAAGTCGATGGCTTGCTGTCGCGTCCAGCCCTTGTGATGAATACCCGTGTCCACGACGAGACGAACAGCGCGCCACATGTCGTAGGTTAGCTGCCCGAAGCGGGAGTACGGGTTTTTATAGAGTCCCAGATCGTAGCCGAGCCCTTCGCTGTACAGTCCCCAGCCTTCCACAAATGCGGTGAAGCCCATATATCGCCGGAAGTTCGGTATGTCGCCAAGCTCCTGTTGCAAGGACAGCTGCAAGTGATGGCCGGGCATCGCTTCGTGCACACTGAGCACCTCAATTTCATATTTTGGCCGAACTTCAGGACGGTAAAGGTTGACCCAGTAAATACCCGCACGGCTGCCATCGGCGGCCGGTCGCGAATAGTAAGCGGTCGTCGTGTCCGGGGCGATCGAGTCCGGGATTGGCTTCACGCCGTACGGCATACGCGGCAGGATGCCAAAGAGTTTCACGAGTTCGGGATCGATGCGCTTGCTGGTTGCGAGGTAGGCTTCGTACAGGTCTTCCGGATTGTCAAAATAGAACTGCGGATCAGTCCGCAGGAACACGAGAAAGTCTTGAAAGCTACCGTCGAACTCAACTTCCGCAATGATCGTTTTCATTTCATCGCGAATGCGTTTTACCTCTTCGAGACCGAGTCGATGGATATCGTCAGGCGTCATGTGAGTTGTTGTGAACGAGCGCGTCAGGTATTCGTAGTAGGCACTGCCCTCTGGCAATTCTGACACGCCGATGCTCGCACGCGCGGCCGGCAAGTATGTCTCGTGGAAGTATCGATCGAGTTTCCGATACGCGGGAAGAACCTCGTCCTGTATTGTGTCGGTCGCGGCGGCGCGCAGTCGCTCCTGGTCCGCAGCGGAGAATGATTCTGGCAGGTTCTCGAATGCGCTGAACAGTGGGCTTTCCGTTGCGTACTCGACGACCTGCAGACTAAGCTGATCCGGTATGCGCTGCATCAAAATCTTCGGCGCCATGTAGCCGGTTTTTCGCCCTTGCTCCGCGAGCGCTATCGTTTGCTTGACCAGAACATCGATCTTGCTGATTCGTGCCAGCCAGTCGTCAAAGTCCTTAACGGTCACGAGGCGCAGTCGACTGGTTAGATTATTAAGGGTCTGAATCCCGCCACGATGGGAAAACGGCATCAGGTAATCGCGGAACTGATGCCTGTCAACATCATCCTGCAACTGGCGGCGGAAAAGTTCATAGTTGAGTTGGTCGGCCGTGGACAGATCGCTACGCTGGATCGCGTAGGCGCGACGCAGGAACGCCTGGGTGTCACTGTGACGACGTTCGATGGCGTCAAGGCTCTGATCAGTCCATTGATCGTTGTAGCGGCGATCGCCGAGCATCGATGCCTGCAACGGTGAAGACGCCAGATGCCATTCCCAGTGCTCATCGAGCAAGGTGGCGAAATCAGATGTTGCATCGGCGAAGGACACGGCAGAGAGGCAGATAAGACACGCCGCCAGCGATATTCTTGGTGTTGTCATTCGTATGCTCCGGTTTCGATTGCACGGTATTGTTACTGTCTGGATTGCCGCTGGCAACCACACTCACTCTTGGCTATGATTGCGAGCACTAATTGATAGCGTACCTAGAAGAGACCCCGTTCAGTCGGGGCGCCGAAGGCGCAACACACCCGGAAACGCTCAGGCAAAAGGACTGAGTACGCTGATTAGCTCTGGAGAGCGGCCGTGTTGGCCCACCGAAGGGGTATGAGCTGGTTCGCCATTCTGGCGACGAGCTTTGATCTCTCAGGTAGCAAAGGACAGAGGGGTGGCGGACCAGATGCGTCTGCCACCCTTTAATTTTGGCTGAAGAGAGACATGAGCTAATGGGATCCAAGACTCCACTGTTCGATAAACACACTGAAGCCGGTGCACGTATCGTCGATTTCGGCGGTTGGGATATGCCGCTGCATTACGGCTCGCAGAAAGCAGAGCATCATGCGGTGCGCCAAAACGCGGGAGTGTTCGATGTTTCCCACATGACCATTGTCGACCTCTCTGGCGAACGGGTACGCGAGTTTCTGCAGTATCTCCTGGCCAATGACGTTGCCAAACTTACAGAGTACGGCAAGGCGTTGTACACCTGCATGCTCAACGCTGACGCGGGCGTCATTGATGATTTGATCATCTATTACATTGCGGCGACGGAATATCGCCTTATCGTGAACGCGGCCACACGCGATAAAGATCTGGCGTGGATTCGCAAGCAAGCGGAAGCATTTGGCGTAACCGTCGCCGAACGATCTGAACTCGCCATGGTCGCGGTCCAGGGCCCAAACGCCAGAGCAATGGCCGCCCCCTGCATCGCCGCGGAGCATCGCGACACGGCGCTGGCTCTGAAACCATTTAATGGCGTCCAAATCGGTGACCTTTTCGTCGCGCGTACCGGTTATACGGGAGAAGACGGCTGGGAAATCTGCCTTCCGGCCGCTGCTGCGCCCGCGGTCTGGGAAAGCCTGCTGGCCGCTGGCGTGGCACCTTGTGGATTGGGTGCTCGCGACACACTACGGTTGGAGGCCGCGATGAACCTGTACGGCTCCGACATGGATGACACTGTTTCGCCGCTGGAAGCTGGGCTTGACTGGACCGTCGCTTGGAAGCCGATCGAGCGCGACTTCATCGGACGTGCCGCGCTGCAGGCGCTACGTGGTGCTGCTGACAACCGGCGTTTCGTTGGCCTGTTGCTGCAGGATCGTGGTGTCTTGAGAAACCACCAGAAAGTGGTTGTCGACGGCATCGGCGAGGGTGAAATAACCAGCGGAGGATTCTCGCCGACGATAGGGAAGTCAATCGCATTGGCGCGACTGCCGGCCGGGGACTACGACCGCGCCCAGGTCGAAGTTAGAGGTAAACTGTTGAACGTACGCATAGTCAATACGCCGTTCGTTCGCAATGGACAGATTCGTATCGACGTTTAGGAGAAGCACGATGAGTGAAATGCCAGGAGATCTTTTGTACACCGCGGAGCACGAATGGCTGCGGCGTGAAGAAGACGGTAGCGTAACTATTGGTATTACGGATTATGCGCAAGGCGCACTGGGCGACCTCGTGTACGTCGAATTGCCAGAGGTTGAACAAGATCTTGAGAATGGTGGCGAGATGGCCGTTGTTGAGTCCGTCAAAGCCGCATCAGATGTCTATGCGCCTCTCGCGGGCACAGTCGTTGCGGTCAATGAGGCACTTGCTGACGATCCCGAAAAAATTAATTCGGACCCGTACGGAGACGGCTGGATCGTCCGCCTGCAACCCTCCGACGGCATCGACGAGGATGCGCTGATGTCACCTGACGCCTATCAACAATTCGTCGACGAACTCGACGACTAGGCCTTTAGTTGAGATAAGCAATGCCATTCATACCCCATACTGAGAAAGACACGCGAGAAATGCTCGACGCGATAGGCGTTGATTCCATTGACGATCTGTTCGACGAAATTCCTGTGCAGTTGCTGATCGACGATCTGAAAAACGTTCCCGAGGCGTTGACCGAGATGCAGATCACTCGGTTGATGCGCGAACGTGCGGATATGGACGGAACGCCGATGAATTTCATCGGGGCGGGCGCCTATGAGCATCACATACCGACAGTCGTCTGGGATATCGCGACGCGTGGCGAATTCTATAGCGCTTATACGCCCTATCAGGCCGAGGCCAGTCAAGGCACGCTGCAGACGATTTACGAATACCAGACGATGATTACGGAGCTTACAGCCCTCGATGTCAGTAATGCATCGTTGTACGACGGTGCGTCGGCGCTGGCCGAAGCCGCATTAATGTCGGTCAGGATTAATCGTCGCGTGAAGTCCAGGAAAATATTGCTTGCGCCAGGTGTGAATCCCGTCTACCAGCAGGTCGCTGCCGCTATTGCAGGAGCACAAGGTCTGACGTTTGAGCGTCTGCCACAGAATATCGCGTCGGGAAATGTCGACTTCGATCAATTGCCGGACGACCTGAATCCGGTCGCCGTTGTTATTCAACAGCCATCGTTCCTGGGCACCCTGGAAGATGTGGATCGCCTCACCACCTGGGCGCACGCGCAAGGCGCGCTCGTCATCGCGATTGTCAATCCAACGTCGCTCGCTCTCCTCAAAGGTCCCGGACACTGGGGCGAGGACGGCGTCGACATCGCCTGTGGCGAAGGGCAGCCGCTGGGCGTGCCGATGTCATCGGGCGGGCCCTATTTTGGATTCATGACCTGCAAACTAAAACATGTTCGGCAGATGCCCGGGCGTATTGTCGGTCGCACCACGGATCTAGACGGCAATCCGGGTTTTGCCCTGACCCTGCAAGCACGCGAGCAGCACATACGTCGCTCAAAGGCGACCTCAAATATCTGCACCAATCAGGGACTCATGGTTACGGCCGCGACGATTTACATGTCATTGCTCGGCTTCGATGGACTGGCATGCGTGGCACGAGCGTCGCATGCCAATACTGCGAAGCTGGTTGTCGGGCTCTGCGATATTGATGGTGTCGAGCGACTCTACGACGGTGCGTTTTTTCATGAGGTCGCATTGCGACTGGACCGACCGGTTGCCCCCGTACTCAGCGCGCTTGCCGAGAGAGACATACTCGCAGGGTTCGATTTGACGACGACCGTTGGCAGGGACGCGTTGTTGGTTTGTGTGACGGAAACAAAGACAGACGTCGATATTGCGACCTGTGTTGCGGCATTCGCCGATGTAATGGCCAGCGATATCGTAACGAGCGCTTAACCAAGGAACTGAATGTGTCGAAAGTTCAACACGAAAATGCGACCTACAGGACGCACGGCGACTTGCCGACTATCGGTAGTCGCGCGCCGGATTTTTCGCTGGTCGACACGAAATTACGAAACGTGTCCTTCGCGAACTGGATGGGCAAGCGCAAAATATTGAATATTTTCGTCAGTATCGACGCACCAGTGTGTGCGAAATCGGTGGTCGAATTCGAGCGTTTTGGCGGCGAGATTGATGATGTCGTGTTACTCATGGTTTCGTACGATTTGCCGTTTGCGCATAAGCGTTTCCACGAGGAGCATGAGTTAACCCACGTCGTCGGACTATCCGCGATCCGCCACGCCGGCTTCGGCGAAAATTACGGCGTGCAAATCGTTGATGGACCACTCGCTGGCATGTTCGCGCGTGCCGTTGTGGTGCTGGATGAAAACAATACTGTCGTGCACCGCGAACACATGGAAGATATCAGTACCGAACCGGATTATGCTGCGGCGTTTCGCGCGCTGGGTATTTCAATTGAAGAATAAAAGCAATCGATGAATAAACACTATGGATGACCTGATATTTAACAAATCTCGTTCGGGCCGCCGCGCGTTTGCCCAAGCGCCACAAGACGCCACGACGCCCGACATTCCGGATACGCTTTTGCGATCTGACAGGCCGCGGTTGCCGGAGGCATCGGAACTACAGACTGTGCGCCACTTTACGCGCTTGTCACAACTGAACTTTTCGATCGATACGCAGTTCTATCCGCTTGGTTCTTGCACCATGAAATACAACCCACGTGCGTGCAATGCGCTGGCATTATTGCCGGGTTTCGCGGGGCGCCATCCGTTGGGCCCAGTGAGCCATGGCCAGGGATTCTTGAGTTGCATGTACGAGTTACAGGAAATGCTAAAAGACGTCACGGGCATGAAGGGCGTATCGCTGACGCCGATGGCCGGAGCACAGGGCGAGCTCGCCGGAGTGACGATGATCAAGGCGTACCACGATGCTCGCGGCGATCATGAGCGCAACGAAATTATCTGCCCTGATGCAGCACACGGTACCAACCCGGCAACGGCAACGATGTGCGGTTGCGTTGTGAAGGAAGTGCCAACAGGTCCGGATGGCGACATCGACTTCGAGGCACTCAAAGCGACATTAGGGCCGAAGACGGCGGGCATCATGCTCACGAACCCGTCGACACTCGGCGTGTTTGAACGTCGTATTGAAGAGGTTGCGGCCGCGGTACACGACGCGGGCGGATTACTGTATTACGATGGCGCCAATCTAAACGCAATTCTCGGCAAAGTCCGCCCGGGAGACATGGGTTTCGATGTCATTCACATGAACCTGCACAAGACATTTTCCACACCACATGGAGGCGGAGGGCCAGGCTCGGGTGCCGTGGGTGTCAACGAGCGTCTGTTGCCGTACCTGCCAATTCCCATAGTGACGAAAAATGAAGTGTCTGGCGAAACAAATTATGACTGGCTGACCGAGGAAAATGTACCGCAGAGCATCGGTCGGTTGTCCGCTTTCATGGGCAATTCGGGTGTGTTGCTGCGAGCCTATGTCTACATGCGTATGGTCGGTCGGTCGGGCATGGCGCGCATCGCGGAATACGCGACGCTGAACGCAAATTACCTCGCAGCGCGTCTTGGCCAGGCAGGTTTCAAACTGGCGTTCCCGACCCGACGCGCGAGCCATGAATTTATCGTGACGCTCAAAAATGAGGCGAAGTCCGTGAATCTGACGGCCATGGACGTTGCCAAGGCGTTGCTGGACAAAAACTATCATGCGCCGACGACGTACTTTCCGATGCTTGTTCCGGAATGCCTGCTCATTGAACCCACGGAAACCGAGAGCAAGGAGACGCTGGACGGTTTCGTGGCAGCCATGATTGAAATTGCGAGAGCGGCGCGGGAAGACGGCGTTGAGTACAAAGAAGCGCCGTACACTATGCCTGTACGGCGTCTGGACGACGTAAAAGCCGCCCGGCAGCTGGATCTGGCGTTCAAGCCGGACTAATTGTGACTTCCGCGGTCGCCATGAGTCCCTGTTTTTGTTGAAATAGGGAACCGCTGCTCCTTGCTGCAGTCCAGAATAAGGCTGCAATGGGCGATCAGCCCGGAATTTAAACAGGAAGGTTATGATATACGGCAGGAATTTGACGGTACTCGCAGTGCTGCTCGCGAGCCTCACAGCAGGCGCCGCTGAAGATACGGAGTGGACGAAGACGCTTGAACGCATCTCCTCGGGCGTGGTGTCTATTCGCGTCGACAGTACCCGGGCGTTCGATACGGAATGGAATTCTTCGAGTCAGGCGACCGGTTTTGTCGTTGATGCGAAGCGCGGCCTCATCTTGACCAACCGCCACGTTGTTACGCCCGGCCCCGTGATCGCCGAAGCCATATTCCGCAATAATGAGGAAGTGCGGCTCATACCGGTTTATCGCGATCCGGTACACGACTTCGGGTTCTTTCGATACGATCCGAATGAGCTGAGCTACATCGAACCGGTTGAATTGCCACTTGTGCCGGATGGCGCAGGCATCGGTAAAGAAATTCGCGTCATCGGCAATGACGCTGGTGAACATCTGTCGATTCTTGCAGGCACGATCGCGCGGCTTGATCGCAAGGCGCCGGATTATGGGCGTGGCAAATACAACGACTTCAATACATTTTATTTCCAGGCGGCCTCAAGTACGTCGGGTGGTTCGTCCGGATCACCGGTTGTCAATGTCGACGGCGAAGTCGTTGCACTGAATGCCGGCGCCAACAATTCTTCGGCCAGCAGTTTCTTCCTGCCGCTCGATCGCATAGATCGGGCCTTAAAAGAAATTCAACAAGGCAGGCCGGTTACTCGCGGTACCTTACAAGTGACGCTCCAGAGCAAGCCATATGATGAACTGAAGCGATTGGGTCTCACTGCTGAGTCGGAACGCTTGGCCCGCTCCAGCTTTCCCGGGCAGACAGGCATGCTCACGGTCGATAAGGTAATACCTGGATCCGCGGCGGCTGGCCGACTCGCACCTGGCGATATCCTGATTCGCATTAACGGCAAACTTATTACCGAGTTCATACCGCTCGAGGCGATATTGGATGCCAATGTCGGCAAGTCAATCGAGATTGAGGTCGAGCGTGGTGGTCAGCACATCGCTCATTCGGTGCGGGTCGACGATCTGCATGCGATTACGCCGGACGAATACCTCGAATTCGGGGATGCGATAGTCAACACATTGTCTTATCAGCAAGCGCGCCACTACAACCGTCCGGTAGACGGTGTTTACGTTGCCAACCCGGGATACCTGTTCTCGAAAGCAGCCATTCCGCGCGGTGCGGTCATCGTTGAGATGGATGGAGAGACGATACGCAATCTCGATGACTTTGAAGCCGCGTTGAGTCAACTCGCCGATGGTGAGCGCGCCCTGGTTCGCTACATCACGATGGAGGACCCGAAGAACTCGATTGTACGACTTCTGCAAATGGATCGCGTCTGGTTTCCGGCACAGCGGTGCTCTCGGAACGACGAAACAGGATTGTGGCCATGCCGCAGCCTGGCGGACGGGCCGGAGCCCGGACCGAAGCCGTCAGGCAGAACCAGCATGACTCATTACGATGATCCGTGGGTAAACGCGATCGCCCCTTCGCTGGTTGTTGTGACGTTTGATCTTCCGTACACGCTATCCGGTGTAGCGGAACGGCATTACTACGGCACCGGCTTGATCGTCGATAAAGAGCGCGGCTATGTCGTTGTTGACCGAAATACGGTTCCGATCGCGATTGGCGACGTGACAATAACGTTCGCGGGGTCGCTGGAAGTGCAGGGCAAGATCGAGCGATTGCACCCGCTGCACAATTTCGCACTGGTTTCATATGATCCAGCCAGCATCGGCGATACTCCGGTTAAGGAAGCACAGTTCAATACGACGCCGCTAAGTCCCGGTGACGATGTCTGGGTTGTCGGTATCAAGGCCGACCATCAACTTGTGCATCAGCACAGCACCGTTTCTTCTGTAGATCCGCTATTGCTGCCACTGTCACGGACATTGCGATTTCGCGATTCGAACATCGAAGGTATCGACTTGGTAACGGCGCCGGGTGATTTCGACGGCGTGCTCGTTGACAAGCGCGGTCGCGTTACCGCGAGTTGGTCGAGTTTCGTCTTACAGACCGGTTCTGATACGACGCAGATTAACCGTGGTGTTGGCAGCGAAGTGATCCAGCAGTTCGTGGATACAGTACGGGATGGGCGGCCGTTCTATTCGTTGGAGGCCGAGTTTGTGTATGCACCGCTATTCGCTGTCCGCAAGATGGGCGTTGACGAAGAGTGGATTGCGCGGCTTGAAGAAAACAATCCGGTCACACGGCGCGCGCTGAGCGTTATTCGGCTGGTAGCCGACACGCCGGCGGCGAAGTTGCTGAAAAACGGCGACATGGTACTCGCGATTGACGGCAAGGTTGTGACATCCTATAGAGGGCTGGAAAAGGCAGTACAAAAACCCGAGGTTGTCGTTACGATCTGGCGCAACGGTAATGTTCAGGACATTTCTATCAAGACCGCGGCCTTAAGTGGTCGTGGAATCGACAGGGCGATTTTCTGGGCCGGTGCGTTGTTGCAGAATCCGCACCGCGCGATGGCGGCGCAGCGCGGCATCGCCACGGACGGTGTATATGTTGCGTATTTTAATTACGGTTCGCCGGCGACACGTTACGGTCTATGGGCCGGCAGACGGGTGGTCGAAGTGAATGAAACCCCGACGCCCAACCTGCAGGCATTTATCGATGTCACCGAGGACATCCAACATCGCGAGTCAGTGAGAGTGAAGACCGTAACCTGGAACGGCACGGTCGAGGTCATAACGCTGAAGCTGGACCATGATTATTGGCCCGCATACGAAATCCGGCGCGATGAAGGTGGTTGGAGGCGAGTCGATTTCGGCTCGTAGAAAACGGTTAACAGTTGCCTTGTCGGCGTCGCTGATGGCGCTGGTTGTCGTAACGTTCGGCTTCGCATACGGGGAGACCTTGTACAAGTACCGCGGCGAGAACGGAGAGTGGATATTTGCCGATCGCCCTCCCAATGACGGACAGCTCGTCGAGATTCGCGAAATTAACCAGCGAGTATCCCGTGCCCGAGTAACGGTAACGCATGAGCTCGTCGGCGATGAAATCCGGTTTACCGGGCATAA
>SMVA01042359.1_pt1 | contig 14327 bp, 11 predicted proteins | sample 2456451 | NCBI WGS metagenome assembly SMVA01 (sample SAMN11095933, study PRJNA526329) | marine sediment metagenome | biome: Marine sediment; feature: Surficial sediment; material: Deep marine sediment; isolation source: Hadal surficial sediment | place: Pacific Ocean | collected 2014-05 | depth...
CATCGCCCGCGTCGGGATCTCGCCGGCGACGTTCTGGAGGCGGCCGGCAACGACGAAGGTGAGCACCCCGAGGCGAATCTCGTCGCCCACCTCGATCTCGTACTGCAGCAGCAGGTTCTCGTCGACCAGCGCGCCGAGGGCGTCGCGAAAATCGGTAGCGGCCGCGGCGGGGATTGTTTCCAGCTCGCCGTAGTAGGGGTAATCGCCTTCGAGCGCCCGCACCGACACCAGGCGGGAGCCGTCGGCAGCCGGAAAATACGCCATCGAGGCGAACTCGACCTGGCGCGACTGCCTGCCGCCGAGCGCGCGCACCAACTCCTCGGCCTCGCCGGAAAACTCCCGCTGGCTGTCGATCCGCAGATCGGCGCCGAGCAGCGCCTTGGAGCGCTCCGCAATCGCGTCGGTGAGGTTGTCCTGAAACGACGCCACGGCCACCAGGGCCGCCACCCCGGCGACGATCGACGAGACGTACAACAGCAACCGGCGGCGGCTACCGCGGCTGTCGCGCCATGCCATGCGCCAGGCCCAGCCGGACACGACCTCCTTCATGGCAGGGCCTCGTCGGGCGTCGCGACATCGTTCCCCGTCGGTGGCTCGTCCACGGTGGCGCCGCTGTCGCTCTCGATGCGTCCGCCGCGGAGCCGAATAACGCGGCCGGCCTCGCCGGCGAGCTCGGTGTCGTGGGTCACCAGCAGGAGCGTGGTGCCGGCGACGCGGTTGAGATCGAACAGCAGCTTGACCACCAGGTGGCTGGTATCGGCGTCGAGGTTACCGGTGGGCTCGTCGGCAAAGAGCACGTGCGGCTTGTTGATGAATGCCCGCGCCAACCCGACGCGCTGCTGCTCGCCGCCGGAGAGCTGCGCCGGGTAGTGATCGGCGCGGTCGGCGAGGCCGGTGGCCTCGAGCAGCTCGCGCGCCCGCGCCGCGGCGCTACGGTCGCCGCGCAACTCCGCCGGCACCATGACGTTCTCCAGTGCGGTCAGCGTCGGGATGAGCTGGAAGGTCTGAAAGACGAAACCGACGTGCTGGTTGCGGATCTCGGCGAGGTCGTCCTCGCTTTGCTCTTCGAGCGCGAAGCCGGCCAGTTGCACCGTCCCGGAGCTCGGTCTATCAAGGCCGGCGCACAGGCCGAGCAGCGTCGTTTTTCCGCTGCCCGACGGACCGACTACGGCGCAGCTCGTGCCTTCGTGCAGCTCGAAGCTCACGTCCTCGAGCACCGTTAGCTGGCGTCCGGCGTTGCTATAGATCTTGGTGAGGTTGACGGCTTTCAGCACCGCGTTGTTGGTGACCATGCTCTCTATACTAGGGGTGCCGGGGGCGGGACGTTGCCCGCGAGCGTAGGCGGCAGCGCGGCGCGATGCGCCGACGCCGGGCGCCTTTATCGGAGGAGCGCATGAGAGGTTGGCGGCACCATGGGGCGGCGACGTCTTGGTCGTGGTGTGCGGTGTTGAGACGCGCCGTATTGTGTCGTGCAGTCGTGCGCGGTGTCCCATTGTGGCGTGCATCATTGCGCGGAGTCGTGGTGTCGACCGTCACGCTCGGTGTGCTCTTGATGTGCACGTTCCCCGCCGGCGCCACCGCCGGGCAAGAAACGAAGACGATTCTCTTCTTGGGCGACAGCCTGACGGCGGGCTACGGCCTCTTGCCGGAGGAGTCGTTTCCGAGCCTCATCGCTCGTCGCTTGAAGGAAGGCGACCTGCCCTTCGAGGTGATCAACGCCGGCGTTCCGGGCGACACCTCGGCCGGCGGCGTGCGCCGCATCGATTGGATGTTGCGTCGCCGCGTCGATATTCTCGTGCTCGAGCTCGGCGCCAACGATATGTTGCGCGGGCTGCCGCTCGACATGACGCGCGACAACCTGCAGGCGATTATCGACAAGACCCGTGCCGCCTACCCGAACGTCAAGATCGTCGTTACCGGCATGCTGGCACCCCCCAACATGGGCCCCGAGTACACTGCCGAGTTCGGCGAAATTTTTCCGGCGCTTGCCGAGGCCAATGACGCGGCGTTGATCCCGTTCCTGTTGCAGGACGTCGCCGCCCGCCCGGAGCTCAACCTGCCCGACGGCGTCCACCCCAACGTCGCCGGCCAGCAGATCGTCGCCGATGGGGTCTGGATGGTGCTCGAGCCGCTGGTTGTCGCCCTCGCCGGCGGATTGAGCTCCACGGTTTCGAGTGTCGTCAACGCGGTGCGGGCGCCGCTGGTGGCGATCAGCGCCGATCGCGCCCAGGGGGGCGAAGTATCAGGCGGTGCGCGGTGACCTCTTCGACGGCGGCGCGGCTGAACGCCAGCGGAAAATACTCGCCGTCGGCCCAGCTTTCGATCAGGTCGCCGTAAAAGGGGCTGCCGGGCTGGCCCGACTGGCCCGGCGCGGTGGTGGCTACACCGCTGTCCCAGTCGGCGAGGTCGTAGATCTCGCGGAAGGTGGCGCCGTTGGCGGACACTGTTCCGGCGCCGCCGGTCTTTTCGACCGCCGGCAGGTCGAAGCCGCTCAGCAGTGAGTGCTCGAACGATTGGGTGTTGAGGCGGCCCCAGCGCCATTGCGAGCGATCCTCGCCGAGGCGTTCCTCGATCGCCGCGACAGCGCGTCGCAGGCCGCTCTCCATGGCGGCTCTTCGTTCGTCGTCCGAAGTTTCTGCAGCCAACCCGTCGGCGTCTACGTTATTTCGCCACGTCATATAGATGGCGGCACCGACGCTGGAAGCGTCGAACTCACCGTTCCACCCGGCGATCTGCAGGCGCGCCCACTCCACCACATCGTCCTCCGAGGTCCAGCCTTGAAACCGGGGGACCCACGCGGCGGCGGTGGTGGAAAAGGCGTCGTGCTGCATGCGCTGGAAGTCCGCCACGGTGAACTTTCCCTCCGCGCTGCCGCCTGCCGCCAACAACGCCACCAGGCGCTCGTAGCGAGGGTAGGTGGGGCCGAACTTGAACATGATCGGCGGGTGGAATCCCGGCGGTTGGATGTTGTGGTTGGCGGTGGCGATGTAACCGCGTTCGGGGTTGAGCTCCTCGGGCAAATCGTCGCGAAAGCCGTCCCAGGCGTAGGCCCCGGTACCGGGAACGGGCAGACGGCCGTACCAGGGAGTGGGGCCGGTGCGGTTGGGCGTCAGTGCCGCGGCGCGCCAGGCGATGTTGCCGTCGATGTCGCCGCAGATCATGTTCTCAGAGGGCGACTTCCAGCCATCCATGGCATCGAGGAATGCCACACAGTCTGTTGCCTGATCGACCCGCAGCGACCCCAGGTAGGGGGCCGTGCCCGGCTCCTGCGCGAACGAGCGCACCGTGAAGGCGACGCCGCGCTCGACGTCCTTGTAGACGACGGGTCCGTGACGGCTGAACTCGAAGGTGACCTGGCGCGGCGGCTCACCCCGCACGGCGATGGTCTCGTGCTCGACGCGCAGCGGTTCGTACTCGCCCATATACAGAACGCGTGACGGATCGTCGGGATCGAGTTGTTCGACAAACACGTCGATCTGGTCGGTGCCGACGATGGTCAGCCCCCAGGCGATGCGCTCGTTATGACCGATGCCGATGCCCGGCAGGGCCGGCTCGCCGGCGCCGATGACGCGCCAGCCGGGGGCTTCGAGGTGCGCCAGGTAGCGCAACGCCGGGTTGTCGACTTGCCGGTGCGGGTCGTTGGCCAGCATCGGCATGCCGGAGGCGGACCGCGCGCCGGAGATCACCCAGTTGTTGGAACCGATCTGGTCACGGTGCTCGGCGGGCAGAGGGATGGGCACACCGAGATGTGTGAGGGCTCCGGTGTGGCGCGCAACGGTCGATGTCCATTCCAGGCGCGCCAGCAACGCCGAAGGTCCTGCCGAAGGCGCGGCTCGCTGTTGCAGCGCCGCAACAGTTTCTTCCGCCCGCGCCACATATTCGGGCAGCAACGGTACGTCGAAGCCGCGCCGGGCGCGTATCGAGAAGGCCCGTAGCGTCTCGTCGGTGACGACCGAAAGATCGAGCCCCTGGGGCACCACGAGCTCGTAAAAGGGGTCTGTATTCGGGCGGGTGGCCCGCGCCGGGCCGACGGCGGCGACGCGTTGCGCCAATCGCAGATCGGCAGCAATGCTTCCGCCAACGCCGGTCAGCGAGGTGCGCAAGGTCGGGGTCGCTGCAGTCCATGGCGCGGGGCGGAGGCCGGTGAGTCGGAACTCCACCGGCAGGTTGTCGCCGCGCCGCTCGATGTAGGCGTTGATCCCCGCCGCGAACGCCGACAGGATGCGTTCGCTCTCGGGGTGATAGCTGGCCAGCTCTTCCTCGGTCAGGCCCCCGCGCCACGCCAGGAGCCGCATGATGCGATCGGCGTCGAAACGATCCGCGCCGGCCACTTCGGCGCTTCGTCCTTCCATCCACAGGCGCCACAGCTCCAGCTGCCACAAGCGGTCCTGCGCCGCCACGAACCCTTGGGCGAAGAACAGGTCGTCGGTGTTGCTGGCGTAGATGTGCGGCACGCCCCAACGATCCCGCAGTACCTCGACCTCGGCGGTGAGGCCGGCGAGCTCGATCTCGCCGTCGATTTGCGACAGCGCCGCGGTGGCCAGGGCTCCGAGGTCGGCCCCTCGGCGTTCGGAGGAGGTACAGCCCACCGCGGCAACGGAGGTGAGCAGAACGGTCAGAACCAGCTTGGAGCGACTCATGGGCGCGTAGTCTACGCGCCGGTCGGTGGAAAGACACCTTCGGCGGCCGTTTCATCGGCGCGCGTCTGGTCGCACACGCCCTCGCGCCCGCTCGCTTCGCGACCCGTTATTGCCGGGCCCCGCGTGGGTCCGACAACCCACGTTAGACTGGGGCCAGCCCCTTCATGATTTCTAGCGATCCACCTCGTCGAGCGCCGAGAGGGTGCCGTCGACGAGCTGCTGCGCCCGTTGTGGCGACAACAGAGGATCGGCAAAGGTGAAGTTCAGACAGGTCTTGTCCGCCAGGGTGACCACCGACAGCACCAACGCCGCGCCCACGTAGGCGTTGTTGCTCACCAGGAAACTCATCCGTTCGAGCTCCACGTCGCCGAAACGTTCGTAGAAGCTGAGGCGCCCGAGGTTATGGACAACCGCCGCGGCGCGGTGCGAGCGCTCCGACTTGGCGACGCGCCTCTGCAGGGTCGCATCGCTGACGCCGATCGCCTGGGCATCCTTCATCCGTGCATAGGCGAACACGTTGCCGCTGGCGACGGATTCACGGATCGCCTTAGAGACCTCCGCGGCGAGGTCCCAGAAGAGGGTGTCGTAGTGCACCTGGTGCGAGCTCACGACGTGCGACAGCAGGGTGCCCACCGCTTCGGACGAGAATCCTGCCCGGCGCCGCAAGTCCACCGATGTCGCGCAACCGATGTTGTCTCTGCGGGCGTGGTTGTCGCCGCGCAACTGGCTGCCGATAGCCATCAGCATCGCCGCTGCCAAGGCGCCGTGCACCGAGGCTCCATGGGCGCTCGCGCGGCGCGCCAACCTCTCGGTACGCGAGGCAGGAAGTTGGACATCGATCAGAGCGGTGCGTCGCTCGGCCGGAGGAACCCAACGCTCCGTGACCAGCGGGGACATCCGCCGCATCATCGGAATGTCGCGCAGGGCGGTTCGCAGCGCCCTGAAGCGCGAGCCGAGCACATTGTCGATCGGTGGCTTCAGCACCTCGGGGGACACCAGCGCGGGCCGCGCGCCGCCGCCGTAGATGGTGAGCAGCTCGTCGACGATGTGGGCCCCCGACTGTCCATCGGCGATGGTCTGGTTGAAGCTCACCAGCAGATCCGAACGCTCGGCGCCGTCCAGCAGGACGGTGCGCATGAGCGGCCCCGTCGCCGCCGGGATACGGCTGTTGACCTCCTCGAGGGCGGTGCTTCGCCAGGCGCCCCGTTGCCAGGGGAGCACCCGCAGGTCGACGGAACCGCTGCCGCCGACGAACCGTGGATGTCTGTCGGGCTCGATGCGGGCGGTGATCGTGGGGTAGTGGCCGGCCACCGTGCCCAGAGCCTGACGCAGTCGTCGCTGGTCGAAGCGCCCGGCGACCCGAGCGACGAACACCAAGTTCATCGGCGCGGCTCGATCGAAAAGCCATTGCCACCGCTCTGTTCCGGTCAGGGGACGCTGCCAGCTCATGGCGGCATCATAACCGGGGTCTACGCACCGCCAATCCCTTGAGAAGTGATTCATAAACCGCTGTAACAGTCGGTCCGCCGCGGGGGAGGTGATGCGGTATGCTCGTCGCTGGGCCTAGCAGTTGCCGTTCTGGAGCCGTGGCGATCAAGGAGAACTGGATGCACAGCGAGATCGATGAGACGCCAGGCAAAGGGCGTGAGGCGCGCACCTTCCAACGGATCTCCGTGCGGGCTTTTAGTGGTCTCGAGGTGGAACTGGGGCCGCTCGGCAAGCCGTCCGCCTACAGCAAGCCCGTGAACATCAGCCGTGGCGGCCTGCAAGCGCGCACCGGCGCCGCCTTGTTCGAGGGCACCGAGGGCACAGAGTGCTTGATCCGCTTTCTCGATCCGAGTGGTCGTCTGACACCGGACCGAATGCTGGGGTGGGTGCGCCGCGTCGAACAGAGTGCCGGTTACTGCGTGGTGTCGGTGGAGTTCACCCAACCGCTCGAGCGCGTCTCGCTATAGCACGGACCTCGCCCCTTCCGCAGGCGAAACCGCCGGGCCAACCTCCATCAGTGGGTCCCCAGGTCCCCGGAAGTCAATCGAATCTCGAACAGCTTGGGCCACAGCTTGCCGGTGACATACAGGTGGCCGTTGTCGGGGTTGTAGGCGATGCCGTTGAGCACTGCCTCGGAGCTGCGCGGGCGCTCGCCGGCGAGCAGGTCGGAAAAATCGATGTGACCGACGACGGCACCCGAGACGGGATCGATCTCGAAGACGATGTCGCTGTGCCAGACGTTGGCGTACACCAGGTTGCCGATGTACTCGAGCTCATTGAGGTCGTCGATGTCGTCGCCGTCTTCGTGCACGCGGACGGTGCGCACTACTTCCTGGGAACGTGAGTCGAGAAAGAAGAGGTTTGCCGATCCATCGCTCATGATCAGATGGGTGCCGTCGCTGGTCAGGCCCCAGCCCTCGGTGTCGTAGCGGAACTCTCCGACGCGCTCGAAGCTGGCGGCGTCATAGATGAAACCGCGCTTCGACCGCCAGGTGAGCTGAAAGATGCGGTCGCCGAGCAGGGCAATGCCCTCGCCGAAGTACTCGGAGGGCAGCGGTACCTGCTGTACCACTTCACCGGTTTGCGGGTTGACTTTGCGCAGCGACGAGGTCCCTGAGCGGCCGGTGCCCTCGTACAGATAGCCGTCGTGCCACAGCAGACCTTGGGTGTAGGCGGCGGTGTCGTGCGGGTAGACGGCGACGATCTCGTAGTCGTTGGCGGACACCGCCGGCTTGATGGCACGGTTGGCAGCGCCGATACCGTCGGGGCCGCCGGCGCTGGTGGATGCCGCCAAGGGGCGCTCAGCAGTGCCGCTCCAACATGCCGCCGACCCGATCAAGAGAACTGTGAGTGCGAAACACCAGGAAAAGCGCATGGGACCAAGAGTCTACTAAACTGAGCTGCCTGTGTTTGGAAGTTCTTGCACTTCCTTGCAAGCAACTGCCGGAAGCGGCACTCTTAACCGATCCCCACGCTTATCCGGAGTGCTCCCCTCAGGGCCATTTCTTCGAGGCTCCGCTCTAGAACCATCATTTCGAGAGACGACTGTGAAGAAGGGTCTGATCAAACTGCTCAAGACGTTGGTGAAGCTGGTGCTCGTTGTGGGCATAGGCGTGGGTGGCTGGTATGCCTATGGCTACTACATGCCGGAGGAGGAAGACGACGGGCTCGGCGAGTTGCCCACGGCAGTAGCCGCGGTTCGCGATATCACCGTGAGTGTGCAGGCCACGGGCGTTCTGCGGCCCGTCAAAATCATCGAGATCAAGTCCAAGGCATCGGGCGAGATCCTCGACATGCCGGTCGACATCGGGGATTTCGTGGAGGCTGGGGACCTCATCGCCCAGATCGATACGGAGATCCTGGACCAGGAGCTCAAGCAGGTTGAGGCTGACTACAAGAGCGCCGTAGTTCGCCTCGACATCGCCACGAATCAATACGGGCGGTCCCAGGCCCTGGTTGAGCAGGACCTCATCTCGGAGAACGATCTCGATACCAGCCAGCAGAGCCACGCCAATGCCGTGGCACAGATGCTGCGGGCCGAAGCGTCGCTAGCCCTCGCCAGAGAGAGGCTGGAGGACGCCACGGTGAGAGCCCCATCGCGCGGGACCATTATCAACAAGATGGTCGAAGAGGGGCAGATTATCGCCTCGAGCACAAACAACGTTTCGGGGGGCACAACGCTGCTGCAGATGGCCGATCTCTCGCAACTCGAGATCCGCACGCTGGTCGACGAAGTCGATATCGGCCAGGTGCGGAGCGGCCTTCCCGTCGAGAGCAAGGTCGAGGCTTTTGCGGACCAGCGTTTCCTGGGCGCCGTAGTAAAGATCGAACCGCAAGCGGTGGTACAGCAGTCGGTCACTACCTTTCCGGTGCTTTCGCGTATCGATAATGGCGACGGCAGGCTGTTGCCCGGCATGAATGCCGATGTCTCGATCATCGTGTATCGCAAGCCGGGCGTGTTGGCGATTCCCAACGAGGCGGTGCGCACGCCGAGCGACGCGGGAGAGGTCATGCGCATGCTCGGTATGGTTGCCGATGGAGGCGGTGATAATGGCTCAGGCCGGGGCGGGTTCAATGGGGAAGGGCGCGGCGATGGTGGAGGCCGTGGGAGCACGGGCGGCTCCGGCCGGGGCGGACAGACGGCGCCGGGCGAACGGGGCGCGCCGGGTGCGCCGGATCGTGCGCCACCCCGCCGCGCGGATGACGGAGCGGATGGGGGTGGCGAGCGGGCCGAGGGCAGCGGTGACGCGGGGAATCGTGGCCGCGGTGGCTCGTGGCGCGGAGGCTCCGGCAATCAGCGTGACCGCACCGGTTCCAGCACCGGAAACTCGAGCGGCGGTGACCTGCGGGCGCGGTTCGAGAATGCAACGCCGGCCGAGCGCCAACGTATGGCCGCGGCGATGCGGGGCGATCGGGAGCCCGACCGAGACCCCTTCGGTATCTCCGGGCGCCGTGAGGACGCCGTGGTTTTTCTCTACGACGAGTTCGGCCAGATCACCACGAAGAACATCGTCGTTGGCTTGCGCGATTGGGAACACACCGAGGTGCTCGAGGGCCTCGCGCCGGGGGAGGAAGTGTTGATCTTGCCGAGCACCTCGCTGCTGCGCAGCCAGGACCGCTTGCGCTCCTGGGCGCAGGGACGCAGCGGCATTCCCGGTATCGGTGGTGGTGGAGGACGGCCCCCGGGCATGGGCCGTGGGCGCGGTCGCTAGCCTGGATATCTCAACGGGTGGCTACTGCAGGCGGGGGCTTTCCGCATGCGGGTAGACTCTCGGAGCCTCTTCACGACTGACTTCCGCCCACGGCGTTGACCACGCCTCATATTCAAGCGGTGAATCGCGGCGCGATGATCTTTCGTTTTATTTTCGTCTATTCGCCTTTTAGAAGTTACTATCAGTTAGTTTTTCATACATATAGTTATTAAAAGATATTAATAGTTTTTCAAACATCTCAAAAATTAGGTTTCATCGCTGATACGTTGTTGTGTACCATGGGCGCTAGAGCAGGCTGGACGCTCGAAAGTCCAGGGGCGCAACAGGTGAGGTAGGTAACGCATGTCGTTGGCCGTGGGTACAGAGATACAGTCAGCGCTCGGAGCAGGTGCCGTAGTCGCGGCGGCGGGGCTGGTGCCTGAGGAGCGCTTGTTGACGGTTTCGGAAGTCGCCGACCTGTTGCGGATCAACAAGTCCACCGTCTACAGAATGGCGAAGCAGGGGAGGCTTCCCGCGACGCGTGTCGGTCGGCAGTGGCGCTTCCGCAAGAGTGTTCTCGACCGCTTGCTAGAGCCGACCTAGATCAAGCGCAACGCCGTCATCGTGGGCCATTGCGCTCGCGCCGCCGTGACCCGTTGAATGCGGGCGAGGACAAGTTTTTCGCGGGGGCCGCGTACCCTGGGGACGACCCGTCGGGCCGTGGGCGCGCCAGCGCCCGGTGTGGCGGGTCACGACAAGAAGCCGGTGCAGCCTGGCTGCACCGGCTTTTTTGTCAGTGTTCCTTGTGCGCCGTAGCGGAGGCGCCCCGGGCCGCGGACTTACTCAGGAATCTCTATCGCGATCCGTCCGATCGCGCCGGTGGTATCCCGTACCTGGAATACCGCCATCTGGCCGGGTTCGAAGTGTCCGATAATCTCTGCAAACGCCTCCACTGAATTCACCGGCCGCAGGTTCACCAACTGGATGATCCAGCCGACGCGCAAGCGAGGTCTGTCGGCGGACCCCACGGGCTCGGCACGTATGATCACGACGCCGCCATCCTGAACTCGATATTCGAGCTCGCTGGCGAGGTTGGGCGTGAGTTCGGATAGCTCCAGGCCGAGCTTTGCCTCGGCGTCGGTCAGCTCGCGGCCGGTGGACGGACGGCGTCCGATGCGGGTTCCGGCCCTCTGGAACCGCTGGTTCCGATCGGCTAGAACGTCGATTTCAGGCGGGCGCTGACCGAGCATGACGTCGATTGTGGCGTTTTCGTGGCCTATCCCGACGGCAGTCGCATCGGGTGTTGGGCGCAGGATGTCGAGACCGATACTGGCGTCCGGTGGCGTCATCCCGATGCGTTGCAGGAAATCCTGTTGGTCCTCGATGGTGACGCCGTCGGTGCCGAGCACGATATCGCCGACCCGCACGCCGGCAAGGTCGGCCGGTTCATCGGGATTGACGGTGGAGATTTCGATGGCGCCGCGCAGCTCCCTAAGATCCAGGCCGTAGGCCTCGGCGAGCATCGGGTCCAGCGCGCCCATGCTGATGCCGAGCCAGCCGCGGATAGTGCGACCGTGCTCGATGAGCTGATCGACGACGTTGCTCACCAGGTTGATCGGGATGGCAAAGCCGACGCCGGCAAATTGTCCCTGAAAGCTGTTGCTCATGATCGCGGTGTTGATGCCGATGACCTCACCGCGCAAGTTCACCAGCGGGCCTCCGGAGTTGCCGGGATTGATGGCGGCATCTGTTTGAATGAAGTCTTGGTAGGCGGAGCCACCCAAGGGGCCGATCTGGCCGCGCCCCTTGGCGGAGATGATTCCGGCGGAGACCGTGTTGGTGAGTCCGAACGGGGCGCCGAGTGCCATGACCCACTCACCGACGCGGGACTGGTCGGAGTTACCCACCGGGACGAACGGCAGGTCGTGGCCAGCTTCGATCTTGAGTACGGCAACGTCGGTGCCGATGTCGACGCCAACGATCACCGCTTCATACTCGTCTTCGTTGCTCAGGCGGACGATGACCTCGTCGGCGGTGATGACCTCGGCGGCGTTGCGATCTGTCAGCGAGACAACGTGGGCGTTGGTGACGATGTAGCCACTGGAGCTGATCAGAAAGCCGGAGCCCTGAGAGGTTTGCAGCGTCTCTTCGGGGGGAGCATCGTCCTCACCCCAGAAGCGGCGAAAAAACTCGGGAATGTCGGCTGGCCGCGCCGAGGCGCTGACCATTTGCTCGGTCTGAATGAATACCAGCGCTCGCTGCGTCTCCTCCGCAACCCGGACAAAGACTCCCTGCGGGATGAGCTCGTCCAGTGCCGGTGCGTCGGTGCTGACCGCAGGACGGGCCCGCTGGCCGGGTACCGCGACGGCCGAACCAACCTGCGTGCCGACCATGCCGGCGATTAGGCCCAGAACAACGAGGCCCGCGGATGTGAGAAAGCGTTGTCTGGTCTTGCTCACGGCTGCTCCTCCTTCGAAAAACCTCGATTGTGTTCGATGTCGGGAGAGCCGAAGCTGTGCTTCATGCTCCCGTTCAGCATGGGACGCGCAGAACGCGTGCGTAGACCAACCGTCGCACGTTTCGCCCATTTGGCGCCACCACCGGGAAGATAACAACAGAATATCGCGTCGACGCGCGGCCTGCTAATAGGATGCGGAAAAACTTCCGGGCGGGGGATGCCGTTGCGGGGCCGGCCCATCGACCGAGGAGGGCAAGCTGGTGGTGACCGTGGGGCGGGCAAAAAAATGTCCGGATGATCTTCCAGACGGCCTCCCAGCGTCGCCCCAACTCTCTCCAGCGTGCCGGGCTCCTCAGGGCTTCGCATCGCCTTTCGGCTCAACCAGTTTCCCGAGGTCCTCGCTCGCCTTCAGCGATCATCAGGCTCTCGCGTTTGGCCGGGAACATCACCCGGACACACCCAACATACTGGGTCCCCGAAAACTGTCAACAACTTTTTCCGGGGGAGCGAAGAACTTAGCGCTCGTCGACAGTCCGATAGCGGCGCGGGGCCGGTCCGATGTAGTCCGCACGTGGACGGATGAGCTGGTTGTCGGCGTATTGTTCCATGATGTGCGCCGTCCAGCCGGCGATGCGGCTGAGCGCGAAGAGCGCCGGGAACAGGTCCGCCGGCAGCCCCAGGTAGGTGTACAGGCTGGCGGAATAGAAGTCGACGTTGATCGACAGGCCCTTGCGCTCCTCCATGATAACGATCATGCGGGCCTGCGTTTCGAGCATCGCCGGGTCGCCCTCACCCTGGAGATTTTCGGCCTGTTCCCGCAGGTGGCGGCCGCGCGGATCCTCTACCCGGTAGACGCGGTGCCCGAAGCCCATGATGCGCTCCTTCGCCGCAAGCTTGGCGTCGAGATAGTTGACCACGTTCTCGGGGCCGCCGATCTCGTCGAGCATGTCCTTAACGCGCTGGTTGGCGCCGCCATGCAGGGAACCCTTGAGCGTGCCGATGGCCGAGGTGATGGCGGAGTGCATGTCCGAGAGGGTTGCCGCGGTGACGCGCGCGGAAAAGGTCGAGGCGTTGAAGCCGTGATCGGCATGCAGCACCAGGGCCAGGTCGAAGGCGCGGCAGGCTGCAGCGCTGGCGCGTTCGCCGCGCACCATGAACAGGAAGTTGGCGGCGTGGTCGAGAGCCTGATCGGGAGCCACCGGCTCGAGGCCTTGTCGACAGCGGTGAATGGCCGCGGTGAGCGTGGCGAGCTGCGCGGTGAGCCGCGCTGCTTTGGTCCGATTCGCCGCCGCAGACATGTCCTCGCCGAGCGGGTCCAGCTCGCCGAGGGCGGAAACCGCGGTACGCAGTGTCGCCATGGGCGGCACTTCGGGTGGGGTGATGGCGATCCTATCGAGCAGCGCGCCCGGCACGGTACGCTGGCCTGCCAGCATGGTGGTGAAATCAGCCAGGTCCGCACGCGAGGGCAACTCGCCTTCCCACAGCAGATAGGTGACTTCTTCGAACGTCGAGTGCTCGGCGAGATCGTGGATATCGTAGCCGCGGTAGGCGAGCAATCCCTGCTCGCCGTCGATGTCGCAGATGCCCGAGCGCCCGGCGACGACGCCCTTGAGCCCGGCGGATGTTGTGCTTGATTCGGTCATGCGGCAATCGTAGCAGGCCGTGCGAAAGTGTGGTTCGTCTGGTTGCGCCGCTCAGGCCATCACAACCTCGCCGATGGACACGACTGGAATCACCTGGCTGAAGCGGTTACAAAGGGAGTCTCTCGGTGTCTCCGAGCCACGAGCAATGATGCGAAGCCCACGAGCAAAGGTGCGAACGACCCCCGCCATCGTGCTGTTGAGCGTTGCGGTCCTGCTGTCCGCCGCGACCCGGGTTCCGGCAATGGAAGGCCGATCTGCTGGCGCGTTTGGATGCGCGATTCGGAGAGTTTCTCGACCCCGCGCGGCCCTCGACCATCGACTACCTGGAAATCCAGTGGGGAGGCGTGATGCCGGAAGGGATCCCGGCGCTCGATGACCCCGCGGTGATACCAGGCGCCGACGCCGAGTATCTCACGCCGGAGGATCTCGTGTTCGGCGTCGCCTTGCGCCGCGACGCATCGGCTGAGGACGACGGTAGCGTCGAAGCACGCGCCTATCCGCTGCGCATACTCGATTGGCACGAGATGACCAACGACATCGTCGCGGGGGTTCCCGTAGTACGCCTCCGGTCGCCCTCGGGGCGCGCGCCTTGCATCCACTACCTTCTCGCTCCGGCTGAGGGGGAGGCGGTGGATGGCGACTCTAGTCGGGCGAACCGGTCGTTTCACTGGGATTGGAGGGTGCGCGTAAGCTCGAGCAGAGCGTCGGTCACCTCGACGGGATAGGTATCCGGTTCGGTGACTTGCTTGACGCCGGGGTCGAGCTTGTGAAGTTGCGTCGCCGCTCGATGCTGGAGCTCCTCGAGTGCGGGTAGCGGCTCGAGCAGCTCGCCGTTGCGCAGCACCGGACGCAACAGGGCCTCCACCAGAGCGGCGTCCGGCGACGCCGCGGGCGGGTTGGGTTCTTC
>SMVA01097479.1_pt1 | contig 14325 bp, 15 predicted proteins | sample 2456451 | NCBI WGS metagenome assembly SMVA01 (sample SAMN11095933, study PRJNA526329) | marine sediment metagenome | biome: Marine sediment; feature: Surficial sediment; material: Deep marine sediment; isolation source: Hadal surficial sediment | place: Pacific Ocean | collected 2014-05 | depth...
ATTGCGCCGAGCGCCTGGGCGAGCCGAACGGGCTGGAGAAGCTGCTGGAGGAAATCGTTTCGAACCTGCCCAAGCGGCTGCACGAAACCGCCTACGCGCTGGCCTGCGACGTGGCCGCCGCCGACGCCCACGCGAGCCAAGAGGAGCTGCGCCTGCTCGAGTTGCTCCAGGACAAGCTCGACGTGGGCGCGCTCGAAATTGCCGCCATCGAGCGCGGCGCCCGCGCCCGCCACATGGTGCTCTGACAGCGTCAACGGTTTTCAGAACCGGCCCAAGCGCCGCCTACGACCCTGACTCCCCAATATCTGCGCCCCTCCTGCCCTGGCAGCAGTCTCGGGGTGTGGCTGCTATGTTATTGTTTTATTTACCAAAGTCGGTTGTAATTGGCGATGTGGCCCGGCATGATGGTGCCATCTGGAGGTGTCACCTCACCCGGGCGAAAGAGAACCGGATAGACCCATGGGCGCGCTTCGTTTGCAGCTAAGCGGCTACCGGCTGACCACCGCCGAGATCCTCTATCACCTGCCCGACCATCCGCACTTGCTGCAAAGCTACCTCTGGCAGGAATACGATCAGGCGCCCCATTTCCCGGCGCTGCACAAATTTCTGGATTTCTGGTCCCACAATCTCGACGGCAAGCTGCACTCGGTCAAGGTCGCCGGCCTGCAACTGATTCAGGCCCCGAAACTGCGCAGCGCCGCCGCCTGCCTGACGCTCCATTAAGGGCCGAAGATTCGCGCCTGCCACGTCGATCCGATGGCAAAAGGCCCCGATCACCATCCGGTTTGGATCGAAAATCCGGTTTGAGCGGTTCTCCGCATACCATGGTATGCGCGTAAAATTCACACCGCCGGGCGCAGCACGAAGACCGCCCAGAGCGCGAGCGTGACCAGCCCCAGCGCGCCGGCCTGATGCAGCGCGGCGAGGCCGACCGGCACCACCAGCAGCAGGGTCGCGACCCCAAGCCCGAACTGCAGCACCGCCATGGCCAGCACCAGCTCGCAGGCCTGGCGCGCCCGGGCGCCGAGATCGAGCCGCCGCGACCAGAGCCAGAGCCCGAACGCCAAGCCAAGGGTCGATACCGCCAGCAGGCGGTGATTGAACTGCACCGCGATTTCGTTCTCGAACAGGTTCAACACCCAAGGCTCGATCCGGCCGTAGCCCGAAGGCACCAGCTCGCCATCCATCAACGGGAAGGTGTTGTAGACCAAGCCGGCGTTGGTGCCGGCGACAAACCCGCCGGACGCCAGAGTCACCAGCGCCAGGACAGCCAGCAGGGCCAGCAGGCGGCGCAGGGTGCGCGCGCGCGGGTCGGGGCTGATCCCGGGCGCGGGCAGCAACAGCCCCAGTGCGACCCAGAGCATGTACAGATAGATCGCCACCGCCGCGCCCAAGTGGGCGACCAGGCGATACTGGCTGACGTCGGTGCGGCCGGCGAAGCCGCTCGCCACCATGTACCAGCCGAGCGCACCCTGGAGGCCGCCGAGCAGGAACATGACCGCCAGATGGGGCGCGAGGCCGCGGCGGATACGGCCGCGCAGCAGGAACCACAGGAACGGCACTGCGAACACCACCCCGATCGCCCGGCCCCAAAGCCGGTGGACGTACTCCCACCAAAAAATGGCCTTGAATTCGGCGAGCGTCATGCCGCCGCTGAGCTCGGTGTATTCCGGGATCTGGCGGTAGATGGCGAAGACCCGCTCCCATTCGGCGGCGCTCAGCGGCGGCAGGGCGCCTGCGACCGGCGCCCACTCCATGATCGAGAGCCCGGATTCGGTCAGCCGCGTGATCGCGCCGATCACCGCCATGGCGAAGACCATGGCGCAGCAGACCAGCAACCAGATCGCGATGGCGCGGTCGTTTGCCAAGGCCTCGAACGTGGCTGGAGGGGACGGGGTCTCGGCGGATGCGGTCATGCGCCCGTTATCGCCAATTTGCGAGGGGCGGGAAAGGCCTTCGGAGCGCGCTTGGGCAACCGGTCCACGGCAAGCACCGTTAGTTGAGGAAAAAGTCAACCTGCGTTAGGCGGCCTGTCGCTCGTTCATATCCTCAGAATCGTTGTGCGCTTTGCCAAGTCCCAAACCTTCCAGCAACTCCGCCGCAATCGGTAACCGAACCTGCAGGTCGGCGGACATATCTTTTATTTCCTCAGCAGTCGCATCGGGTGGTGTACAAATGGATCTGGCTGGATGGCCAACAAAATTACCGGGGCAAGACAATTGACCAGGCTCAATTCTCCTTCGTTGCTCGAGGCCGATATCGACGCCTATCGCAGAGACGGTTATGTCGTGCCCGACTATCGTGTGCCCGCTGCCACTCTCGAACGAATGCGCCAGGCATTGAAGGCTTTGCAGGCCGCGAACCCGCACATGACCACCGACTTCATCCTGTGCCCGCATCTGCCCGATCCGTCGCTGCAGAAAGTGACGGGATCACCGGAATGGATGACGTTCGCCACGCTTCCGGATATTCTCGACATGGCCGAACAGTTGATCGGCCCGGACATCATCCTGTGGGGCACGACGGTCTTCGGCAAACCGGCAGGGACGGGCAAGAAAACACCCTGGCACCAAGACGCCAATTACTGGCCCATGAAACCGGCCCATACCTGCACCGCCTGGATCGCGCTGGACGACGCCACCGTTGAAAATGGATGTTTGCAGGTCATCCCAGGCTCGCAGCGAAACCAACGGTACTACAGACATAACATTGACGATAACGGCGCCAACACGCTGAACCAAGAATTGGATGCGGCGGAATTCGATGAAGCCGAAGCCCGCCCGATTCTCCTGAAGGCGGGCCAGGTCTCGTTCCACGATTCCTTTCTTGTCCACGGGTCGGAACCCAATCGGTCGGAACACCGCCGGGCCGGATTCGTGGTCCGCCTGATGCCTGGCGCATGCGTTTGGGACCGCCGATTCGGCGTCGAGCTGGCGAAAAAATCCCGCGATATCGATTTCGAGTCCCGCGTGCTGTGCCAAGTGCGAGGCAAGGACCTCACCGGTATCAATGACGCCGTAGACCCGGCAACCGTTTGGCCTTCGCCGCGATAATGGAAATCCTTTTCCAGGCCCTGGAATGGGCGCTGGAGCGGGCGAAGGGGATCGAACCCTCGACACCGAGCTTGGGAAGCTCGTGCTCTACCACTGAGCTACGCCCGCGCCTGTTCGGCTAACTGGGCCGACTTATAGGCCAGCGCAGATCGCCGTTCAAGCCATGCCCGGATCCGTAACGCCTGCGTGAATGCGCGCGCTCGGCGGCTGACAGGAGCCGGTCATCCCTGTAGTCTGCGCCGAAGGCAACCCAGATCCGACCTCGGGGAGACACCAAAACATGCGCGGCTATCGCCGAACCATTATCGCCGTCCTCGGATGTTTGCTCGCGTTCGGCTTGGCCGGCGGCGCGGCGCGGGCCCAGGAGCCGTCCTGGGACAAGGCTATCGTCGCCGCGCGCGGGCAGACCGTGTTCTGGAACGCCTGGGGCGGGGACGAACGCATCAACGCCTACATCGCCTGGGTCGGCACGCGAGTCGGCGAGGACTACGGCGTGACCCTCCGCCATGTGAAGCTGTCCGATACCGCCGATGCGGTCGCGCGCGTGCTCGCCGAGAAAACCGCGGGCCGCGATTCGGGCGGCTCGGTCGATCTGATCTGGATCAACGGCGAAAACTTCGCCGCCATGAAGCGCCAGGGCCTGCTGTTCGGCCCCTTCACCGAGGTCCTGCCCAACTACCGGCTGGTCGATTTCGCCGGTAAGCCAACCACCCAGATCGACTTCACCGTGCCGGTCGAGGGGCTCGAGGCGCCCTGGGGCATGGCCAAGATCAACTTCATCTACGATTCCGCGCGGCTGCGGGACATACCGCACTCGATCCCGGCGTTCCTGGACTGGGCCGCGGCGCACCCGGGCCGCTTCAGTTATCCGGCGCCGCCGGACTTCACCGGCACGACGTTCCTGAAGCAGGTGCTGATCGCGCTTACCCCCGAGCCCGATTTTCTGCAGAAAGAGGCGCCGGATGCCGCGGCCTTCGCCCAGGCGACAGCGCCGCTCTGGGCCTATCTCGAAGCCTTGCACCCGCGGCTGTGGCGCGGCGGCACAGGGTTTCCGGCGACCGGCACGGCGCAGGTGCAACTGCTCGACGACGGCGAGCTGGACATCGCGATCTCGTTCTATCCCTCGGACGCGGCCTCGATGATCGTCAACGGCCGCCTGCCGGACAGCGCCCGGGTCTTCGTGCTCGACGGCGGCACCATCGGCAACACCCACTTCGTGGCCATTCCCTATAACGCCAACGCCAAAGAGGGCGCCATGGTGGTGGCGAACTTCCTGATGGGCCCGGAGGCCCAGGCGCGCAAGCAGAGCCTGGAAGCCTGGGGCGACCAGACCGTCCTCGCCATGGACAAGCTCGCGCCCGGCGAGCGCCGCTTGTTCGAGGCCGGGGCCGCGCACCCGGCCCTGCTCACGCCGAGCCAACTGGGTCCGACCCTGCTCGAGCCCCACCCCTCGTGGATGACCCGGATCGAGGCGGAATGGCAGAGGCGGTTCAGCCGCTAGGCGGCCTGGCGCGACACCGGGGTGGGGTGCTGCGCGCGGTCCCCGCCCTGACCCTGGCGATCTTCCTGCTGCCGGTCGGCGCCGGCCTGATCGGCACCTGGCTGCCCGCCTTCGGTTACCTGCCGGCGCTCGGCGGCGAAAGCCTGAGCCTGGCGCCCTGGCGCGATCTTCTGGCGGCCCCGGGCCTGGGCACGTCGATCCGGCTGAGCCTGACCTCGGGCATCTTGGCGACCGCGGTCTCGCTTGCCCTGGTCATCGGCTTCGTCGCCGCCTGTCACGGCACGCGCCTTTTCGGGCGCCTGCGCCGGGGCTTGGCGCCGCTCCTGGCCGTGCCTCATTTGGCGATCGCGATCGGCATCGCGTTCCTGATTGCGCCCAGCGGCTGGGCAATCCGCCTGGTCTCGCCCTGGGCGACCGGCTGGAGGTTGCCCCCCGATGTCGCCCTGGTGCAGGACCCCTATGGGCTGGCGCTCGCGTTCGCGTTGATCGTGAAAGAGGTCCCGTTCCTGCTGTTGATGACCCTGGCCGCGCTCGACCAGGCCCGCGCCGGCGAGCGCCTGGCAGTGGCCCGCGCGCTCGGTTACGGGCCGGCCGTGGCCTGGCTCAAGACCGTGCTGCCGGCGGTCTATCCCCAGATCCGCCTGCCGGTCTACGCGGTGCTCGCTTTCTCGCTTTCGGTGGTCGACATGGCGCTGGTGCTGGCGCCGCTGACTCCGCCGCCGCTCGCGGTTCAGGTCCTGCGCTGGTTCAACGATCCGGACCTGGCCCAGCGCTTCACCGCGGCCGCCGGCGCCGCCCTGCAGTTCGTTCTGGTGGTCGCGGCCATCGGGCTGTGGCGCGGCCTCGAGGCGTTGATCGCGCACTTGGGCCGGGGCTGGCTGCTGGGCGGCGCGCGCGGCGGCCCGGGCACGGCCCTGCGCCGGGTTGCGGGCGGCGCTATGGCCGCGCTCTATGCCGTCGCCGCGGCCAGCCTGCTGGGGCTCGCGCTGTGGTCGCTGACCCGGCGCTGGCGCTACCCCGATCCCTGGCCCAGCGCCTGGACCCTGGACAACTGGGCGCGCCAGGGCGACGGCCTAGCCTGGGCCACGGGCATCACCCTCACCGCCGGGCTGATTTCGGCGTTGGTCGCACTCGCCCTGGTCCTGGGGTGCCTGGAGAACGAGCAGCGCCAGGGCCTGACCACCACCCGGCGGGTCCTGTGGCTGCTCTATATCCCGCTCCTGGTGCCCCAGGTCGGTTTCCTGTTCGGCGCCCAGGTGCTGGCGGTGGCGGCTGGACTCGACGGCACCTGGCTGGCGCTGGTGTGGAGCCACCTGCTGTTCGTGCTGCCCTACGTCTTCCTGGTGCTGGCCGATCCCTACCGGGCACTCGACGAGCGTTACGCGCGCAGCGCGCTCTGCCTGGGCGCCTCTCCCAACCGGGTGTTCTGGCGGGTCAAGCTGCCCATGCTGTTGCGTCCGGTGCTATTCGCGCTGGCTGTCGGATTCGCGGTCAGCGTGGCACAGTACCTGCCGACACTGTTCGCCGGCGGCGGCCGTTTCGCGACCCTGACCACCGAGGCCGTTGCCCTAGCCGGAGGAGCCGACCGCAGGGTCATGGGAGTCTTCGCATTTCTGCAGGCGGCCCTGCCGCTCGCCGGCTTCGCCCTCGCCCTCGCGGTGCCGGCTTGGCTATACCGCCGGCGCCGGGCGATGAGGTCGGCATGACCGCCGGCCGGCGGCTCGAGCTGCGCGGCGCCGGCCTGCGCCTGGGGGGGCGCGACTTGGTGGAACCTCTCGACCTGGTCGTAGAGGCGGGCGAGATCGCAACCATCATGGGGCCCAGCGGCTGCGGCAAATCGAGCCTGCTCGGCTTCATCTGCGGCACCCTGGACCCGGCCTTTGCCGCCCGGGGTCAGGTGTTGCTCGACGGCGAGGATGTGGGCCGGCGGCCGCCCGAGCGCCGGCGCATCGGTATCCTGTTCCAGGACGACCTGTTGTTTCCGCACCTTTCGGTGGCAGAAAACCTGGCCTTCGGGCTGCCGGCCGCCCTTCGCGACCGCGAGGAGCGTGCGGCGCGGGTCGCGGCGGCGCTGGCCGAAGCGGGACTGGCCAAATTCGGCGCGCGCGACCCAGCCACCCTGTCCGGCGGTCAGCGGGCGCGGATCGCGCTGATGCGTACCTTGCTGGCCGAACCCCATGCACTCTTGCTCGACGAGCCCTTCTCCAAGCTCGATGTGGCGCTGCGCGGCCGCATACGTGCCTTTGTGTTCGATCACGCCCGGGCCAACGCGCTGCCGACCCTGCTGGTTACCCATGACCCGGAAGACGCGGCGGCGGCTGGGGGCCCGGTGATCGAGATCGGCGCAGCCGAACATTCGGTATAATTCGAGCCGCCCTGTCCCATTGGACTTCGCCGCGGGCGGGAGTAGAATGCATGGGAATCCGACCCCTCCGGGCCTAGCAATCAGGAGTCCAGAACAAGATGTACGACGAAGTCACCCGATCGATCCGCGTCACCGTGAAACCGATTTATCTGGACGATCAATCCTCTCCGTCCGACAACCACTATGTCTGGGCCTACCAGGTGCGGATCGAGAACGAGGGCGACGACACGGTGCAGCTCCTCAACCGCTACTGGCGCATCACCGACGACCAGGGCCGGGTCCAGGAGGTGCGCGGCGCCGGCGTCGTTGGCGAGCAGCCGACACTCAAGCCCGGCGAGTCCTTCGAATATGCCAGCGGCACGCCGCTGCCCACGCCGTCCGGTATCATGGTCGGTTCCTACGAGATGGAAACCGCGCAGGGTACGCGCTTCGACGTCGCGGTGCCGGCTTTCTCCCTCGACAGTCCCTACGGGGATCCGCGCCGCCACTGACCGCCGGCCCCGTGGTACGATGTGGGAAATATGGCAGGGACACTGGGTATGAAACCGTGAGCAACCAACCGCTCAAGCAGACCGAACCCATCGGCGCGCGGCCGAATCGCGATGCCGCACGGGCCGCGGTCGAAACCCTGATCCGCTGGGCTGGCGACGATCCCGAACGCGAGGGCCTGGCAGGTACGCCGGACCGGGTCGTGCGTTCGTACGAGGAGCACTTTGCAGGCTACGCCATCGACCCGGTCGCGCTCCTGCAACGCACCTTCGAGGAAGTCGAAGGCTACGACGAGATGGTGCTGCTGCGCGATATCCGCTTCGAATCGCACTGCGAGCATCACATCAAGCCGATCATCGGCCGCGCCCATATCGCGTACCTGCCGAACCATCGCGTGATCGGGATCAGCAAGCTGGCGCGGCTGGTCGATGCCTATGCCAAACGGCTACAGATCCAGGAGAAGATGACGGCGCAGATCGCCAATACCATCGCCGAAGTGCTGGAGCCTCAGGGTGTCGGCGTGGTCATCGAGGCGACCCACCAGTGCATGACCACCCGCGGCGTGTACAAGCCGGGCGCGACCATGGTGACCAGCCGCATGCTGGGTCGGTTCCGCAGCGACCACCGGACCCGGCGCGAGTTCCTGGCTCTGATCCGCAGCCAGAGCAGCCAGCCGGACCAGGGTTAATCGACATCCACCCGATGCCATGATCGAACTCAGGCCGGTCATATTCGTTCTCGGGATCCTGCTTTCGGTGCTTGCGGTGGCCATGGTGATTCCGGCCATCGTGGATGCCTTGCTCGGCCATCCCGACTGGCAGGTCTTCGCCGCCTCGGCCGCGACCACGCTGTTCGCCGGCGTCTCGATGATCCTGACCGCCCGCGCCGGGCAAATCACCTTCTCGCTGCGCCAGGCTTTCATCATGACCAACCTCGCCTGGCTGGTCATGGCGCTGTTCGGGGCATTGCCTTTCGCCTACTCCGAGCTCGAACTCTCGATCACCGATGCCTTCTTCGAATCCATGTCGGGGATCACCACGACCGGGGCGACGGTGATCGTCGGACTGGATCACGCACCGCCGGGGATCCTGTTGTGGCGTGCGATCCTGCAGTGGCTGGGCGGGATCGGCATCATCGTCATGGCGGTTGCGGTGCTGCCGATGCTGCAGGTCGGCGGCATGCAGCTGTTCCGGGTCGAGGCCTTCGAGACCGACAAGGTGCTGCCGCGCGCGGCCCAGATCGCCGGCGGTATCTCCATCGTTTACGTCTCGCTGACCGGCCTTGCGGCGGTCGTGCTCTGGGCGCTGGGGATGACCGGATTCGAGGCCGTGGTCCACGCCATGACCTCGATCGCAACCGGCGGGTTCTCGACTTCGGACCAGTCGCTGGCGTATTTCGATAGCGCCGCCATCGACTGGGCGATCTGCCTGTTCATGGTGCTCGGCAGCCTGCCCTTCGTGCTCTACCTGCGCATGGTCGGCGGCAATCCGAAGGCGATTTTCCGGGACAGCCAGGTGCGCTGGCTGTTCGCCATCCTGTTCGTCACAATCCTGCTGACCGCCGGCTGGCTGTGGCTGAAGGACATCATGGGCCCGGTATCCAGCCTCAGGTACGCCGCTTTCAACGTGATCTCGATCATGACCGGCACCGGCTACACCACCGCCGCCTTCGACCACTGGGGCGGTTTCGTCATGGCGTTGATGTTCGTGCTGATGTTCGTCGGCGGCTGCGCTGGCTCGACCACCTGCGGCATCAAGATTTTCCGCTTTCAGGTATTGCACGCCACGGCGGTGGCCCAGTTCAAGCGCCTGCTGCAGCCGCACGGCGTGTTCTTCGCCTACTACAACCGGAAACCGATCCCCGAGAACGTGGCCGCCTCGGTGATGGGTTTCTTCTTTCTGTTTGTGATGTGTTACGGGCTGCTGGCCACGGGCCTGGGCCTGTTCGGCCTCGACTTCGTCACCGCGCTATCCGGCGCGGCCAGCGCCATCGCCAACGTCGGGCCGGGCCTGGGCGAGATCATCGGCCCGGCCGGCAATTTCAAGACCCTGCCCGAGGGCGCCAAGTGGCTGCTGGCGGCAGGCATGCTGCTCGGCCGGCTCGAATTGTTCACGGTGCTGGTTCTGCTGACCCCGGCGTTCTGGCGCGGGTGACGCGTGGGCGAGGGGAGCAGCCGGCTCCTCATACCGTTCGCGCCGCCCTCCTCGAATGGGGTCAGATCTGCAACTCCCAGCTTAACGGGATGAATCAGGGCTCGATCAGACCGCCAATGAACTTGTGCGTGAAAACAAGCTCGCCTCGATGGTGGATTTCCTCGGCGCCGCGGAACTCGATAATATCGCCCGTCCATTCCGCGTCATAACGCCAGTCCCCATGGACCAACTCGTGCGGTCCCCGCGGCTGAAACCCGGTGCGTTTGTCGCCGCTCGAGAGCGCTGTTTTGAGAAATGCCATGTTTCGGTCGGACAGGTCACGGTCCCGGGCGAAACGGCCTTCCATGCCGCCGCCATAAGACTGCGCCCAGACCGGATCGCCCCGGTAGCGGATGATCTCTTGGCCGCGCGACCGGAAGTAGCCGGTGTAGCTGTCTCGGTAGGACCAGTCGCCGTCCTCGAAGGCCAGCTCCTGGAAGCCACCCCGCTGGGGCGCGACCCGAGGACCGCTACCGGCATAGGTCGCCACTGCGGCCCGGCCGAAAAAGTCGTTGATTTCGTTTATGAAAACTTCGTTCATGCTCCGGCCTTCTCGTGCGGCACAGGGATCGACATTTTCCGGATGACCGCGTTGCCAACCCGCGATAATGGCACAAAATGCGCCCGGCGGGGAGACTGCCCCATACCTGTGAGGCGACCGGGCCGCGGGCGGCCAGCTCAAACCTTCTGAAACCTCAGCGCCGTGCCGAAGAAGCGCTTGGCGAGCGATGCGGCCGTGGCCGGGTCGCCGGTGGTCAGGAACTGGGTCGCCGCGCGTGGGGTCGCGGGTGGGTCGAGTTCCGGGTGGCGCGCCAGGTAGGCGGCCAGGCTGTCTGCGGCAAGTACCGGTTGGGAGTGTATTGGCACGCCCGCGGGCAGGGCTTCGGCGAAGCTCTCGGCGGCCAGGGGGTAGTGGGTGCAACCCAAGATCACCGAGTCCGGCGCCGCACCATCGAGTTGCGCCATGAAGCGGCTCACGTGGCCGGCAATCGCGGCTTCCAGTTCGGCGGTTGCGGCGCCGGCCTCGAACAGCTCGACCAGGCCGGGGCAGGCCTGCTGCACGACCCGTATCCCGGGCGCGCGCCGCCCAATCTCGCGCGGGTAGGCGCCGCTGGCCACCGTGCGTTGGGTCGCAAACACGCCGACGACCGACGGTGTGTGCGGCGCGCCGATTGGCGGCGACTCCCGTTCCCAGGGCATCTCGGTCACCGCCTCCACCATGGGCACGAAAACGCCGAGCACGCGCCGCTCCGGATAGGCGCCGGGCAGCCAGTCCTGTTGCAGGCGCCGCAGCGCCACCGCGGCGGCGGTGTTGCAGGCGAGCAGCACCAGCCGGCAACCGAGGTCGAACAGCCGCGTCACATTGGCGCGGGTGAGGCCGGTGATATCCTGCTCCGCGCGCTCGCCATAAGGCGCATGGCCGTGATCGCCGAGATAGATGAAGCCGCGTTCCGGCAGGCGCGCGACCAGGGCGCGCAGCACCGTAAGCCCGCCGTGACCCGAATCGAAGACGCCGATCATGTTATACTGGGACGCTTTGCGCCGCGACAGCGCCGGCCCGCGCCCCCACCCGGCCACCCATGACATGATGACCGGGGTGGCCGGGTGGGGGCGCGGGCCGGCGCGATTCCACGCCAGTGGATCTAACGCTAAAACTCGTCACAGCACCAGGTAGGCAGTGAGCGCCTCCGCGATGGTCGCGTCGAGTTGCCGGTCCATCTCGTCCAGCAGGCTCCGGGTCATCTCGTGCCAAACCTCGACCCGTTCATTAAAGGTCAGGTTCTCGGGCACCGTGCGGTGATGGGTGACCTCGACCGTGACCGAGGCCTCGATGCGGCCGTCGTCGGCGAGGATCTGAAGCTCCGCGACCAGATGCGCCTCGTAGCGCTCCGACTGCTCGATGGTGAAGGTGCCGGTCAGACCGTTCGAGCGCGCAAGCGGGATCTCGATTACCGGCGCCTCTTGCACGATGAATAGGGCGCGGCGCTGGGGACCGGCCGCCCGGAGGCGATCGGCGGCCCAGAGCTGCGCGCCGGCCGCCGGCGGTACCGGGAACATGTGATCGACGTTGGGCGCCGCGTTCGGCGGTCGATAGGTGCGCCGGATCTCGATCTCGCGGACGTCGAGCCGGATCGGCGGGCGCTCGCTATAACTGATCGTCTCCAGGTGCCGCACCGGCGGCGGCGGCGTACATCCCGACAGCGCGACACCGGACAGAATCAAGCACAGCAGGACTGTCAAAGGCAATCGGCGCGGCATGAATTCAATCCTCGCGAGTATGACGATTACGATGATTACGCGACGATTGGGGCGGTATCAAGGCGTTGCTTCGGGTCCGTAGATGAGCGCAAGCGCCGCGTCGTCGAAATGGTAGCGCCGATTGCAGTACTCGCAGGTCACAACCACCTCACCGTCGATCTTGAGGTCCTCGATTTCCGCGCGCGGCAGGGACCGCAGGGTCTCCTCCAGGCGCGCGCGCGCGCAGCGGCAGCGCGCGATCAGCGGCCGGCGCTGGAACACGCGCACGCCCTCTTCGTGGAACAAGCGGTACAGAAGATCGTTGACCGGGAGGCCGGGGTCGAGCAACTCGGCCTCGGTGCAGCTCGCCTGCAGCATCATGGCGCGGCGCCAGGCGTCTTCGTCGGGCATAGCCTCCGCCATACCGCCGGCCGTCTCTTCGGGCAGGCGCTGCAAGATCAATCCGGCCGCGCGCCAGGCGCCGTCAAAATTACTGGAGGCGACCACAAGGCCGGTCTGAATCTGTTCGGACTGGAGGAAGTAATGCTGCAAGCAGTCGGCCAGGTTCGCGCCGCTCAGCGCCACGATGCCCTGATAGCGTTCCTTGGCCAGGCCCTGATCGACGGTATAGGCAAGGTGGCCCTTGCCGAGCAAATCGGCGATTCCCGCCTCGCCCGCCCCGGCCGCCACTTTTTTTGCCAGGCGCTCCGCATCGAAACCGGCATAGCCGCGCAGATGCCCCTCCGTGGTCACGTCGGAGACCATCAGTTTGACCGGGCCGTCGCCGGATGTCTGCAACGAGAATACACCGTCGTACTTCATCATGCTGGACAGCATGGCGGTCAGGGTGAGCATCTCCACCAGCAAGCCGGCGAGCGATGCCGGATAGTCGTGGCGCGTGACGATGTGCTGAGCGGCCGCGCCCAGGCGCACCACATCGCCCCGGATACCCGAGGCCTCGAGCAGGAACGGCTGGACCAGGTCGAATTCCGCCACCAAATCCAAGACCGGCGCCGAATCGTCCTTTGGTATTAGCTCAGACACCAGTAGAGGATGCCCTTCTGGGCATGCAGCCGGTTCTCCGCCTCGTCCCAGACCACGGACTTGGGACCGTCGATGACCGACGCGGTCACCTCGTCGCCGCGATGGGCCGGCAGGCAGTGCATGAAGATGGCGTCGGGCTTGGCGCGCGCCATTAGACGGTCGTCGACCTGATAGGGCCGCAGCAAATTGTGCCGGTGTTGGCTGTCGCCGGTCTCGTCGCCCATGGACACCCAGGTATCGGTGACCACGCAGTCCGCGCCCTCGACCGCGGCCTCGACATCGGACATGACCCGGACCCGGCCGCCCTGGTCGCGCGCCCAGTTCAGCACGTCCTCCGGCGGGACCAATTGTTCGGGACAGGCCAAGCGCAACTCGAAGCCGAAGCGCACCGCGGCGTGGACCCAGGAAGCGGCCATGTTGTTGCCGTCGCCGGACCAGGCCACCACCTTGTCCGCAATGGCGCCGCGGTGTTCCTCGAAGGTCATCACGTCGGCCATCATCTGGCAGGGGTGAGTACGGTCGGTCAGGCCGTTGATCACCGGCACGGTGGCGTGTTCGGCCATCTCCAGGAGTTTTTCCTCGCTGGTGGTGCGGATCATGATCGCATCGACATAGCGCGAGAGCACGCGCGCGGTATCGGCCACGGTCTCGCCGCGGCCCAACTGGCTGCCCTGGGCTTCGAGCACGATGGCGTCGCCGCCGAGCTGGCGGATCGCGCGATCGAAGGACACCCGGGTCCGGGTCGAGGGCTTTTCGAATATCATGGCCAGCGCCTTGCCGGCGAAGGGTTGGGCCGCGCCGCCCGGCGTCTGCCCGCGCTTGAAGTCCTTGCCCCATTCGATCATCTCGCGCAGGGGCCCGGTCTCGAAGCGGTCGAGATCGAGGAAATGTTTGATCTCGGCCATCTCAGCTCACCTCGGCGTAGGTGGCGCAGACCCGATCGAGAATGCCGAGAGCTTCTTCGACCTGGGCGTCCTCGACGATCAGCGGCGGCAGCAGGCGCACCACGTTCTCCGCGGCGGGCACGGTCAAAAGACCCTGCTCCAGGAGCTTTCCGACCAGCTCGCCATTGGGCACGGCACAGTGCAGGCCGATCAGAAAGCCCGCGCCGCGAACCTCGTCGATGACCTGGGGATGGCGCCCGGACAGGGCTTCGAGCCCGCGCAGCAGTTTCCGCGCGGTGCCATCGACGCGCGCCAGGAAACCGTCCTCGAGCAGGACGTCGAGCACCGCATTGCCGACCGCCATGGCCAGCGGATTGCCGCCAAATGTGCTGCCGTGGAGCCCTGCGGTCATGCCGGCCGCGGCCTTTTCTGTGGCCAGGAAAGCGCCGAGCGGGAAGCCGCCGCCGATGCCCTTGGCCAGGCCCATGACGTCGGGCGCGATCTCGGACCACTGGTAGGCGAAGAGTTTGCCGGTCCGGCCCATGCCGGTCTGGACCTC
>SMVA01256641.1_pt1 | contig 14320 bp, 9 predicted proteins | sample 2456451 | NCBI WGS metagenome assembly SMVA01 (sample SAMN11095933, study PRJNA526329) | marine sediment metagenome | biome: Marine sediment; feature: Surficial sediment; material: Deep marine sediment; isolation source: Hadal surficial sediment | place: Pacific Ocean | collected 2014-05 | depth 0-1...
CACCTCAGAAGTCATTGAAAAGTTTAATGAGCCGCTGTGGTTTGAATAGCCGGAGTCATAGTAACCGGCGCCATCAATCCCGATGATTTGGGTTTCCAATGGGAACAAGCCAGTACTAATAAACGCATGGGCATTGATGTTTAAACACAAATTTACTCTTAATAAATTGTAAATTATACACTTTTAAACTCAACTGGAGCAACTGTAATGTTCAATTAGCTTGTAAGCTCTCATAAATTTTGATAATTTTGAGTTTAAAATATCCAAAGTTTTGTATTCCAAGGATCTACTTCTGCTAGTTGCTGGATGCTGTCTGTTTTTAGGCGGTTGTGGGGATCAATTAGGAGAAAAAGTTGAATTGGCATATGAAGACCTCCCGGATAATATTGATTTCAATTTCCACGTCAAGCCCATTCTGGCGGACCGTTGCTATGCCTGTCATGGACCCGATAATAATGCCCGGAAGGCAGATTTTCGGCTTGACACTGAGGAAGGCGCCTTTACAGTACTGGCCAGTGGTGGTCACGCATTCGTAGGGGGTAATCTGAGAAAAAGTAAAGCTATCGAAAGAATTGTCAGTGATGACCCGGAGTTCATGATGCCCAAACCGGAGTCCAATCTTAGCTTAAACCCCCGGGAAATTGCCATTATTGCCAAGTGGGTTAAACAAGGTGCCCATTGGAAATCCCACTGGTCGTTTTCGAAACCCGTAAAAGCAAAACCCCCGGAAATTGCCGATGGTTCCTGGCAAATAGCTAACCCAATTGATAACTTCATATTAAAAGAATTGGAGCAGCAGGGCCTGACACCGGCACCCCAAGCACCCAGGGCTACTTTATTGCGCAGGGTTTCTCTAGACCTGACTGGACTGCCACCAACCGTTGAGGAACTGGACAATTTTTTGGCGAATGACTCCCCAGAGGCCTATGAACAGGCGGTTGATCGCCTTCTATCCTCCAAACATTACGGTGAGCGGCTGGCCCTGGAATGGCTGGATCTGGCCCGATACGCTGACACTCATGGTTATCAGGATGACGGCATGCGGAATACCTGGCCCTGGCGCGACTGGGTGATTAAAGCTTATAATGACAATATGCCCTATGACCAGTTTCTTATTTGGCAGTTGGCAGGCGATTTGTTCCCTGATCCCACCAAAGACCAGTTATTGGCCACTTGTTTCAACAGGAACCATCCCCAGACACAGGAAGGTGGGGTAGTCGATGAAGAATACCGGGTGGAGTATGTGGCTGATCGTACCAATACCTTCGCTAAGGCTTTTATGGGCCTTACTTTAGAATGCGCAAGGTGTCACGATCACAAATATGATCCATTAACGCAAAAGGAGTACTATTCCATGTTTGCCTATTTTAACAATAATCAGGACGCTGGTATTATTCCCTATAACGGTGAGGCCTCACCTACTTTGATTCTTATTTCGCCTGAGGCTGAAGAGCAATTAGGTGGGTTAAGAGAGGAAATCGAAAAGCAAAGTCAAATGTTGGTTTCTGAAAAATACCAAGAGCAGCTAACTGAATGGCTTCAGGACCAAAGTAAAAAATACCAACCCTTACGCAAAGGACTTGTAACTGATTTTAATTTTGACATAGAACAAAAAATTGATGACCGAAATCTTCAGATAAATAAAACGCCTCCAAAGAAAAAAGGGAAATATAAGGTCAATTATGCCTACCTGAATCTGGTTAAAAGTAAACTGGACGCCAAAGTATATGGTGACATAGATTCCCGGCCAATACTGGTGGAAGGAAGGAAAGGAAAAGCATTGCAATTTCGGGGAGATGCCGGCATTCGGTTTAATCATGATCTTGATTTTGATCGCAATCAACCATTTTCAGTTAGTATATGGGTAAAACTATTAACAGAAGGCGAGTCCGGGCCTATTTTCAACAAATCCAATGGGGAATTCGAAGGTTATCGCGGATGGATTTGCAAATTGAACAAAGATGGGACACTTACCTTTCAACTAAACCATGTATGGCCGGCAAACTCTATCGATCTACGTACCAGGGACAAATTGGAAGTAGGCAAATGGACACATCTTGTGATGGCCTATGATGGTAGTAGCACAGCAGCTGGGCTGAAAATATACATTAATGGCACAGTTCCTAAATATGAGGTGATTACCGATAATTTGCACAAAAGCATCCTGCATGGGGTTGAAGGTTCAAACTGGAATTACATGCCTGTAATCCTGGGTATGGAATTCAGGAGCTCCATAGTGGACATTTTAATGGACGACTTTAAAGTTTTTGATCGTGAACTGTCGAATCTTGAAGTGACCGCGCTGTATACTGATCAGGATGCAGATCTGCAATCTGCAGATCAATCCGAGTTATTGGAATACTATTTACTCACCGGACAGAATCGTCAATACAATAAAGTACTTAGCGAAATTACTGAACTAAGGCAACAAGAGAATCTGATAATTACTGATCAGCCGGAGGTAATGATAATGAAAGAGCAACCTACCGTAAGGCCGACATTCCTTCTGGAAAGGGGGATGTACGACGCTCATGGGGAGGAAGTACACCCGGGAACTCCGGAAATGTTCCCTGATACGGGGGGAGGATATTCTCAGGATCGTATGGGGCTTGCGGAATGGCTGGTGCATCCTGATCACCCATTGACTGCCCGGGTTGAAGTGAACCGTCTTTGGGCCCAATGTTTTGGAAAAGGACTGGTAGCCACTCAGGAAGATTTTGGCAATCAGGGAAATTTGCCTACACATCCTGCCTTGCTGGACTGGCTGGCGGTTGACCTGATCGAAAAGGGCTGGGACATTAAAGCATTTTTAAAGCAATTGGTGATGTCGGCTACTTACCGGCAATCGTCATTGCCCGGTGAACAAGCGCTGGAAACAGATGTTGAAAATATATACTATTCTTATTACCCATTCCACCGCCTGGGAGCAGAAATTATTAGAGACCAGGCCCTGGCGGCTAGCGGATTGCTGGTGCGTATCATCGGAGGACCCAGCGTTTATCCATACCAGCCAAAGGGTATCTGGAAAGCCCTGGCTACCAGAAACGCTACTGAGTATGTACAGCAACACGGAGATAGTCTGTACCGGAGAAGTATGTACACTGTTTGGAAACGTAGTTCACCACCGCCGGCCATGACCAATTTTGATGCACCTGACCGGTACTATTGTGTGGTAAGGCGGCAAAATACCGCTACTCCCTTACAATCACTGGTATTAATGAATGATCCGCAATTTGTAGAAGCCGCCAGAATGTGTGGAGAGCGCATTCTGAAAGAGTCCGGATCTTCCCTTGATCAACAGATCATTTTTGCCTATAAACTTTTAATAGGCAGGGAGCCAAGAATAGATGAATTGGAAAAAATGCGTTCATTTTATCAGGAAGAGATAGCGGATTTTGAAAAGCACCCTGACAGGGTACAAAATTGGTTAAGTACCGGTGAATACCCTGTTGATCAAAGTTTGGACCCGGTGAGATTGGCGGCGAGCACCACCGTGGCAACCACACTAATGAATTTCGAGGAGTTTGTAATGAAAAGATAAGCGAATGAATTTAGACCATCACATACACCAGATAAATAATCATATTAACCGCAGGACTTTTCTTAACAGCGGACTTTTAAGCCTGGGAGGCCTGGCCCTGAGCTCCATGGCACCTGCACAAACTTTAGGCAGTCTGGTAAACGGCGACAAACCGGAGTTTCCACATTTTGCGCCCAAAGCCAAGAGGATTATCTACTTATTCCAAAGCGGTGCCCCTTCCCAAATGGAATTATTTGATTATAAACCCAAACTCAAATCTATGTTTGGCCAGGAATTGCCTGCTTCTGTTCGGGGAGATCAAAGGGTTACCGGAATGACCTCCGATCAGCGGTCGTTTCCTCTGGCAATGGGAGATTTTAGTTTTCAACAATATGGAAAAAGCGGGGCCTGGCTCAGCGATCTTTTACCTTATCATCGCAACATTGCCGATGACATCTGTATCATAAAAACCATGTATACAGAAGCCATTAATCATGACCCAGCCATCACTTTTATCCAAACAGGATCTCAGCAGGCCGGCAGACCCAGTATAGGGTCCTGGATCAGTTATGGTTTGGGTAGTGAGAACGAAAATCTTCCCAGTTTTGTGGTACTTCTCTCCCGTGGTCAGGATGGCGGGCAGCCTCTTTATGCAAAACTTTGGGGAAATGGCTTTCTACCCAGCAAAACTCAGGGAGTTATGTTTCGATCCGGACATGACCCCGTTCTGTATCTGAACAACCCGCCCGGTATGGACAGGCAGAGCCGTAGAAGGATGTTGGATTACCTGGCACAGTTAAATGAAAGTCAATACCATCATACCCAGGATGACGAAATACCATCCCGCATTGCTCAATATGAAATGGCTTACCGCATGCAGGTTGCGGTTCCTGAGACTTTAGACATATCAAATGAGCCTGACTATATATTTGACCTGTATGGAGAGGATGCTCGTCAACCGGGCACATTCGCCTACAACTGTTTGCTGGCTCGAAAGCTCGCTGAAAATGATGTTCGGTTTGTTCAATTGTATCATCAGGGTTGGGACATGCACGGGGGTTTGCCGGTGTTAATAAGGAAATTATCGAAGGACACTGACCAGGCCTCTGCGGCCTTGATTCAGGACCTTAAGCAGCGGGGATTGCTGGACGACACTCTGGTGATTTGGGGAGGTGAGTTTGGAAGAGGTTGCTATTCCCAGGGTAAGCTGACACCTGAAGACTATGGCCGGGACCATCATCCCAGATGTTTTAGCATTTGGATGGCAGGGGCAGGAGTGAAGAAAGGTATAACTTATGGTGAAACAGATGATTTTAGTTACAACATTGTAAAAAATCCAGTACATGTACATAATTTACAGGCTACTATATTGCATCTTATGGGAGTTGACCACTTGCGATTCACCCATAAGTATCAGGGCCGCCGGTTCAGATTAACTGATGTACATGGTGAAGTAGTAAAAGACATTTTGACTTAACAATTATGACGCAAAAACGAAGGACTTTTGTAAAACAGGCCTCCTGGATAACTGCCGGCTCAGTTATGATTCCCCATTTCAATATTGCCCGGGGAAAACCCACACTTGATGAACAGGTACTTGGACATGGAAAATACCAGTACCGGGCCCATAAATCCTGGGGCGATCTGGACCCTGCAAAAACGCCGGTAAATAATTGTCACGAAATGGTTATGGACAGCACGGGGCGACTTATTATGGTAGGTGATGAGACCAGAAACAATATTCTGGTTTATGACAAAAGCGGAAAGCTGCTTGATAGTTGGGGGACCCAGTTTGAAGGCGGTCATGGATTGACCTTATGGGATGCAGGCGGTGAAGAATTCTTGTTTATCTGTGATACCAAGGGTTCGGTGGTAAAAACCACTTTAGATGGCAAGGGGCTAATGCGAATTTCACATCCTTCCAAATACGGAGCGCTTTCAGAGGAGGACCCATTCCACCCAACAGAGTCTGCCATTGGTCCAAATGGCGATATTTACATTGCAGATGGCTATGGATCTAACTACGTGTTCCAGTTTACCGAAAATGGAGAATTCATTAGAAAGTTTGGTGGAAAAGGGGACGAGGATGATCAGTTTCAAACAAATCATGGGGTTTGTATTGATTCGAGGGGCGAGAGTCCTAGCTTATTGGTAACCTCAAGGGCCCATAATGCTTTTAAGCGGTTTACTTTGGACGGGTCCTATGTAGAAACTATATTTCTTCCGGGAGCTTATGTTTGCCGACCTGTGATCCATGGAAAGAATCTTTTCGCGGGAGTATGTTGGTCGAGATTAAAATACCTCAACCAGACGCCGAACTCCGGATTTGTAACCATTCTCGATGAAAATAATAAAGTAATCAGCAATCCAGGTGGTACCAAGCCAGAATACCACAACGGAACGTTGCAAGTAATGCTTCAGGAAACCCCTGTTTTTAAGCATTGTCATGACGTATGTATTGATGAAGATGAAAATATATATGTTTGTCAATGGAATGCAGACCAGACTTATCCCATTAAATTAGAGCGTATATGACCTTTTTAGATTTCCAGTTAGCAGGGTTTTTAGGCAGGTTTCACCCGTTGGTGGTCCATTTGCCCATCGGGTTTTTGCTTTTGAGTGGCATAGCCGAGATTGTCGCACGGAGAAGAGGGGTCAATTTAAACAATGCCATCTCCATAATGCTGTTGAGTGGAGCTATTGCAGCATTACTGGCAGTAGGTTTGGGTTGGCTGCTGGCCGGTGATGGCGGCTACAATGAAAGCACTTTGTTTTGGCATCGATGGATGGGGGTAGGAGTAGCGGTGGTGTCAATACTTGCATGGCTGGCGAAAATTGGCAAGCTTAAAACATCCTCTAATGTTTACAAGGGTGCTTTATTATTGCTGGTGCTGCTAATAACCATTACCGGTCACTTTGGAGGAAACCTGACCCATGGATCGAATTATCTTTTGGAGTATGCCCCGGAACCGGTCAGCCGACTATTGGGAGGAACCAGCAAACAAGTAGTGATTCTTGCTGATGACCCGGACTCAGTGAAGGTTTTTGATCACATTATTGCGCCACTATTGCAGAGACGGTGCGTAGAATGTCATAATGCCACCAAGATGAAAGGTGACCTTAACCTGGAAGATCAGGAATCAATTTTGGCCGGCGGAGATAATGGTGAAGTAATTCTTGCCGGAAATGCCCGTGAAAGTGAAATATTCAAACGTATTACTTTAAGACCTGATAACAAGAAGTTTATGCCTTCCGGGGGAAAGACACCATTAAGTTATAATGAAGTGAAATTGATTGAGTGGTGGTTGAACTCAGGAACAGATTTTGAAAATTCGGTTTTGGAGACTGGTGTTGACCCTGAAATGAAGTTTGCCTTGGCTCAACTTTATGGTTTGGACACTGATCCTAAGAGTTATGTTGAACGTGCTTCGGTAACTCCTGCAGCGCCAGAACAGCTTGCCTTACTGACTGAAGCAGGTTTCTATGCTCAGCCTATTGCAGCAAATAACAATTTCATAGAGGTTAAAAAGAAAAGGACCGCTGACATCGAAAAATCCTCGTTGAAATTAATTGAAAATGTAAAAGAACAGGTAACCTGGTTGCACATAGGAGGTGCCGAATTAACCGATGCTGACTTGTCATTTCTTGAAGGCATGGATAATCTAACCAGGTTACATCTGGAAAATAACCCAATAACAGATCAGGGGCTTAAGGTGATTGAGGGCTTGCCTCATTTGGAATCTTTAAATCTATACGGTACGGAGGTTACTGCTAACTTATTGGAGAGCCTGAAAACATTGCCTTCACTTAAGAAAGTCTTTCTGTGGCAGACCAATGTTACACCTGAAGAGGCAGAGGAGATCCGGGCCGCATTACCTAATGCAGAAGTTGATGTCGGTATTTCGCTAGCTCTTTAACCTGGGATGCCCATGGATGGAATCACCATGGAGGTGTGTTGCTATAATCTGGAATCGGCAATTTATGCTGAAGCTGCAGGAGCTGACCGTATTGAGCTTTGTGCCAACCGTCACCAAGGCGGAACTACCCCCAGTTATGGGATGCTGGAAGTAGTAAGAAAAATCGTAGAAATACCAATCTTTTCCATGATTCGCCCCAGAGGCGGCGATTTCCTTTATAGTAAGGAAGAATTGGAAGTAATGCTCCACGACATTCAGATGGCCAAAGAACTTGGTATGGAAGGAGTAGTGATTGGAGTGCTCCGAAAAGACGGTCAAGTGGATATTGAGGTAATGAGTAGGTTAATTGAGGTGGTCAGGCCTATGGAAGTCACTTTTCACCGGGCTTTTGATCTAACGCCTGATCCCATTAAGAGCCTGGAAGATATTATTTCGTTAGGGGTTGACCGGGTTTTAACTTCTGGTCAACGGTCTTCTGCATACCATGGGATGGCAATAATTAAATCAATACTGGAATCCTGCAAGGGGGCGATTATAGTTATGCCAGGCGCTGGCATTAATGAAGAAAATGTTTTACAGATTTTGGAACAAACAGGAGCCAGAGAGTTTCATGTTTCAGCTTCCGGGACTCGCCCAAGTAAAATGAAATTTCATAAAAACCAAGTGCAGATGGGTAGTGATGAAGGGGAATATACAGTGGATATAACCGACGAAAACAGAATTAGAAAATTCAGGGAAATTGTAAATCAATTAAAAATTACAAATTAGGAATTATGAATGGTTTCTCCCCGCCGATTCGCGAACTTTCAAAGAGAAAATTTAGATTCTGCCGTTTATGGTTAAAAAAATAGGCATCTTTTTGGGCGGGCTTTTATTCGCGGGGGTTATTTACTTATTCTTCTTTGCTGCGCATCGAGCAGACTTGGACAAGAATGTTCATGAAGGTATTGATGTGTCTCAGGTAAGCCCGGAAGTGGTCCAATTCCATGAACAAATCTACATTGCGGACCTGCATGCGGACAATCTCCTTTGGGACCGTGACCCACTGACGCGATTGGACCATGGTCATGTTGATATTCCGCGATTGATTGAAGGGAATATTTGTATCCAGGTATTTGATGCGGTGATCAAAATGCCTGTGGGGCATAATTATTATGAGACCAAGGACTCCTGGGACCAAATAACCTTCTTGGCCACAGCCAATAGATGGCCGGTTCGCACCTGGTTTAGCTTGGCCGAAAGAGCTTTGTACCAATCTGAGATACTGCATAATGCTGAGATTGGCTCCCAAGGTCAGTTAGAGATTATTCGTTCCTCAAATCAGTTGGAGCAGTTCCTGGAGGATCGCGAAACTGACCCGCCAAAAGTTGGGGGTATTCTGTCAATAGAGGGATTACATGCGCTGGAGGGAGACATCCAAAATCTACAGCATTTTTTCCATGCCGGATACCGAATCATGGGCCTGGTTCATTTTTTTGATAATAAACTGGGTGGCTCATCCGGGGGTGTAACCAAGGCAGGTATAACTGAATTTGGCCGGGACGTAGTTGAGGAAATGGATCGCATGGACATAATTATCGACCTGGCCCATGCCTCACCCAAGTTGATCATTGATGTACTGGAGATTACAGACCGGCCGGTAGTTGTGTCCCATGTTGGCGTTCAGGGTACGGTTGATATTCCCAGAAATCTAAGTGATTCCGAAATTAGAGCCATTGCTGATGCCGGAGGACTAATAGGGATCGGATTTTGGGATGATGTGGTGGGTGACCTGAGGATAGAGAGTATTGTATCAGCCATTCAGCATGCGGTACGGATTGGTGATATTGACCACATCGGACTGGGTTCAGATTTTGACGGAGCCACTCATATCTTATTTGATGCATCAGAAATAGTGGTTCTTACTGATGCGCTGCTAAAAGCGGGGTTTACTAAAGATGAAGTGGCTAAAATAATGGGAGGGAATCAGATCAGGTTTTTAATGGAAAATTTGCCACAAGGCAATTAACAATATTAACAATTAAAAATTGGCAGTGAACATTTAGCTTGGTACTTGCCGTTCAAAACTGAATCTTATGGATCTACAACTGAAGGATAAAATTGCGGTCATTACCGGAGGCAGTGTGGGAATCGGCCTGGCAGTGGCAAATGGGTTGGCTGAAGAAGGCGTTCATCTGGTACTGTGTGCCCGGGACCAGCAACGGTTGGATGAAGAGGCTGCCAACATTGCTAAGAACTACGGAGTAGAGGTGTCTGGAATAAAAGCAGATGTCAGCAAAGCTGACGATATCCAGGAATTAGTAACTCAGATATGTAACAAGTATCAGGGGATAGACATCTTAATTAACAATGCCGGGGTGGGAAGCAACGAAAAAATCATGGATGCTCCCGATGAAAAGTGGCAGTACTACTGGGACCTGCATGTGATGGCCGCAGTGCGTCTTTCGCGCGCCCTGATTCCACTGATGAAGAATCAGGGTGGAGGAGTGATCTTAAACAACTCTTCCATATGCGCCAAACAACCTCTTTACTACGAGCCTATCTACAATACCACTAAAGCTGCTCTCTCCATGTTTTCCAAGTGCCTGGCCGAAGAAGCCATTCCTTTTAATATCAGGGTAAACACCATCAACCCAGGACTGATCATGACTCCGGACTGGAAAAAAACAGCAGGTGAATTGGGCGCGAAGGAAGGAATTTCTGCTGATGAATATCTGGATCGACTGGCCAAAGAATATACCCCAATCGGCCGGTTTGCTACCCCGGAGGAACTGGCAAAATTTTTCGTTTTCCTTTGTTCACCAATGGCCAGCTACTCTGTGGGATCTACGTATTATGTTGATGGAGGGTGGCTGAAGGTGGTTTGATCTCTGAACTCTGAACTATGATCTCTGATCTGGGCATTATACAAAGCTCTGAGCTCTGAGATCTTAGCCCTGAGATCTCCAGACCTTTCCTTCATGATTGATATGCCAATTCCACCCTTTGGTACCGGGCCAGGTAATGAAGTATTGGTTATCGGTTAGTTCAAGATTGACTGAATCGGGAACCTCAATTTCCTCATACTTCCCTTTTTCATCCCAGATTTCCCTTAACTGATAGTATAGTAGTCTAAGTTTCCATTTAATCTCCTCATCTGGATTCTTAATAAATTCCTGGGTTCCGTTTGATGGGTTTTGATCGCTAAACTGTATAAAACCCCACATCTCAGGCATATGCATATTGATAGCGCCCTGTGGTGACCACACCCAATTGTGCTCGGGAAGCGGCTTGCCTGAAACCGGGTCCCTCTTTTTCCGATAGCCACTATCATTAATCAGCAAATCCCATTGGACCCGCGAGAAATTAATGCGCCATTGATCCCCAGAGACTGGGAGTTTTTTCCCGGGTGCATTTTGTTTTAGTATGGACCATGGCAAGGCCATTTCAATGGTCCATTTTTTATCCGTATCAGAGGGATCGTTCAGGGTACCATCCAGCTTGATGCCTAACTGTAAACCACGAACGTCCCAGGCGGACATAGCAGGCCCCTTGTCTCGATAGGGCTTGATCAGCATCAGATCCCACACTGTTCCAAGAGCATTCACCTCAATTTCATAATACTGATGTGTGTCACCGTCAGGGTCAATAAAAACTTCAAAATCATTGTCATGAAAGATGATGGTGTCCCTTTGCTTTAAAGTGGCCCAAAGGTGGGGCTCTTCCAGTTCCGCAGCAATGTACAGGTATTCTGAATCCCAAAGCATTTTTACACGGGTGTTGTAGGTGGGAACAGGCATGTGTCGACCTTCAATGTCCACAAATTCTTCGCTCCATTTTGCCGCCTTCCAGTCCTTTTCATCCAAAAGTCCGTCTATCCTCAATTCTTGCTTAGCAGTAAAACACAGGTATTCTCTAAAGGAAGGGAGGTCTTGCCCAATCATAGAAAAGCCCCTAAGACCAACTAATACAGCTATCGCAGTTAGTATTTTCACTTTGTCAAGTTAGAATAAATGCTTTCCAGAAGTTCTCCTTTAAAGTCATGGCTATATTCCCAGAACATGATACCGGCCAGCCCTTTGGATTTCAGGTAATCACATTTTTGGGTTAAAGATTCAGGATCATCATATGTAATAACTATTGAAGAGTCCGGTTGCCATAAATAGGGTGCTTTCGCGGCCGCATCCCATTTTCTTAGGTACCCTTCATTATCGATCAGGCTGACGATCTTACGATACGGAGCGGAGAATCCCGATTCGCTGGGAGCACCGTAAAGCATTTGATCAGGGTCTTCTACTTTCCAGCCCCTTCCGTAAAAGGCTGCTCCCAGGACTAGCTTCTCAGCTGGAATACCGGCATCCAGATGTTCCTGCACTGCCTGGGCACCGCTTTGGTGTGGAACATCGGTGGAAGAATGAAATAAATTCGTATGGTGGCCGGTGGTAGCGCTGCCTCCGGTAAAATAATCATAGGTCATAATATTGACGTAGTCAAGATATTGGTGGGCATCTGACATATCTGTATGGTCCAGGTAGCTTTGGTTAGCGCCACTGGCAATGGTAAGCAGATATCTGTTTGAACCGGAGCGGTCCTCCGCATCGCTTTGGGTGTCCAGCTTTTTACGTACCGCTGCCAAAAGCAGAGTAAAATTTTTCTTGTCCTCAGCTCGATATACATTGTCTTCTCCCAGCTGTCCGGGGTATTCCCAGTTCAAAATCCTGGACTCGAGAACCCATAACGTAACCGATTATGACATGATTTACTGAGTTAACCATGGCATCTTGGGCCTTCTGAGGCTGGCATGCACTGAAGTATAAGGGTAAAGCAGATATCAGTAAATAAGGCAGTTTTCGCATTGGAGTTTTATTATGGAGTCTTGAATTTGGGAATCATTGTATTAGCATCATATGATAAAAGAGATTGTTTTCGGATGCCACTTTACTTTATGGGTTTTACCCTGATATTCTTCCATCCCATGGTGAACTGCCGTTCACCATCAATGCCATGTATCTGTAGCCCGATGAATCCCTTAGGGTGTGTTTTATGAACCTCTTCATTTACCAGGTCTTCCACCAAATGGCCATTTACGTAAGTTTGCATCCGAGGTCCGTCTGCCACCAGCCGGATCTTATTCCAGCCTTCCGGAATGAAAAAATCATGACCGTTTTCCATCTTTTCTTCTGACGAAAGCCACCCTGTTCCTAGAGCTTCCCCATAAAGCACACCGGTAGTAATATCACCCATGTTTCTGCGAATTTCTACCTGCGGCCCCCAGACCCGGCCAGCCCGCCAGTTAGAGTGATCTTTTTCTGTAACCGGGCGAGCAGATGACCGAAATTGAATGCCCTGGTTGGTTATTGTATCTACCATTACCTCACACTCTAACTCAAAATTATCGAACTCCTGTATTGAGCAAAGAAAGGAGTTATTGCTGAACGGGGTAGTTCTGCCCACAATTGCTCCGTCTTCCACTGTAAAGGTGTGTGAACCGTTCATTTGAACCCACCCATCAAGGTTCTTGCCGTTGAAAAGGTCTATCCAGCCTTCTTTGTCCTTTTGAGTTTCGTTTATCGCAGTGATAGATGAGTGCAATTCATTTTCGGGCAGGGCAAATGCCATCACGTAATCACCTGATGGGGTGCCGTTTTTACCGCCACCGCCAGCAACGATAACCACATATTGTCTACCATCCTTCATATAGACGCTGGGAGTTGCATATCCGGCAACTGGTAATTGGTATTCCCATAATAGTTTTCCACGACTTGTTTCAAAAGCCCTGAACTTTTCATCTGCGGTAGCCGCTATAAAAATAACACCACCTGCCGTGGCAACCGCTCCACCATAATTTAATGTACCGGTATTACTAATCCCTTGTTCTAAAAGTTCTGGGTATTCTCCAAGAGGCTTTCTCCAAACAAAGTCGCCGGTTGTCAGGTCAATCGCGCTTAAGGTACCCCAGGGAGGTGTTATAGCCGGAAATCCCTGATGATCATTAAATCGATTGTAACCTTCCTGTGCGTATCGAAATTCCTGGTCAATCGGAAATTCATCTTCGGACGGGGCTTCATCACTTTTTAGGTACTTTAACAACGCCTCTAATTCAGGGGTTTTAAACTGTGAAAATGATGGCATTAGGTTTTTCCCGTTTTGGATGATGTTTTTAACTTCAGATTCATCCTTTTGTAGATTGAAAAGCCCTGGATAAGCGGGGGGCACTCCCTGTCGATCAATCCCGTGACAGGAACTGCAGTTATTCACATAAATGAACCGACCAATCTGAATATCCGAGGCGCCCCCATTTGGAGAAAGCATGTAAGTCTTTTGCAGTTTTGAAAGTGTTGGTGCATCATTGGAATTTACATAGAGTATGCTGTAATAAGGGTCAAACGAAGCACCATGCCACTCAACGCCTCCAAACAACCCCGGGCTTGTCAGTGTTCCTTGTTCGGAGGGTGGCAAGTACATTGGGCCATGCTTATATTTTTTAAACTCTTGTAAGGCGTAGTTGTGGGCCTCGGGTGAGATATTTGTTAAATCCATTTCTGTAATACCCTGACGACTAAGGGGCGGTGGTTTTACAGGTACGGGTTGAGTTGGCCATGTTTGTTCGCCTTCAACAGTTGAGAAAGGTACTGGAAGCTCGTTCACTGGAAATAGAGGTTCACCGGTTTCTCGGTCCAATACGAAGGTGAGTCCCATTTTGGTTAATTGGACCACTGCATCTTTATGTTGCTCTCCATTTTTAATAGTTACCAGTATTGGGGCCGGTGGATTGTCATAGTCCCAAATATCATGATGAACCGTCTGGTAATGCCAAATTCGCTCACCGGTTAGAGCATTCAATGCAAGTACACAATTCCCGAAGAGGTTCTGACCTTTACGATTACCACCATAAAAATCAAAG
>SMVA01029505.1_pt1 | contig 14317 bp, 9 predicted proteins | sample 2456451 | NCBI WGS metagenome assembly SMVA01 (sample SAMN11095933, study PRJNA526329) | marine sediment metagenome | biome: Marine sediment; feature: Surficial sediment; material: Deep marine sediment; isolation source: Hadal surficial sediment | place: Pacific Ocean | collected 2014-05 | depth 0-1...
CGACCGCGATGTTTCCTTGAAGGCTGCTCGTTTTTCCGCGAAGTACACCCTCACTGACCGTCGTCCCGCCCAAGTAGGCGTTATCACCCGAGAAGGTGACCTCGCCAGTACCGGTCTTTTGCACCACACCGCTGCCGATGATCTCACCCGCATATTCGCCATCGTCGTCCTGATCGAAAACCACGAGCGCGCTGTTGGTGATGGAACCCTGCAGGCTCGTCGTGTCTCCGACCAGAGTTCCTTCTTTAACCTCGGTGCCCCCCGCGTAGTCGTTCGCACCGCGGAGCGTGAGCGTGGCCTCGCCATCTTTGACGAGGCCCCCGTCATCGGTAATCACCTCGTCGAATTGCTGATCTTCGCCCAGATCGAACGAAAGCTTCGCCCCGCTCGCGATCTCGAGCGGCGCCCCTGCGAGCCCGAGATCTTTGACGACCGTGGTATCGGCTAGCACGCGGAAGATTCGCAAAGATCCACTGCCGTCGACCGTGAGATTCACCGCGGTACTGCCGTCGATCGTCACGCCGTCATCGATGTCGGGAAGCTCCGATAAGAGACTGATTGTTTCGTTTTCGGGGACGCTGAATGTGATGGTCTTTGTACTTGCCGTAGAAGCATTCGCTTCATCGATCGCCTCCCGAAGGGATCCGGCTCCCGCATTGTTCGTGTTGGTCACCACGAACGTTTCGGCGCCCTGCGCCCCAGCTTCAGCGGCGGTTATTGACAATCCGATAGCGATGCCAACGAAAACCAATGCGAATCGAATCAAGCACACGAACGATCGAAGGATCTGCAAAGAACACCTCAGCAGTTGTCGGCGCGTTGACGGTTGGCGTTGTTGGCGCGGGCGGGGACGTTGGCGGGCATTCACTCCTGAATCCAACCGGGAGTGAATGCCCGCCAACGTCCCCGCCCCGCCGCCCGCTCCCAGCCCTTACGCCTACAAGGGCCAGATACGGCAGCGTAAAGATAACCGCACCGGAAGAAGAGCGGAATCCCTCTGACGGCGCCCTGATCAGATAGGGGATCATCCACTGGCGCCGCGCTTTTTCCGGGATCTCGGTTGCGAGTCGATGCGGATCCGCCAAGCTTCCGGCAGCGGCCCGACCAGATCCGCGTGGAACCGGCGCCGAAGCCCTCATCGCTTCAGCGGAGTCACCGATCTGGTGAGCCAACCGAGAAAAACACGAATCTGACACACCATCGAGGCTCGAGTTTCACGAGCCGCAGCGATATTGGGGCACTCAACGGCGTTTGAATGACACCGAGCGATTACCACACGATCGGATACAGGGAGAGGAACATGCGCTACTCCACCAGCCAATATGCTGCTCGAGTCGTGCTCTGCGCAATCCTGCTGGGGTTTTCCGGGCCGGTTTCGGCGGACGAAATCCCCGAGCCCAAGAGCGTCGCCGAGGAGTTGCTCGAGATCTTGCACGCCGCGGGGATGATCAACGACACCCAGTACCAGGAACTCCGAGATCGCGCTCGCAGAGAAGATTCAGAGCGAATCGAGGCTGCGGTTGCGGCCGCAGTCGCAGGCGCGAATGAGGCGGTAGACGAGGCGGTCGAAACCGCGGCACTTGCAGCCACCTATGCGGAACCGAATCCTGAACCCGACCCCCAAGACTGGAATTTCAAGTGGAGCAATGGATTCAAACTCCAGCGCAACGACGGAGCATTCAAGCTCAAATTTGGCGGCCGAATCCAAAACGACTGGGCGGTGGTCGACCTCAGCGAACGGCTCGAGAACACGATCGGAGGAGAGGGGCACGGCACGGAATTTCGCCGCGCGCGGATTTTCTTCTCGGGCACCCTCTACGATCGCATCATCTTCAAGGCCCAATACGAGTTCGCGAACACGGGTGACGGGAAGACCGATCTGAAAGATGCCTACATCGGCCTCAAAGACCTTGGGCCGATTGGCACCGTTCTCGTCGGTCACCAAAAGGAACCGCTATCCATCAAAGGTATGACCAGCAGCAAATACAACACCTTCATGGAACGGAGCGTGGCAGATACCTTCTCACCTGGCCGAAACACCGGCTTCGCGGCACACAATAACCACGTCGATAAACGAATCTTCTGGCACGCGGGGGCGTTCAAGGAATCCAACGACTCGGCATTCAGCTTCGATAACGACGGAATGTGGAATCTAACCGGACGCCTCGTCGGCGTTCCGCTCTACGAGGGCAAGGGTGAGAGGGTCGTGCACCTGGGTTTTGGCTACAGCCATCAGTTTCGCGGCGGAAGCGACTTCATGCTGCGCTATCGGCGGCGCCCCGAGTCGCACCTCGCGCCATACCTCGCGAACACGGGTTCAACGCTCGCGACTAACAACGTCGACATCATCAATCCCGAGATCGCGATCGTCTGGGGTCCCGCTTCGTTCCAGGGAGAATACACGCGTTCCTGGGTTCGGGGCGATGACGGCACGCGAGACACGACGTTTTGGGGCGCCTACGCCGAATTCAGCTACTTCCTCACGGGCGAGCAGCGTAACTACAGATTGGGAATGGGGGACTTTGGCCGCGTGAAACCCAACGCGAACTTCAACCCCTTGAAGGGCGATTGGGGCGCATTCCAAATTGCGACCCGCTTCTCGTACCTCGACCTCAACGACGAATTCACGCGCGGTGGAAAAATGTGGGACATCACTGCGGGCATCAACTGGCACCTCTTCCCGAACACCCGACTGTCGCTCAACTACGTGCACTCCGAACTCGAGAATCGGCTCATTAGCCCGAACCCCGATGAGCTGGACGGCAATGCGGACATCGTTCAGGCGAGATTCCAGTTGGATTTCTGAGTACCCCAGCCAACTCGCTAGCGAGGGTGTTGATGAAAATTCAGCACCGCCCCTGCCGCAACAACGCCCCCTCTCCAACTCCTCATTGCAGGTAACCCAGCGCGCGGAGCTTGTCGGCGATCTGGGGGTCGATTCGAATTCCGGAACGCACCACACCGGGAACTGAGGCACGCTGCTGGTACGCGTCGAGCTCAGCGCGCAGGCGTTCGGCCGCTTCGGGTTCGAGTTCGATGAGGTTGACTTCCTCGTCGGGATCCACGCGCAGATCGAAGAGGTGCTCGTGGTGAGGGGCATCGAGGTCTCTCGCAAAGCTCCAAGCACCAGTGCTCACGGATTCCTGAAGAACCGCATCTCGAAAGAGCATGGCGGGAAGCGACGCAAAGCTGGCTCGATCCATCATGCCGTCGTGCCGATCGGATTCGATCAGAGGCAGCAGGGATTCACCCTCGAAGCTTTGGGGAATCGGAACGCCGGCCAGGTCGAGTAGGGTGGGAGCGAGATCGAGGTTGCGAACCTGGGCCGTGATCCGTAGCGGCTGCTTGGTGTTGGGCAGTCGGATCACGAGTGGAACCCGCAGTGCCGGCGTTCGCGCATTTCTCGCGTGCCCCCAGCGGCGATCTTCTCCAAACGTTTCGCCGTGGTCACTTGCGAGAATCATCACGGTGTTCTCCAACTGGCCCATCGCTGCGAGCTTCACACGCAGACGTTCCAGTACGTGATCGATCCAGCGAATCGCAGCGCGATACGCGCCCGCGTTGTCGGTACCGAACTGCTGGAATTCAGCTGGAGCCGCATACTCGTGGACATCCATGAAGTGGAGGTACAGGAAAAATGGATCGCTCGAGTCGTGCGCATCGAGCAAGCGTTCTGCCTCGAGGTAGACGTTGTCGGCATGAGGCCACACCATGCTCTTCATCCACGGCACGTTCGCGCCGCGCGGAAAGACGTAGCGATCGAATCCCTGCTGAAAACCGAAGGTCGCCGCGAGCCAACCATTGCTCTGGACCCCGTAGGTGGCATATCCCGCTTTCTGGAATTGCTCCGCGAGGGTTTTTGCGCTCTCTCCGAGTGCATCGCGAATCTCGCGCACGCCGTGGTCCACGGGCCAGAGTGAGGTCATGATCGACGCAACAGAAACCTTCGTCCAGGACGATTGAGCGCGAACTCGCTCGAATAGCACTCCATGGTTTGCCCAACGCGCGAGTTCCGGCGTGGTGCCGCGCTCGTCTCCGTATGGTGTCGTCCAATCCGATCGCAGGGTGTCGACGATGATCAGCGCGATGTTGGGTTTCTGCAATTGCAGCGCACTTCGCTCTACAATCGCGCTTTGGGCAGAGCGACCCATTGGCTTTTCGGTAATCGCTCCCTCCTCTTCTACCTGCGACAGCGCGCTCCGGGCGAGCGCGAGTTGGCGCTGCGTTTCAGCCGAATCGGGATTCCTCTCCAGTGCCCGCTCGAGCAACTTCACCGAGCGAGCCGTCAACCCCGCGTGCAGGTAGACCCAGCCGAGAGTTCCGATGACCTGAGCGTCGGAGCTTGCCCTCGCGTAGGCGCGATTCGCCATGCGCACCGCTTCGCCGATCTCACCAACCTCGACGAGCAAGATGGCCAGGTTGTTATAGGGTGCAAACGGCGCTTCATCGAGCTCGATTGCCCGGCGGTAGTCGTCCGCAGCGTCGGCGCCACGGCCTTCATTTTCGGAGACGACTCCGCGCATGAAGTAGGCCTCGGCGTCGTAGGGCCTCGCTTCCAAATAGCGATTGATGTCCTCCCGCGCTCCGTCGAAATTTCGCGATGCGGCGCGGAACGTCGCGCGAAGCCTGAGCGGATCGAGAAATTCCCCATCGATCGCGAGCGCAGAATCGACCGCTGCATCTCCGATCTCGACGTCGCCAGCAGAAAAGGCGAGTGCGGCCAGCGTCGAGTAGTAACGCGGCTCATCCGCACGCTTGGCGATGGCAGATTGGGCTGCGCGGATTCCCGCCTGGACGTTTCCCTGCGCGCCGAAGATCAGCGAGCGCTCGTGGTCGAATTCGGGGCTGGGGCCGTAACCAACCTCCGCGGCATCGAGCACCGCTTCTGCTTCAGAAAGGCTTCCCTGGATGCGCAAACTCATCGCGAGCAGCACCGGTGCATCTTCGCGATCGGGGAAGCGCTGCATATAGAATCGAGCCGCCGCCTCCGCGCGTGCACCTTCTCCCGCGCGCGCCAGAAAAGCCGCGAGGTTTGCGTAACCCTCATAGCCGGCTGGAGAACGAGCGACCAACTGCGCCGCGTGCTCCGAAGCCACCCGCCAATCGCCGCGGCGTTCGGCGAGGCGCATCAGCGCGATTGCGGGAGCGGGATGGCTGCGATCGCGTAGCGTCGCGAGGCCGTAGCGACGACGTGCCCCAGCGTGATCTCCTGTTTCTTCGAGCGCACGCGCGAGCCAATATTGCGTATAAGCGCGATCTAGATTCGAGACGACTTGAGTCAACTCGGAGACGGCCCGCGTCGCGTCGCCCTCAGCAAGTGCGAGGCGCGCGCCGAGGTAGCCGATGTGCGGATCTTTCGCTGCGCGCCGCTCGAACGCCACGAGCGCAACCCGGGCTCGCGCAAGGTCGCCGACATCGAGCCACGCCTCGGCTTCGTGCATGCGCAGCATCGACGCGTCGGAGAATCGCTCTGCGGCGTCCCCAAGACCCTCGGCGGCCAATTTAGCCCGGTCGGTGAACAGCAGAAACCGAGCGAGCAAGAGATGCGCGTTTGGTGAATCACTCTGGTCAACGAGCGCGCGCAGCGATTGCTCCGCCTCATCCTGCCGGCCGAGGAGCATGTACGCCCAAGCCACGAGCGCCCTAAGGGTTGGGTGGTCGGGATCTCCTGCGAGCCCAACCCTTGCGACCTCGAGCGCCTCGTCGAGTTTTCCATCGGCTTGAAGAGTCCGCGTGAGGACCTGTCGGATCTGAACATCGTCGGGGTCTTCCTCGACGAGCAACCGCAAGCGCTCGAGTCCTGCTTCCCGCTCTCCGTGGGTAAACTCGATTTGGGCGACCAGGACATCCAACTCGCGAACCCGCTCGGGTGATCGCGCGCGGCCCCTGGCCTCTTCGATCGCTGCTCGGGCGTCCTCAACCCGACCTTCGCGCAACAGTGTCGAAACACGCGCATGGTTCGCGTGCGGCGAATCGGGGTAGCGCTCCTGCGCGACTTCGAAAAGCGCGAGCGCCGCATCGAGATTACCCAGTTCGAGTTGCGCACGGGCGCGCAACATCAGCGAAGCGAGGTGCTGGTCGGAGTCTACGTCGACGCTCTCGAGTACGGCGAGCACGCGTACTGGATTGCCCACAACCAGGGCAGCGCGCGCGAGCAGAATGCGGAGACCATCGCGCTCCGGAAAACGAGAAACTCCGGCTTCGAGCACCCAGAGCGCGTGCGCGGATTCTCCCGCACGCATCATCAGTGTCGCGATTTCAGCCAGCTCTTCGGGAGTTTCCGCGCTTGCGCTTTGCAATTTGGCGCGCGCATCACCCAGTGCGCCTACATCCCGACGCGAAAGCGCATCGTTCAAAGACTCGCGCGCAGCCTCCAGCGGATCTGATTCATCTCGGCCGCAGGCGACTGCGTTGAGCAGCAAGACGATCGAAAACACCGCTGTCAGCGCGCGAAGGATTCGGCACGATTCGCCCTGCGACGGTTCGCCTACTGGGAAATCCCCCTGCCCCGCCTGCGCCGCCGCGAAAGGCCCGCGAGCACGACGACGCCGGAAGTCAACTGCGCGAAGGAGCCGGGTTCCGGAACAAAAGTTCGGGATACTTCACTCCCCGCCAAGAAGACCGTCCCCGTAAACGGATTTCCAGCTGTTGTCTCGGGAGGTATTGAAATCGGCATCGTGCCCCCGACGTTGGCGGCTCCCGGGGTATTCAAGCTCGCCAGCGTAATGGTGAATGTCTGACCCGGAGGCGCCGGGTTGGTTCCCATGATGGATACGGGGAAATCCCCGATCAGGCCACAGAACAAACCGACACACCGCAGGTAGGCGTTGACGTACAAACTCATCCCCAGGCCGGTTCCAGTCCCTCCGAACATGACGCTCTGCGTGTTCGTAAAGGGCCCCGTCGACGTGCCTACTTGAGACACGATCACGGGGCCAGTAATGAGCGTCCCAAAACCCACTGCCGCGCTGAGCGTCATGTCGACCATGAGGCCCTTCAACTGGGCGCTTCCAGTCTGAACCGAAGTGGCGCCCCCGCCCGTTTGGACCGCGGGGAGGATCGTCGTGGCACTCATGGCGTGGATCGTTCCGTCCGGTGGGATGGTGATCAAACCGAGAAAACTCATAATCGAATTGCTGAAGTCGAAGTTGATCTCCACCGTGTCGGCCGTTGCGTTGGTCGATAATACGAGCGCGCCCGCTAGAACCAGAATTCGAATGCGAAGCATGCCGTGACCTCTCCGTTGATATCGCGAATCCCACGAGCCGGAAAAATGCCGACCCGCGAAAATCACTGCCTCGGATCGGGGGGGATTGTGGGGATTCTCGCTCACCCGAGTGGAAAGACGCAACTCCGGGCCATCAAATAGTGCGTCGATCCCGATGATGGGCTGGGCGTCGCTTTCGGCGCTGCGCGTCGCCCAGATTCGGGCGCAATGAATCGCCGAGGTTGCCGCTCTCCGCCGACCGATGCGCGATCTGGGGCGCTACGCGTGCGAGCGCGCAGGAGCCGCTTCCCTCGGGGCTGCGCGCTTGATTCACGGAGCGCGAAGGCGAGAATCGGGTAGCAGGTCTCGGGAGCGCCGATCTTTGGCGCTACGCGCTCAGGAACTCGGGGGAACTGAAACCGCGTTCGACTGCGTCGAACAGCGATCCCTCCGCTAGACCGGGCATCAATGATGCCGGGCTCTTCCGGTTACCCGATCACACCATTGAGCGTCGGATGGAGAGACCGACGAGGCCGAGCATCAGGAGTGTAAATGTGCTGGGCTCGGGGACGAACGAGACGTCTGAAATCGAAATCCACTGATTGCCGCCCGGCGCGAAGTCGTTGCGGTAGACCAATTCGATGGCAGCGATTGGAGAGTTGAAGGTGATCGTGGCCGTTCCGTTATCGTCAGCATTTCCGGCGTTTCCCTGGGTCACATCCCCCAGGAGCAGCCCCGTCAACGCATTGTAGGTCCACGTGGGGGTTCCGGTTGGAGAAACCACACTATCCGGCAAAATGGCACCGCCACTTGAGTCATACCCAGTGATCGAGATGTAGTCGATCCACTGGGTGCTCGGAGCATCGCTCGTGTCCACGTCGAACAGGCTCAGGACGATATTCGTGACATCCGTGAGGGTTGAGTGGGTGAAGTCGAATCGGATCGTAATCCCCGCTCCGCCGCCGTTCGTGTCGGCCCGCACGAAGAGGTTGTCGCCCGAGTTCGAGGGCGGATCCAGATGGGTGTTGGTGCTCGGCGAGGCCGGGTTCCCATCAGCGACTTGCACGAGATTCGAATCGGGATCGGTGATCTGGACCTGTACCGACCAGGCGGATGCGTCGACGTTCACGTACGTATTCGTAAGCGTACCCGGACCTCCGGGCCAACTGACGGTGTCCCAGTCGAGACTGAAGGCCGACGCCGCGCCGGGCACCGCGATCACCGATAGCGCCGTAGCGAACAAGAATCCGACGCAATCTCTTTCGGTGACGAACACCACCGATCATCCCTCCCGAGAGGCCCTCGCCAGACGCCTAGAACCCCGATCATCGGCTGGGCACGGGGTCGAACTGAGGCATTTCAGCGCGCGGGCTCGTTCCACTAGAAGTGGAATCGCTCCACCCCTACGACAGCGAAACGGCGCCTCCTGCGAGCGCAATTCTGCAGCGTTTGCCCGAGCGCGTTCTCGAACGCCGCTTCCGCCCCCGCACGCCACGATCGAGATTGATCAGCCCTCAACGAGCGGTGGAAAACCGCAAAGGCGGCGATCGATTGGCAAGCCGCGTTCATTCAGGTGTCTTTCCGATCGAAAACTCTTCCGAAATCGCGTTCATCTTCTTCGCAAGCGCAAAATCCAGGTTCGTGATGCCGTCGGCGCTATGCGTCACGAGATCGATGGTGACCGTAGCGTAGACATTCCTCCACTCTGGATGATGATTCATGGTTTCCGCGTATAGAGCTGCGCGGGTCATGAAACCAAAGGCCTGGTTGAAGTTTCGGAAGCGAAATTCGCGGTGCAGCTTTCCGGCCTGAAGCACCCAGCCCGGAACACTCTCGAGCGCCTGTTCGATTTCAGCATCGCCCATTTTTTTTGACTGGTCTGATTTCATTGGGACTGGCCTGATCTCGTTTGGCGCTGGTCTGAATTCATTGGAACTGGCCTGACTTCGACATCTCAGCCCCTCCCTGAGGACTCGGGATCAGAGAGCTCGACCGGCTTAACAGACCCGCTGGCCTCCTCCCACGCACGGCGAATCACGAAGTCGCGATCGAAATTGAACAAGAGGGGGATCGACATTTTTTCGAAAGCTTCGTCGTGCTCAAAATCAGCCGCAGCCAGGGTCTCATTCAAGGATTTCCCAGTCGCGGCAGACCTACTCGCGAACTCCGCGAGCTCAGCGATGAAGAGCTGAAACTCGAGCAGCCGGGCCCGATCCGTCACGGGGCCATGGCCCGGAATGACTTTCTCGAAACCGAGCGCAAGCACGCGCTCGAGCGTCTCCGCCCACTGTTGCACCGAGCCCCCCGCCTCGAGATCGATACTCGGATAGAGGCGATGGAAGAAGAGATCGCCCGTGTGGAGAACGCGGTCCTCGACGAAGAGCACGACGAGGTCACCCCCCGTGTGGCCACGCCCCAGGTAAAAGGAGCGAATCGTCTTGCCGCCAATCCTCATTTCATGCCGGTCTGTGAAAAGTTCGTTGGGAGCCCGCTCTTCGGCAGAGCCCTCCCAGAAACCCGGATCGAATCGCTCGAGATAGGCGCGGGTGCGTTCCGTCGCCACGATACGCGTCCCTGCTGGCCAGGCCGGATTTCCGTGGGTGTGATCCGCGTGATAATGGGTATTGATGACAGCCTGGGTGGGTCCGCCACCGAGCCTCTCGGCGAGTTCGAGAATGCGCCGACCCTGGATGGGAAACGTCATCGTGTCGACAATGACTGCCCCTTCCTGGGTCCGAAGCACGGCGACATTTCCACCGACGCCGTAGATCACGTGGACCGAGTCAGTCACTTCCTCGTGATCGAGAGCGGCGACTCGATTGTAGATGTAGACGGCCAGCGATCCCGCCAGTGCGATCAAGACCGCCGCAACCACCCCGACTCTGCGACCCATGTTTCCTCCAGGAATGACGCACCGGAAGTATACGCGGCGGCCGACACACCGCACCGCGAACCGCACACTCGAAGGAAGGTCGGCGAAGACTCAACGCGCAGTCCCGTTCGAAAAAACCGCGCGGCACCGCGGAGAGAATTCGTAGACTTCCCCCGCCAACCCGCTGAATCAGGTGTCGGTGCGCAGGGGGTGGGGTTTGCCGAAGAGCCAACCCTGACCGAACGGAATCTCGAGGCGGCCGAGTGTTTCGAGTTCTTCAAGGGTGTCGAGCCCTTCGCCGATGATGCGCGCACCTATTTTTTTAGACACCGCGTGCAGGGCCCGCAGCAACTCCTGGCGGTTCGGGTCCTCATCGATTCCTGCGACGAATGCCCGATCGACCTTGACGAACTCGGGAGACAACTCGATCACCGATTCGAGACTCGCATAACCGGAGCCGACATCGTCCAATGCGATTTGGATTCCGAGATTCCCGTAGTAATCGCGGATCTCACGGAAAATATCGAAGTTTGAGATCGATTCCTGTTCGGAGATTTCAAGTACGAGATCGTTCGGGGTAAGCCCGCAGCCGTCGAGCGTCCGGCGCAAGGCCTCGGAGCGGAAGTTCGGATCGTAGATGGTCGTAGGGCGGATGTTGAGAAATAGTTTCGCACCGCTCGGGAAGTCTCTCGCGCCGTCGAGGCCGCTCATCCTGCACAGACGATCGAGTTGAAATATGAAGTCCTCTTCGCTCGCACTGCTGAACAACGCTGCTGGCGAATGGAATTCCGATCCTTCCGGGCCGCGCGCGAGGGCTTCGTATCCGAACACCGTCCGCGTCGAAACGTCTACGATCGGCTCGTAGACGGAGCGAATCCTACCCTCGAGTACCAGCTCGAATAGTTTTTGGCGACGTCTCCGAGCGCTAATTTTCTCGTTGAGGGCGGCATCGGTGCGCGCTTGCTCCATCGTGTCTCGAATTTGTGTTTCTGCACCGAGCGTGGGGTTGCAGAGCGCGGCGGCGGTTCCAATGGGAAGCTTCGGGGCGGTCTTCAGATGTGGATATCCAATGCCCGTGCCCCGCGCCTTCAACCCCTGCGCGAGTGCACCGTAAAGATCCGGTAGCTCTCGACTGAAGAAGTCCGTCTCGGTGAGATCGCGAAACAGCAGAACCATGATTTCATTGCGACCCGTCTCGCCGGCAAGAATCAGGTCACTGATTCCGAGGCGGTCGCCAATCAGCTGCCCCACGGCCTCCCGGAGCGACAGCATCGCCCCGAGGCGCGCCGTACCACCGAAACTGCGTTCGATGACCGAAAACGCGGAGGCATCGATCACAAGCAGACCCAACGCGCCGTGGCCGTTGAAGAGCTGGACGATCTCGGAGAGTGAACCTCCGATCGAGGGGAGTTCCGTCTCGGACTTGGGTAAGACCGAAAAGGGCAAATGGGTATCCGGCTCCGACATACCTCTCGCATCGGCACGCTGGGGTAACCTGTTGAGTGCGCGCGATCACAGCCGCGACCCACGCCACCTGCCAGCCGCCTCCGCGGCGCGCTCGGATTCCAGCAGCTAGCTGAATCAATAGAGAAATCCGGCAGTTCCAGAGCTGGCCGCCAAGCGACGAGAGCGCTGGCTAATGGATCCCTCGAGCCGCGACGAGCGTTGCCGGCTCGATTCCGAGACCGCGAACGACGTGCTCCCACATCTCGGATGACGCGACATCGAAGACGGTTTCTTCGCAGACCGGGGCTGTGATCCAGGCGCCCTCCGCGAGTTCGGCCTCGAGTTGCCCCGGCCCCCAGCCCGCATAGCCGAGCAAGACGCGAACCCTGCCAGGGGGATCGCTCGCGATGCCGCGGAGCACATCGAGCGAACCCGCAAAGCACAAGCCCGGCTGAATCTGGCAAGCGTTTTCGAGTGACTCCTCCGAACCGAAGAGCACCCAGCCCGTCTGGGGTTGAACGGGACCACCCCAGTTGATCTCCCAACTCGGGTCGCCCCGCCATTCGATCTCAAGGGTTGAACACAGCGCGGGAGCCGTAATGTCGGTCGAGCGATTCAGCACGACGCCAAAGGTGCCGGTCTCGTCGTGCTCGATCACCAGGATGACCGCCCGTTGAAAATTCGGATCCAGCAGCTGGGGCATCGCCACCAATAGGCCCGGAGCGAGGGTAGATTCCGACACAGCCAAAAGAATAGCAGTCGGAGAAGTGCCGCGAGACGAGACCGATTAGGCCTCAGCGCCGCAAAGGGAATCCGCAGAATTCGCCAGCCAGACGAGACCGATTCGGTCTCGACGCCGCAAAGCGAATCCTGCGGACTCGCCAGCCAGATGGAACCGCCAGGTTCCATCGCCGCAAGCGAATCCGGAGGATTCGCCAGCATGTTCCCAACCGGCCCGCGGACGCTGTACGTTGCTCCCGTGAAGATCCAACGCATCGCGCTCACCCTCGCATTCAGCTCGCTCGCCATCGGAGCACTGCTCGCTGTTCGACCCTTGGCGAGCAGCAGCCGCTTCGGGGACACGCTCGCGTTTGAAATCTTTCTCGCGATGCTCGCTCTCGCATTCGCGGTGCCCTCAGCACTCGGAATCAAAGCGAGACTGGGGCTCGGCCCGAGCAAGCTTTCGCGTGGCGCACTGGCACTGCTCGTGCTCGGAACCCTCGCGCTGAGTTTTTCGCTCGATGGCGTCTACCGACTCCTCGAGCCACTGGACAGCGCCGTGCTCTTTCAATTCGAGTCCAAGCTCGCGGGTGCCCGCGGAGGTGCGCTCGCAGTCGCGCTGCTGAGCTTCGCGTTGGTACCGGGTATTGCCGAGGAACTCCTCTGCCGCGGCCTGGTGCAGCGCGGCCTCCAGGCCCGCATCGGGCCGATTCCAGCGATCCTGCTCGCATCGATCTTCTTTGGCGCACTCCACGCGGATCCGATCCACTCGGCTTTCGCCGCGATTCTCGGCCTCTATCTGGGCGCCGTCGCATACCTGGCCGGAAGCGTGCGCGCCTCGATGGGCTGCCATATCGCGAACAACACCGCTGCCGTCCTCGGAGCCGCTGCCGCCCCGGGAGTGGGCCCAATGCCGACACCGTCTCTGTTCATCGCCGCCGCTCTTTCCCTCGGGGTGCTCGGATGGCTCTGGCGCCATCACGAACCCGCAACTCTCACCCCGTTCAAGTAAAAAGAGGGCTCCGGGGGGCTACAGAAGAGATGCGGATTGGACGACTCGTAGGGGGCTGACCTGAATACCGGATCGAGGTGCGTCGCGTGGCAAACATTCCCGCGGTTCTCATATTGGACGATGGCGAACTCGACGACGTCCAGAGGATTCTCGAAGAGCTCGACGTAGAATTCGGCCGCGTGCAGGGTGGCGCGATCGCACCCAACACGCCCCATCCCAAATCGCTGCTGATGGCGACTCCGCGACGGATATCTGCGGTTTCCGCAATCGATGCAGCTTCAGATGACGGGCATTCACCAGTTCGCGTCGTCGTCGTCGACCAAGATTCCAAGACGCTGCGGGATCAGCTTCGCAAGGTCGGATTCGACTTCCTGGTGCGGCGCCCCGTTCACCCCGAAGCGCTTCGGCTGCTGGTCATGCACAGCCTCTACCGCGGAGACGAAAAGCGGCGCGAGCCGCGAGTTGCGGTCGGGCTGGAAATTTCCTTTCAGTCAGGAGAGATCCCGCGACGCGCCACGTTGGTCGACCTTTCGACGGGCGGTTGCAGACTGATCTCCTCCTTCGAACTCGAAGCCAGCAAGCAGGTCCTCGTAACGCTTCCAGAGACGCTCGGTGCGACGGAATCGATCACGCTAGAGGGCAGGATCTTGCGCAGCAGCTACGACAAACGCATCGGCGAAGAAGGCATGTACAGCGCGGCGGTGCAGTTCGAGAATATGTCGAGCGACGTCCAGGACGAGCTCAAGTGGATCATCGAGGACAAAGTTGGCGGTCCACCGGCCCTGGAATCCGCAGTCCAATCTGCCAAGAACGATCCGGGAGCAAACACTTCGACACCGAGCGCGAAGCCGACTTACGCCGTCAAGCGACCCGGACCGCGAAAGCAACTGCGGCAAACGCTCCTCGAAAAAGAATCCCCCATCTTGAAATCAGATCCGCGTTCCGAGGACGCCGCTCATTTGGCGACCTGCAACACGACTTCAGATTCAGGGGTCGAGCAAAAGCATTACCCGATCTCCGTGCCGGTCGAAGTAAAGATGGCCAAAACCGAGACGCAGGC
>SMVA01203229.1_pt1 | contig 14314 bp, 12 predicted proteins | sample 2456451 | NCBI WGS metagenome assembly SMVA01 (sample SAMN11095933, study PRJNA526329) | marine sediment metagenome | biome: Marine sediment; feature: Surficial sediment; material: Deep marine sediment; isolation source: Hadal surficial sediment | place: Pacific Ocean | collected 2014-05 | depth...
GGATAGCCGCATGATCACGTCACATTGCAATAAATATCTTCGGTTCTGGCTGACACTTTTGAGCGTATTGCTTGCACCATTTGCCAGCAGTGCTGAATCCGAAGCCGATATCGACTGGCCGGCCTATGGCGGCGCTCCCGGCGGCGGCAGGTTTACCCAGGCGAAACAGATCCATGCCGAAAACGTTGGCCGACTGCAGATTGCCTGGCAGCATCGCTCCGGCGACTTCCGCGTGGGCGAGGTGTCGCAGACGGAAACCTTCGACGAGGCGATCCTGCGCCGTCCGACTACGTTCATGGTCACCCCGATCGTCGTCAACGACACGCTGTACTACTGCACGCCGTTCAATCGGGTCTTTGCTCTGGATACACAGACCGGCGCAGAAAAATGGGTGTTCGACCCGGCCGTGGACATGTCAAAGGAAGGTCTCACCAACTGCCGCGGCGTCAGCAGCTGGCAGGATCCGCAGGGTGGCGACGGAGTCTGCTCGCATCGAATCGTCATGGGTACTCTGGACAGCAGAATCATCGTGCTCGACGGCGCCACCGGCAAACGTTGCCCGGATTTTGCCGGCGGCGGCGACATCAATCTGGCGGAGGGCATCAGCGAGTACCACGAAAGGGAATACGGCGTCTCGAGCCCACCGGCGATCATCGGCAACACGCTCGTTACCGGCGCATTCGTTGCCGACAGTCAACGCAACGACATCCCGGCCGGTGTGGTGCGCGCCTATGATGTGAAGACCGGAGAAATGCGCTGGAGCTGGAACCCGGTGCCGCCCGGTACATCCGAATTCGACGAAGACGGCAATTATCGCAGCGGCACCACGAATGTATGGTCGATTATTTCTGTCGACCCGGAACTGAACCTCGTCTACGTGCCGACGGGCAATTCCTCACCCGATTACTACGGCGGCGACCGCAACGGTGACCTCGATCACTATTCGAGCTCCATAGTCGCGCTCAACGGCGATACCGGCGAGGTCGTGTGGCACTTTCAAACCGTGCATCATGATATCTGGGACTACGATATTCCTGCGCAGCCCGTGCTGGTCGATCTCACCATCAACGGTGTCGAGGAACGCGCGCTCGTGCAGGTCACCAAGATGGGCATGACGTTCGTTCTGGATCGAGTCACCGGCAAGCCGCTGCATCCGGTCGAAGAACGACCCGTGCCGCAGGAAGGCGCGGTGCCTGGCGAGTATCTGAGTCCGACGCAGCCATTTCCCGTAAAACCCGACCCTCTGCATCAACTCGGCATGACTCCGGAAGATGCCTGGGGGTTTACGTTCTGGGACGAGGGACGCTGTGAAGAGAAGCTCGAAGAAATGCACACCGGACCGATCTATACACCGCCCAGTCTCGCCGGTACCGTCTACTTCCCGTCTGCCCTCGGCGGCAACAACTGGGACACCCCCGCCGTGGATCCGGACCGTCAGATCATGGTCGCCAGCACCAAACACATGCCGATCTCAGTCAAGCTCATCCCGCGCGACGAGTGTCCGGACAACGCCTGGCAACAGATCGGCTCACCCTATTGCGTGCTGATTGAGGCCGTCGTCTCACCGTTGGGTGCGCCCTGCAGCGCCCCCCCTTACAGCACGTTGGCCGGCGTCGATCTCAAATCCGGCGACATTCTCTGGCAGATTCCGCTGGGCACCCTCGAAGAGATGGCGCCCTGGCCGTTTTCATTGATGAAGGGCGGCGTGAGCATGGGCGGCGCCATGGTGACTCGTTCGGGACTCACCTTTATCGGCGGCACGAGCGATCGCTACTTCCGCGCATTCGACACCGAGACCGGTGAAGAGCTGTGGCTCGACAAACTGCCGACCACGGCAAACTCGGTGCCGATGAGCTATTCATCCGGCGGCAAGCAGTTCATTGTCATTGCCGCGGGTGGCCACTGGATCAGCGACGCCCCGGCTGCCGACTACCTGATTGCCTACGCGCTGGAGGAATGATCTACAGCTAGTGCGCGAAGGATGACCTGGCTCGCAACAACGCGACGGTCGGCAGCAGAAATACCGCCGCGGCGACCAGGCCCGACACCAATCCACCACCACGCGGGTCGAGCATATTCCACACCAGCATGCCGACGCTCACCTGGGCAACGTACACCGCAGCCCACGGCCACATCCAGGATCGCATCCGCCAGAAGCCATAGGCGAGGCCACCATAGATGAACCAGTGCAGCGGCGCTGTGAGTTTAGCCGCCCAGCCGTGCAACGTAATCCCGAACCAGACTTCTTCATCCGCGGCGACGGGTTTCCAGAAAATATCAAACGGCATGTAAATCAGGGTCATGTAGAGACAGAATGCCATGATGAGATTCATCCACCAGGGCCGCATGTGCCATTGGATTTTTATCCCGTCGACGATCCCGCTTCCCAGATCAGTTGCCATAGCGCAGTTCCAACCTCGCGACGCACTTGTGCCAGAACTGAGCAGAATATCCGACTATGGCCAATCCACAAGGATCGGCTTGCGGAGTATGCAGCTTCGAACAACCATACCGAGTAAGACACAGAAGCGGACGTGCATGGGTTGGCGGCGTTAAGCTTTGTCTTCGAACACCGGATGCTGGGGAGAATTTGAGGCAAGCCTTAAGTCTGGTCTATCGCTGTGCCCCGAAACTATGGTGATTGGTGTGAATGATCAGATTCACATCCCCGAAGGATATCTCTCCTTCGATCTGCCGTTCGCCGACCAGAAGGCGTTTCTGGCGGCCAGTGGTACCCGCCGGATGCCCGACTACCCCACGGCTAAGGAGCTCTTCTTCTTTCTGGATTTCCCTGAAGGTGATGTCGGGAGCTTGACTGCACCGTCGACGCTCCGCGGGCGAAGCTGCCAACGCATCGATTAGACGCTATAGTATGCTGGAGCTGACAAGCCGATCAGGGTAATCCCCAATGACAGTCCTATGACAGACAGAACGCTACGAGTATCGCTTCTTTTGACGCTGCTGAGCGCCGGTTTCAGCGTCGCCGACACAGGTCCAGCAACTCACGAACGAATCGGTGATTTCGCCCTGATAGACCAGGAAGGCGTGTTCCATCAGATCACCCGCTACGGTCACAAGGACGCTCTGGTGCTCATCAGCCAGGCTAACGGCTGCCCCGTGATTCCCAGCCAGCTCCCGGCCCTGACGACATTGCGGCAGAAATGGGAGCCGCAGAATGTCGCCTTTCTGATGATAAATTCAACAGGCCGCGACAGCCGGGAAGAACTTCGGGCGGAGGCGGCCACCTACGATCTCGATTACCCGATTCTCATCGACGATACACAACTGGTCGCCGAGGCTCTCGGGATAAATCGGGTTGGCGAACTGATCGTACTCGAACCGAAGACGCTGAAGCTGATATTCAAAGGACCGCTCGATGAGCGCAGCCGGCGGCGTGACGATCCACCCAAGCCGACTCCGCTCGCGGACGCACTCACGCGAATTATCGCTGCGCAAACGGCAACGATGGACACCGTGGTGATCGACACCACCGCCGATGTGGAAATTGGCTGTGAGCAGTCCTTCGGCAAAGTCGCACTACACGCAGGCAATCCGCCCGACTACGCTCGCGATGTGGCGCCGATACTGCGGGAGAATTGCGTGCACTGTCACCGCGAGGGCGGCATCGGTCCGTTCGCAATGAACAGTTATCACATGGTCCGGGGCTGGTCTCACATGATGCGCGAGGTGTTGATGACGCGGCGAATGCCACCCGCTCAGGTCGACCCGCACATTGGCGAGTTCAGCAACGCACGCCACCTCAGTGATGCTGACCTGCAAACACTCGTCCACTGGATCGATCAGGGCGCACCCCGCGGTAACGGCGGCGACCCGCTACTGGTGGATGCACGCTTTGTCGCAGATCCAGGCTGGCAGCTCGGCGAGCCGGACTACATCGTCAACATCCCGCCACAGAATATCCCGGCGACCGGTGTGCTCGACTATCGCAACGTAATCGTCGACCTGCCATTCAAGACTGACAAATGGATCAGGGCTGTACATTTTCGGCCAAGCAACGTGAAGGTGATGCACCATCTGCTGTCTTACGTCATCCCGCCGGATTACGACCGGAGTGCGGATGGCACAGCCCGCTCCCAGCGGCGTTTTCTCGAAGGCTATGCACCTGGAAAATTCGACGCGATGAGCTTTCCGGAGAATTCCGGCGTCTACGTACCCCAGGGTCACAATCTCCGGGTGCAGTTGCACTACACCACCTACGGCAAAGAGACCGTGGACAACACCCGCATCGGCCTGTATTTCCACGACACTCCGCCAGACTACGAGTTTCACAACAAGTCCGTTGTTCAGGGAAACCTGGCCATTCCGCCGGGCGCGATTGAATACAAAGCCCAGCAGCAGTTCGTGTTCGAAAAAGACATCGTGCTCTACGGCTTGCGGCCACACATGCACTATCGCGGCAAGCATTTCAAATTCAAGGTGATCTATCCGGACAACACTTCCGAAGAGCTGCTGTCTGTGCCGAACTACAATTTCAACTGGCAGCCGACTTATCTTCTGCGCGAGCCGAAGAATTTGCCGGCCGGATCTCGAGTGGTCGTCTCCGGCGCGTTCGATAATTCTGAATTCAATCCCGGCAATCCCGATCCCAGCAAGGAAATCACCTGGGGTGCGCAGAGTTGGGATGAAATGTTCATCGGGTACTTCGCCTATCACTTCGCCGCCAAGAGCGAGACACGCTACCGTCACTAAGGAAGCACTCCAATGAGCGATGACAGTTGGCAGGTCTTCGATGTCGCTGCAATCCGATCTGAGCTCTCGGGGCGCAGCGTCGAATACAAGGAGTTTCTGCGGGTTCCGTCGCTGTCCTGCGGCATCTACCAGCTGCCGGCAGGTTCCGAAGACATGCAGAGCCCGCATGACGAAGATGAGGTTTACTACGTCGTGGCGGGTAAGGCCCGCATGATCCTGGGCGATGAGATTAAAGAAGTCGGGCCCGGCACAATCCTTTATATCAAAGCGGCAGAATCGCATTCCTTCTTCGAGATCGAAGAAGACATGACCTTACTGGTGTTTTTCGCGGCTGCGATCTGACTTGCAACAGCTGAACGAGACACCGGATCACTCGCTGGAGATGTCGATCTCCTTGTCGGTGATGAACTCGAGCAATGCTGGCTCCCCTGCCTGAGTCGCCTCGATTCCGCGCTGCAATGCTGCACCAATCTCAGCCGGATCGGTCACGCGTTCGCCGTAGCCACCGAATGCCTTTGCCATATCTGCGTAGTTTCCGGAGATATCCGTCGAGCGGTATTTCTCGGTTGCCACCTGCATGATCGGCAACTCGATCGCCATAGAGAAGTTATTCAAGAGTATTGAAAGTATCGGAATGCGTTCTCTGACCGCCGTTTCGAAGTCCATCCCGGTAAAACCGATCGCCGCATCACCCCAGACATTGATACAAAGCTTGTCAGGCTGAGCGAGCTTCGCCCCCATGGCAAGACCGAGCCCGTAACCGAGCTGCGTGGTTTTACCCCAGCCGATATAGGACAGCGGCGTCGTGCTCGACCAGAACGGCGAAAGCTGATCACGCGGGCTGCCGGCATCATGGGTGATGATCGTGTTGTCTTTGTCTACTGCGCTTTGCAGTTCCCACAAAACCCGATAGGGATTAAGTGGCGTTGAGTCACTTGTCAATTTAGGCAGCCACTCTGCCATCCAGGTTTCTTTGATATCGGCGATTCTGGCCCCTACATTCTTGCGTTCATCCGATTTTGCTCGACTGTGGCCGGACATGGCATCCGTCAGCCCCTGCAGCGCGAGCTTTGCGTCTCCGATCAGGGCATGTTGCGCCGGGATATCTTTGTTGAGATCCAGCGGATCCAGTGTGGCATGAATAATCGTTTTGCCTCGCGGCATGCGCACGCCAAATCCGGTCAACGCGAAACTGCAACCCACCCCTAGTATGACATCTGCATCGTCGAGAAATGTGCGCACAGTTCGGGGAATGGCCCGCCCGCCACTGCCCAGCGACAGCGGGTGCGTCTCGTCAAACGCACTCTTTCCTTCGAGGCTCGTGGTCACCGGGATGTTCCAAGTCTCCGCAAGCGTTTTCAGTTCATCCCAGGCTTGTGCATAGTGCACGCCCTGACCGGCATAAATCACCGGGTTTTCGGCTGCGGCGAGCACCGCCGCTGCCGCTTCGACGTCTGCCGGATCGGGTGCGCTGCGCGCCGTATACGACGGCTCGTGTTGCCAACCCTCGGGCACATCTTCGCCGAACACGTCCACAGGCAATTCGACCAGCACCGGTCCGGGACGGCCGTTGCGCAACTGAAAAAACGCCCGCCGCATCACTTCAGGCAGCGCTTTGCCCATCGTCAGGGGTTCGGCCCACTTGGTGATATGCTGCATGTTCAGCGTCGAATTGAAATTTGGGAAGTAGTGAGCAAGTCGCCGCGGATAGCCCGCAGGCAGAACGAGGATGGGTGATGATTCCGCGTAAGCCTGGGCCACCCCGCCGAACGCGTTTTCCGCCCCGGGGCCATGCTGCATTGCAAAGACGCCGATCTTCTGCCCGGACGACACTCGGGAGTATGCGTCGGCCATGTGCAGACCCACGCGTTCCTGCCGGACGATGACCGTTCGGATGTCGGCAACGGCGCAGGATTCGATAATAGGATTCACCGGATAGGCGAACAGGATCTCTACACCCTCACGCTTGAGTGCGTGGGCAATTCCGTCGGCAACCTTCACTGTACTTCCCCCAGATTAGCGTTTGTATCTTTTTACGCGGTCAAAACCATGTGGTGGAGCCTATTGTGATCAAAATCGTGGTCAAAATCAGGCGGTCGCGACGAACTGATCCGACATTGCTGCTGCGATGAAGTTTTCCTTCAGTTGGCTGTCATTTTGTATGTCAGCGTTCACCGCATCCAGGCCGTTTTCCAGCACGTAGGCGTAGCTGCGCTGAAACGCTGAAATCTTCGTTTGCAGCAGCTTTTCATCGTAGTGCTCGTTGAAAGCTTTCTGTCGGCCACTGCCACCCACCCAGCCGCCAGCGAGGTAACGAACCGCCTTCATGCCGATCAGCCCGATACCGGATTCGCGCGCGCGATCCAGCAGCGGACGCAGTTCAGTCAGTTTTGGCGTTCCGGGTAGCAGTTTTTTGCTGTTCCAGTCATACCAGCCGCCTGGGGTGATGGCAATCATTGCCAGGTCGTACCAGCCGGTTTCAATCGCTGTTTCGAGCACAGCCTGGGCATTTTGATGAGTGCTCAGTCCAAAAAATCGCGCTTTGCCAGCTTGCTTCGCCGCCAGAAAGGCGTTGTACATCTCCTCACTCGCAACGACCTTCGTGTTGCTGGTGCCCATCAGATAGTAGGCGTCAACCTGTTCAGTACCCAGTTCGCTCAAGCTTTCATCGAGATATTCCAGCCACCCCGCGGCCGCCTTTCTGGCTTCGCCGACGCTGAAATCGTCCTCCGGTTGTATATCCCGTTGCGGAATGAAGGATTTGGAAATGAGGAAAATCTGCTCACGGTGGGTCTTGAGAAAACCCTTCATGTTTCTTTCGGCCATGTCGTAGTAGCGGCTCGTGCCCACGTCGAAGACGTTGATACCCGCGTCGAATGCCATGTTCAACCGGCGTTCATTGGCCGTACGCATGAACGCGGCACCGCAGCCGTAAATCAGGCGACTGGCCTCGAAGCCGGTGCGACCCAGAGTGCGGTAACGCATTTCCGGCCACGGCAACGCGACCGATTCCTTCGCGTCAAACACCGCAGCGCGCAGGTCGCCCGATTTCATGAACGTCTGAGTGCCAATGCCCACTGCAGCCACGTATTTAAAGAACTGTCGGCGATTGGGGCCGGCATCTGCCGACGCTGTTATTGCGTCTGGTGTTGTGGCTGGCGTTACCGCTGCTGTCGCGACTGGGCGAGACGTGGGCATAGGATCCTCCGGGTCTGATTCACGGGTGCGGCAGATTCTACTCCTTTCGATGGCGCTCAAACCAGGCCGGGATAGGGTCCACTTGGCGATGAAGTGCGAGGGATTCGCGGCAATGCCGTGTGATGCTTCGGCCACACGAAGCATGACGCCGTCCACGCGCGCGAGTTTCAGCGCCTGGTATCGTAGATGCTGGTCGGGTGGAACCCCCGCTTGCGACCACCTGATTGCGTACGCCCTACCCCAGAGCAATCTTGACACGCCTTATACAGGGTGATTCCATCGATCCACTCAAGGGAGAAAAAAATGAGCCAGGTACGCAACCTGTATAGCAGAGCGTTGATTATCTTGTTTGCACTGCTGGGCGCAACGGGACACGCAGCCGAGATTCCACGAGGCGCCGACGGTAAGCCGGACCTCAACGGAACCTGGCAGGTCATGAACCGGGCTAACTACGATCTGCAGATCCACGCCGCCAGGCCCGCGATGGCCTTGCGCGACGGACCATTCGGCCCCGTACCGGCAAAAGAGGTCGTCGCTCTGGGTGCCGTAGGCGCCGTACCTGCCGGCCTGGGCGTCGTCGAAGGCAATGAGATTCCCTATCAGCAATGGGCGCTTGCGCAGAAACTCGACAACCAGAAGAACTGGCTGACGAAAGATCCCGAGGTCAAGTGCTATTTGCCCGGCATCCCGCGGGCGAACTACATGCCCTACCCCTTTCAGATTTTTCACAGTGAAAGTGCCGTCTTTTTCGCCTACGAATACGCCGGCGCTGTCCGCAACATCTACCTTGAGGACCCGGGTCCGGCGCCGATCGACTCCTGGATGGGACAGTCGTGGGGCCGCTGGGAAGGTGACACGTTCGTGATCGAGACCACCGGCTTCAACGACCAAACCTGGTTTGATCGTTCAGGAAATTTCCATTCCGATGCGTTGCGCGTTGTAGAACGCTTCACTCCAACAAGCGAACACACCATGGATTACGAAGCTGTACTGGAAGACGCCAACGTTTTTACTGCGCCATGGAAGATCAGCATGGTGTTGTACAAGAGAATTGGCAACGATGCACAACTGCAGCAATTTAAATGTGTGGAGTTCGTCGAAGAACTTCTCTACGGGCACCTGCGCAAAGAGCCGCTCGCCTGAAGAACTGCCTTCACGGTCTGTACTGATGAAAGACTAGACAAACTGATCTGCGGGAGAAAAACCATGAAGATTCGGCCACGCTGCTTCCTGTTCTGCCTGACTGTGCTGATATCGGGTGTTCCCGCCGCCGATGAGCAGATACCCAGATTGTCATCCGGCGAACCCGACCTTCAGGGAATATGGACCAATGCCACAGTCACCATGTTGGAGCGTCCCAAGCAGGTTGAAAAATCCGTACTTACACCGCAGGAAGCAGCATTGTATGAACGCCTGGCGGAACAACAGTTCAGCGATGAAGGCATCAATGCGCCACCACCCAGCGATGATCCCACTGACGGAGCAGCGGCGATTGCCGGCGGCGTGGGTGCTTACAACGCTTTCTGGATCGACCCGGGTACCAAGCTTGCAGTCGTCAATGGCGAAATCCGTACCGCGCTGATCGTAGAACCGGCCGATGGCAAGCTGCCGATCCGGCCGGAGTCAGTGGTGAAGATCGGTCAATTCATCCACGGCGTCACCCATGCCTTTGACGGACCCGAACAGCGTCCAACGGGTGAACGCTGCATCGTCGGTTTCGGCTCGACCGGCGGTCCACCGATGCTCCCGGTGCTCTATAACAACCACTACCAGATCGTGCAGACGCCTGAACACATTATGATTCTGGTGGAAATGAATCATGATGCACGCATCATCCGCATGAATGGCAAGCATCTGCCCGATGCCATCCGTCCGTGGCTCGGCGATTCGATTGGTCATTGGGATGGCAACACGTTGGTGGTGGAAACGAAAAATTTCCCTCCCGGGCAGAGCTTCCGTGAAGCAGTGAAACACCTGCTGTACTTCACCGAAGATCTCGTCGTTACCGAACGCTTCACCAGAACAAGTGCGCACGAAATACTCTACGAGTTCACGGTCGATGATCCCGGTGCGTTCACTCAGCCCTGGAGCGGAGAAATTCCTCTTCGCGCAGCCGCCGGGCAAATCTACGAATATGCGTGCCATGAAGGGAACTACGCACTGCCAGGCATACTCGCAGGTGCTCGAGCCGGCGAAGCAATGGCCGGTGGCGAATGACGTTTCGAAAATCTACTATCGTCTCGACGATACTGGAGGTTTATTCAGTGAATCAGCGTACCAGGAACTGGCTCGCAGCAACGGCAATCGCCGGTTTCGCACTCAGCGCGACACAAACTAGCGCCCACCACGCGTTCTCGGCGGAATTCGATGCTGAAGCGCCGGTGCTGTTGAAGGGGAAAGTCACCCGGGTTGAGTGGATAAACCCACACGCGTGGCTGCATATTGACCATGTCGAGGAAGACGGATCAACGGTGGCCTGGATGGTCGAAGGTGGCACTCCCAACACGCTGCTACGCAGTGGCATTACCAAGAACACATTGAAACCCGGTACGGAAATCATCGTTCGCGGCTATCAGAGCAAGGACAAATTATGCACGCCATCGTGCAAAGCGAACGGTCGGGATGTCACGTTTCCGGATGGCCGCAAGCTGTTCCTGGGCTCATCGGGTACCGGCGCCCCTCGCGACGGAGCGGACCCAACGGAAAACAGATAGCCGGCACAGACGCGGACGGCAAAGTCCGTCTACGGCGTAATGTAGTCCCGCGCAGTCCGCGGCGAGCGATCGCTGCGGTCACCATCACGAAATTCGATTGCATTGCTGTAAAAACCCGCGGTGACGAGGTCAAGTTCGATAAGCTGGCTGCCTCTGTTCTGCCAGAACCAGCCATGGATGCCCGGGAATGGTGCCGCGTAGGTACCGTTTTCGCCCGTTGACCTGCTCTGTTCGAAACTCTCCGCAAAACCGGGTTCGGCGCCATCCGGTTCGGCATGGAAGTCATAGACCACCTCGCCCGTCGCGGTCCAGGCAAAGACCAGACTGGCGCCCTGTTCCAGGCGGTATTTGTACTCGACGGACTCAAACGGCGCTAACTCGAAGCGGATGGCGTCTACGTTGAAATCGGCCGCCTCATTCGTGATCGCGCTCGGCGGCGGTCGGGACAGACCAAGCACCCCCAGCACTTCACCCGTGCCCAGCGGATCGAGGTTGTATTCCGCGGGTAAAACCACCGCAACGAGGATGACTGCGGCCAGCAGGATGGAAATAATGCTCGCCCACAGGACGTTCTTGTTTTGAGTTTTCATGTTCATCCGTTCACGCTGTCAACCAGTACCCGGTCAACTGATACCCCGCCAATACGAAGCCACAAGTCATGAGGACCGCGTTGGCGGTGAATGCCTGTTCGTAGAATCGTTCCCCGGAGCGCCACCGCAGCAATAACACGAGTACGAACGCCAGCGCGGCTATCTGTCCGAGTTCGACGCCGACGTTGAAGCTCAACATGTTCGTCAGCAGACCCTCATCCGTGAGCGCAAGTTCCTGCAATTTCGTCGCAAGCCCCAGACCATGGCACAGGCCGAACAGGAATACCGCCGTACGGGTACCGAGCCGGAAACGGCCCATGTTGTCGAATCCACCTATGTTCTCGAATGCCTTGTAGACAACCGACATTCCGATAACGGCGTCGATCAGGTACGCATTGACCTGCCAGTCGGCAAGTACGCCAGCCAACAGCGTGATGCTGTGACCTAGAGTAAACAGGGATACGTACACAACAATGTCGCGCGGCTTGCTCAAGAAGAACACAACGCCGACCAGAAAAAGCAAGTGGTCATAGCCTGTGAACATGTGTTTCGCACCGAGGTAGAGAAACGGGACTATGGCGGGTCCGTTCAACTGCTGGACGAAGCTTGCGTTGCTGTCCGAAATGGCGTGGCCGTACGCCCCAACGGCGAACAGGCCAATCAACAAACAAACAAGAAGGCGGACGAGCAACTTCATTTTAAGAATAGTGCGACCGACGCTTAGCTACCTGGCAACACATAGAGCTGATGACAAGCGACACAAACATTGTAGAGTTGACCACCCAGATCAAATACAGCGTCCGCATCCTGACGCTCGGCCGCGTCGATAAGCTGCACCGCCGTTGTCTGCAGACCCTGAGCAAATTCGATCCAGTCCGCACCAGCACGGGCATGCCCCGGCATTATCAGGAGGTTGCCGACCTCCGCAATCGTAGCGGCTGCATTGCGCACCTCATTCCAGCCTTCTTCCGTCGTAGGTGCCAGATCCTGAGTTCCCTCCAGTGTGATGATGGCGCCTGCAGCTCCCCAGATAATGTCGGCCTGGGGATCTAAAATCCAGTTCATCATCTGTATGGAATTCACTACCGGTTTGTACGGCTGCGGCTCACTGACCTTTTCGCACCCGGCAAGGAGACCCAGAAAAAGTAAAACAAACGCACGTACCATAGACATCTACCGTTAATGTGTTAAAGCTGCCAACGATTCCGAACCAGTACCCGCATACAGCACTGCAAGATCTGAAGGTGGTCGAGCCTAACGACTTTACATCGATTACGGAAGAGCACACGGCCGACCTCGCATGCGGATGGATTTAGCGGGCGCACGCATTCACATACCCTTTAGCAGGTTCAGAACTGCTATCCTCCGCGCCACTGTGATATTAGCCAGCGTGAACACCGCGCGGGGTGAGGACGTCGCGCCGTCATTGAGCGCAGGCGGGCAGCGCAAGTAGGCAGCTTAGTGCCGGCAGGTGTGAGTCGTAAGCGTTACGACGAATAAAAATTAATCGGAAAAAACCGGCCACGGATCTGGATTGCTTCGGGGGAATGGAATGAAGACGTACGAACCTGCAGTGCTACTTGCGCTCGCTGCTCTTGTAAGCGCCGGCTGCAGCGACTCGACCGGAGATGCCTCGAGCCAGACGTCGAGCGCGCTCGGCGAGACGGCTGCCGCCACCGGGCTTGCCGGCGAGACCGAGATCGTAACGGTGCGCGAAGGAACCAACCTTGCGCTGGCATTGAGCCCCAACGGAGAGCGTCTTGCGATCAGCCTGCAGGGAGTTCTATTCACACTGCCGGTGACTGGAGGTACCGCGACTGCGGTCACCGACATCTACCACGACGCCCGCGAGCCTGCCTGGTCGGCCGATGGCGCTCAGATCGCCTTTCAGGGTTACCGCAACGGCAACTGGGACCTGTGGCAGGTGGCCGCAGACGGCGGAGTTCCAACTCCGCTGACGCAGGACGCATTCGACGATCGCGAGCCGGAGTACTCGCCCGATGGTTCCCGAATCGCGTTCTCTTCCGATCGGTCCGGTAACTATGACATATGGGTTTTGTCGCTCTTGGATGCAACCCTGCAGCAGATTACGCGTGACGCCAGCGACGAACATTCACCCACCTGGTCACCGGATGGCAACCGACTCGCTTATGCGGTAAATCTCGGCCGCAACAGCGGAGAGATTCGCGTCGCGGATATGGCCAGCGACAGTCTGCAGGTAGTAGCAGCAGAACCGGCGATCATCAGTGGCATCAGCTGGCAACCCGATGGTTCGGGTTTGGGCTATCAGACGCTCAGCCGCGACGGCGCTGCACGCACGCAGTTCAAACGGCTCAGTCTGACCACAGGCAAATCCCAGACACTCAGCAGGGAAGGCGACGATGTTTTTCCGTTTCGCAGCGCCTGGCTGGATGAGCGTACCGCGCTGTACACCGTCAACGGCGGCATCAGCAGGCAGACGCTTGACGGCGAAGCCTCGACCATCGAATTCAACGCCGGCCTGAAACTCGCCAGGCAGCCGTATGAACGTCGCAAACGCGATCACGACGGCACTGGAGAAACACGCGCGTTGGGCATCGTCGGGCCCATAATTTCACCCGACGGGGTACAAATCGCCTTCACCGCCCTGGGCGATTTGTGGCTTTGGGACGCAGGCGCTAACGAGCTCAGCAACCTCACTGACGATCCGTTTGCGGAGCAGATGCCGGTCTGGTCACCCGACGGTGGCCGCATTGCCTACATCGGCGACAAATCGGGTGCACCCCATCTCTGGGTCTACGACCTGAACCAGAAACTGCACTCGCGCATCCAGATAGCTGCGCGCGGTATTTCGTTTCCCAGCTGGTCGCCTGACGGACAGTCAATCGCGGCGTTCACCGACGTTCCAGGAAATCCGCTTGCGGGCCAACTCGTGATCGCGAATCTGCAGGATGGATCGGTCACGCCGGTGCTGCAACCGACTCCGCCACAACCGATTTCCTGGACTCCCGATGGGGCGTACATCGCGACTACCGCACTCGCGCCCTATTCCAGTCGCTACCGGGAAGGCACTTACCACCTGCGAATCACCAGGTCCGAACTTGCGACAGGCAGTTCGGCGCC
>SMVA01164110.1_pt1 | contig 14308 bp, 9 predicted proteins | sample 2456451 | NCBI WGS metagenome assembly SMVA01 (sample SAMN11095933, study PRJNA526329) | marine sediment metagenome | biome: Marine sediment; feature: Surficial sediment; material: Deep marine sediment; isolation source: Hadal surficial sediment | place: Pacific Ocean | collected 2014-05 | depth 0-1...
ATGTGCTGGGTGGCGGTGAAATCCCAGGTCTCGCCCGGCGTCGTCTGGTAGTGCCAGACGACGCGGCCATCGTCGGGGTCGAGGGCCAGGATCGAGCTCAGGTAGAGGTTGTCGCCGCCGCCGGGACTGCGGTGGTGGCGTGTCCAGGGCGAACCGTTGCCCGTGCCCACGTAGAGCAGGCCCAGCTCCGGGTCGTAGGCCATCGAGTCCCAGACAGTTCCGCCGCCGCCGGCCTTCCACCATTCGCCGGTCCAGGTCCCCGCCGCGCGCTTCATGGCGGCGGACTCGAAGGGCTGGGACGGGTCGCCGGGGACAGTGAAGGTCCGCCACACGAGCTCGCCGCTTAGGGCGTCGAAGGCCGAGACGTAGCCGCGCACCCCGAACTCCGCCCCGCCATTGCCGATCACCACCTTGCCCTCGACGATGCGCGGCGCCCCGGTGATGGTGTAATTGAGCGAGGGGTCGACGGTCACGACCTCCCAAACGGGATCTCCGGTCTCGGCGTCGAGGGCGACCAGACGGCCATCGAGAGTGCCGACGTAGACGCGTCCGGCATAGACCGCAACGCCCCGGTTGACCACGTCGCAGCACGCCTTCTCGCCCACGGAGCGGGGTACGAGAGGGTCGTAGCGCCACAGGACTTCGCCGCTGCGCGCATCGAGCGCGACCACGACACTCCAGGTGAGTGTCGTGTACATCACCCCGTCGACGACCAGAGGCGTGGCCTCGAGACCCCGGGTCGTACCCGTGTCGTAGACCCAACGCCGCTGGAGAAGCCCGACGTTGTCGGCACGGATCCCATCGAGCGGACTGAAGCGCTGCTCCGAGAGCGTGCGACCGTGGGAGAGCCAGCTGCCCGGCTCCTGTTCGGCACCGGCGAGCCGCGCGTTGTCAACGACGGCCACCGTCGGCTGGCTCGTCGATGCATCCGACGCAACGTCTCCGTCATGACCGCAAGCGACTCCCGATAGGATCCCGATCAAGAAACATCCGACCCAGCGAAGACGCGACATGAGGAGTCCTCCAGGATGGTAGGTACGCAACGCCATTCTACGCGAGCGCTTTCAGCGCCCGCCGCTGAGTTCGACGATGGCTTCGAGGAGATCGACCGTCTCCTCGATCGATTCGACGGAGAGGCGATCGCGCGAGTCGTGTTCCGAGTGGAGACGGGTGGGAAAGCTTCCGTCCTCCGTGGCCAGTAGGGTAAGCGCAGGCAGGCCCCGGGCCAGGAAGCTGCGTCCGTCGGTCAACGTACCGGGCGGTAGCTCGAGCATGGGGAGGGGCTTTCGGCCCAGCTGCGCCGCTGCGGCGTTGACCTGATCCACCAGGACGCGGGGACTGCGAAAACGGCGCAGCTCAAAGCCGTCCTCGGGAACCCAGGCCAACCATCCGTTCGCCCCGATCGACTCGAGATTGAAGATTCCGAGCGGAGGATCGGCCAGCAGCGTCTCGGCGTAGGCCTGGGAGCCCAGGGCTCGCTCTTCCTCAGCCGCGACGAAGACAATGCGAACCGTCGCGCCCTCGCCCACCGGTCGAGCGGAGAGTCGGTCTCCCAGACGCAGCAACGCCACCACCGAGCCGCCGTTGTCGATCGCCCCTGGGCTCGGCTCACGCAGCAGCGGACCGAGCCCGTGAAACCAGAACATGGCGGCAAACGGAATCGGGGCCGCCAGGGCGGCACCCCAACGCAGCCAGGCCGGCGCGCCCTTCTTTCTGAGCGTGCCGACCAGCGTGACCCCGACGGCCAGCCCGATCGCAGGTCCCATGCGCCAGCCCCAGACTCCCCAGTCCCGGTGGTCACCAAAGTGGGTCGTCGTGTCGTAGTGGGCCGTAAAGATCACGACCGGAGCCTTGTAGTGCCCCGGAAACACGCCGATCACGTTGCGCTCTTCGATGTTGTAGAGCCAACTCACCGTGGACCAGAGCAGCTCGAACTCAACCAGCAGCAGGGCGGGCGCCAGCAACACCAGGGCGGCCGCGATCCGGTAACGACCCGAGACCAGGGCGACGCTCCAGCCGAGCATCAGCAGCAGGGCCGTTGCGAAGCAGAGCTGGAACCCGAGCGGTGTCGCAGTAAAGAAGTGGGAGGCCACGTCGGCGCCCTGGCCGCGCAGGGTCTCCTCGAGAAAACCGGCGACAGTTTCCAGCGCCTCGCTCCCGTTGGGGCGAGGGACGAGAATCCGGTCGAGATACTCGTCCGCTGTCACGGCTGGATGATGGCACGCAAGCCATCCGCCGCAATCCTTCCGGAGATCAGCCGAGGGCGCCCGCCTTCTTGAGCGCCGCGATCTTGTCCGCGCCGTAGCCGAGCACGTCCTCGAGCACCTTTTCGCTCTGCTCGCCCACGGTCGGTGCATGGCTTGGCACGGGAAGCTCCTCGTCCCGGAACTTCACCGGGAAGGGCAGCATGTCAGCACCGTGCTTCTCATGCGGATAGAGCGGAAAACGATCCTTGAACTGAGGATCGTCGGTCACCGTTTTCGGACTGTTGACCGGGGCAATCGGGAAGTTCTTCTCATCTCCCAGTCCGAGCCACTCTTGGGAAGTCTTCGTCTTGAAAATCTCGCGTAGCTCGCGCTGGAGCTCCCGGTTGCCCCGGGCGTGATCGGCGTACTTCGACCCCGGCCACTTTTCAAAGAGGTCCATGCGGCCCATGCATTCGCAGAAGTTCTTCCAGAAGGCCTGCTCCGAGCACATGAAAAGGACATGACCGTCCGAGGCATCGTACATCTGGTAGCGAACCCCCTCCTTCATGCCGGCGGTGCCTGGCGCGCGACGTTCGAACTGGTCGGCCTTGTTGCCCGTCACCACGTCCTCGGGCCGCTCGTACGCGAGCCAGCTCTCCGAGCGATACCAGTCCATGTAGGCTGCGGCGTCGGACTGACCGAGCTCGAGAAAACAGCCCTCGCCGGTTTCGCGGGCGCGGAGGATGCCGGCCAGGATGCCCAGGGCACCGAAGACGGGACCTGCATGGATTCCGATCGACGCGTGCTCGGCGATGTAGCAGAAGCCCTCTTCGTCGTAGGCCGGGTTGATGATGCCGGCCCAGGTGTCGAAGGCGATCCCGTGGGCCGGCAGTTTCTGGTACGGACCCGTCATCCCGTAACCCGAGATGTTGCAGAAGACGAGCTTCGGATTGACCTGCTTGAGTTCGTCATAACCGAGACCCCGGCGCGCGAGCGAGCCGGGCCGCATGGCCTCCACGACGACGTCGGCGCCCTTCACAAGGTCCTTGTAGACCTTGACGCTCTCGGGCTTGCGCAGATCGAGGCTGATGCTGCTTTTGCCCCGGTTGATGTGCAGGTGCATCAGCGAGACGCCTTCGATGATGGGCCAGGTCATCTCGCGGATGTAGTCACCGGCGGGGGGCTCCACCTTGATGACTTCGGCACCCATGTCGGCCAGGTGGGTCGTGATGGCGGCCGGGGCGAGCATGGAGCTCTCGATCACCCGGACTCCGGACAAGGGGGGACGTGCGTGGGGCATGCGGGGTTCCTCTGGATCGGGCCTGTGCTCAGGGGAGGAGGCGAAAACTATCTCCGCTGGCTGTGAGCCACAACCCGCCCGCGCGGTTCAGACCGGCACGCCCAGATGGACCCGGATCCTGACCTTCGACCCCTCTGAGTTCGAAGGGTCGGAGCCCGTCTCGTCGGAGACGGAAAAGGTCGAGAGCGGACGCAGAGCCGGGCGCCGCACGACGGAGCCGTCGGTGACGTCGAAACGGGCGCCATGGACCGGACACTCGAGGACACAACCTTCGAGATGTCCCGTGGACAGCGGAAACGCCGCATGGGTGCACAGATCCTCGACGGCGTAGTAGCGCCCCTCGACGTTGCAGATGAGGATCTTGAGTCCGGCTGCCTCGACCACCTGCATGCCACCGGGCTCCAGATCCGAAACGTCGACGATCCGGTCCTCAGCGGCGTCCAGCATCCCGTTCATCCATCAGACGCGTCGTTCGAGGCCAGATAGTCATCGAGTGTGCGGTGGAAATGACGAATCCGTACCTCCTGGCTGCCCAGGTGGAGGCCCGAGAAGCCCCGGGAGTTCATGCCGGCCTGGATGCGCGGCAGGTTGTAGAAGTCCTGGGCCATCAGCTCGCCGCCGCCACCCACCGGCTCGATCACCAGGTCGTCGTGCAGCACGTGATCCTGGTGCTTCGCGCGCGCGATCCCGGCCGACGGTGCTCGCAACAGGTTGAAGAAATCGAAGCGCATCTTGTTGGGATCGTTGGGATCGGGTCGATGGCGGAACAGCCACGCGCTGCGCCCGAAGATGTTGAAGGTCAGATTCGGGAAGACCGTGTAGTGAAAATCGTCGACGAGCTGGGCGTCGTCGAGCTCCGAAAAGTCGGCGCCCATGGCTGGGCCCTGGATCTCACGCACCGCCTTCGCGATGGCGGATCGCACGTCATCGGCACCGCCATCGAATCCGTCGGGGTCGATCCCGGCGGTTCGCAGGAAGTGCTCGCGTATCCGCTCGGTCACCTGACCGTGCTCTGGATGGCGCGGGCTCGCCACAGCCAGCTTCAGGATCATGCGCGTGTGCCGGTCGTAGCAATCGATGGGCACGTTCACGTCGTCATTGACGTCGAGCGTGTCGGGATGGGTTCCCGCGATGTGATACGCCTCGTTGAAGGCGTCGACACTCGTCTTCCAGTTGCAGTCGACGGCCACGGTCATATCGTCGAGGATCGACATCTCCTCGAAGTGATAGGGACCGAGGTGCTCCGGAATCACGCCCAGGTAGTCCAGCAGGGGCTCAGCGTCGAGATCCAGGTTGATCCAGATGAAACCGCCCCAGCTGTCACAGCAAACCCGCGGGATCGCGAGCTTCTCGGCCGGACAGCCCTGAGGAAAAGTCTCGGCGTCGAGGGCTTCGTCGAGCGTGCCGTCGAGCTTGAAGCGCCAGCCGTGATAGCGACACGTGAAGGAGGGCGCCCGGCCCAATCCGGGCTCCCGCAACCGGTTGCCCCGGTGGCTGCAGACGTTGTAGAAGGCCGCGATCGATCCATCCGGCTGTCGCACGATCAAGATCGACTCGGGACCGATCTCGTAGCTGAAGTAGTCACCGGGTTCCGCCAGATCGCACTCGAAGCCCGCCATCTGCCAGGTGCGCGTCCACATTCGCTCCCACTCGAGGCGAGCGAAACCCGTCGATGTGTAACGCTCCTTGGGAATCGGATCGGTACCCAGATCCGGAACCGGCGCGCGGTCCAAAGGGGTGGCCATCAGGGCAGGCTAGCCTCGATGGGCCAGCGATTCACAGACCCGAGGGGGAGGGCACCGCGGGCGGCGACGGCGGCCAACTCGTGGGCCATGGAGTTCCAGTGGCCGTCGTTCGGGAACTCAAAGCGTCTCTCGTGGCGTTGGTAGTGGGCGCGGAAGAGCGGCTGAAGGTCGACGACCGGATGACCGACGGCGCGGGCAGCGCGAATCAGCTCTCGGCGCATGATTCCGAAGTAACTGGCTTCAGCCTCGGCCGCCCGATCAGGTGCGTAGATGGCCTGCCGCAGTGCATCGACCAGCAGCACGATCCGGCGTCGATCGAGGCCGGCTCGCGGCGGAAGCTCATCGAGAAAGCGCCGAATCACGAGGCGGGAGGCTTCGACCCTGGCCGGGTCCGCGTCGGCACGCGTGTTGCCCCGGTAGCCCGCGTCCTCGCCGCGCAACGCCCGGAGCCGGCGGGGTACGGCCCGGATCTCTAGATTCCGGAACAGATAGTTCACCAGGGCCGAACGGCGCAGAGAGGTCCTCATTCCAGCGTCCGCGAGCGGGCGCCGTTCGAGCACGAGCCCGCCGTGCTCCCCCAAGCTGAAGTGATGGAAGCCCGGCTGCCACTTGACGCTGCGCAGACTCTCGTCGAAGTCATTCCCGACGATCACGATGACCAGAGCCTCCGCCCGAAATCGCTGCTGGGCCAGCTCGGCGAACGCCAGATACTGGCTGAGCGCTGCCCCAGATGCGGCGAGCGAATACACGCGCCAGCTCGGCGCGAGCGTGCGGCGCAACTGCGCCGTGAGTGTTTCTTCCTCCGCGATCATCAGGGCCTCGACGTAGCTGTCGCCGATCACGACCAGCAGCGGACCGATCGCGTCCGGGTCGTAGTCGACGGAGCTGACCCAGCCCAGGTTGTTGGTGCGCAGCTCGTTGACCCTCTCCATGCGCCAGCCCTTGGACCAGGTGAAGCGTCGATCGGGCTCGAACCACACGGCCGGGTCGTCGGACCTGAGCTCGGCGTTGGGGCCATCCTGCACCGGCAGGGTGCTCAACACGGCTTCGAGCAACAGCAGGACACCGAAGAGTCCGCCGATCAGCAGAAGGACCCGTCCAGCCAACCCGCGGATCAAGATGCGCACAATATTGATGCTCGCATCAGGGCAACGCGAAGGCCACGATCGCGTCGCCGGGCGTGGTCTGGAAGAGCGCGTGACCGCCGGCGGCGATAACGACGAATTGGCGATCGGTCGGACGCAGGCGATAGGTCATGGGCGTCGCCTGACCCCCCGCGGGCAGACGGCCCTTCCAGAGTTCATCACCCGTCTCGCTGTCGAAGGCGCGCAGGAAGTCGTCGGTGGCGGCTCCGATGAAGGTGAGCCCGCTGGCCGTCATGATCGGCCCCCCCATGCTGGGTGTTCCGAACTCGAACCAGAAGGGCCAGGGCGCCTGGTCCCGGGTGGTTCCGAACGGCCGGTCGAAGACGATCTCGCCCTTCGCCAGATCGACGCCGATCAACGATCCCCACGGCGGCTTGTAACACGGGAGGCCGAGCGGAGACAGATTCAAGCGGCGCTCGAGTCCGTAAGGGGACCCCCGTTGCCACTCGTATCCGATCATGAAGGTCTCGTCGCCCACGATCTCGTTGAACTCATCGCGCGGAATCAGGCGAACGTAATTCGGCAGCTTGTTGATGTTCACGACCAGCCGAAGGCGAACCGGGTCGATCGCAACGCTGCCCCAGTTCACGCCGCCGGCGGCACCGGGATAGTGGAGCGAGCCCTCCAGGCTGGGCGGCGTGAAGATTCCCTCATTGCGGATTCCAGCCATCTCCTCCCGACACTTGCCGCGGTCCCAGGGTGTGAGACCCCAGATGTCGTCGGGATCAAATCTCGCCGGGTGGATCGGCGGCGGCTTTGTCGGGAAAGGCTGGGTCGGCGAGAGCGTCTCACCGGGAACGCCTCCCTGAGGAACCGGACGTTCCTCGACCGGGAAGATGGGTTCGCCGGTCTCGCGATTCAGGATGAAGAGATGTCCCATTTTCGTTCCCTGGACGAGGGCCGGGATCGGCCCGCTCTCCGATGGAAAGTCGAACAGCGTCGGCTGGGCCGGTGTGTCGTAGTCCCAGACGTCGTGATGGACCATCTGGAAGTGCCACACGATCTTCCCGGTCGCGCCATCGAGGGCCAGCACCGACGACGAGTAGTAGTCGAGACCACCGCGATCGCCCGCAAAGTAGTCGGAAGATGCGTTGCCCGTCGGGACAAAGACCAGGTTGCGCTCCGGATCGACCGACAAGGGCGCCCATGCATTGGCGGTTCCGCGGCGAAAGCGCTCGCCGTCCTTGAGCGGCAGCGGATCGCTGCCCGGAGGAACGGGATCCCAGGCCCAGCGCAGCTCGCCGGTTCGAACGTCGTAGGAGCGCACGACGCCACCCGGCGAATCCTTGCGGATGTTGTCGAGAACCATCGTCCCCAGAATCACCTGATCGCCCAGCACAACCGGGGGCGAGGTCACGCCGTACTCTCCCGGATGGATATGACCAATGCCGTTGGAGAGGTCGACCTGTCCAGCATCGCCGAAGTCTTCACAGGGAAGACCTGTGATGGCGTCCAGCGCAAGCAGTCGAGCATCGATGGTGCCGCTGAGGATGCGCTGCTGGCAGGCGAGCTCGGGATCGACGACGGGCTCGCTCCAGAAGACGACGCCACGGCAGTTGAGCAGATAGAAGTCGGTCCAATCGACTTCCGGATCGTAGCTCCACAGTTCAGAGCCGGTTCCGGCGTGGAGAGCGATGACGCGATTGAAAGGGGTGCAGAAGTAGAGGGTGTCGTCCTGGAGGATCGGAGTCGCCTGGAACGACGAGCCCGGTAGCTTGCCTGCTTCCAGTAGGTCTCCCGTGTGGTAGGTCCAGACAATCTCGAGATCGTCGACGTTGTCCTTCGTGATCTGGGTCAGCGGCGAGTAGCGACCGCCGCCAGGCGAGTTGCCGTAGGTTGGCCAGCCCGCCGTCGGACCCGAGTCGTCGACCGGGCCCGGACCCGAGCAGGCCAGCAGGAACACGAGCGCCAGTGCGCCGATCCAGTGCCTGGCATGCACCGAATCCATAGATACCCCCAAACGATCGCACCCCAGCATAGCGACGCCCCGGTTTCGAACTGTCCGCCCGATCCGACCGGGCCGCGGCGGCCGAGCGCGATCGGGTCGCCGCAGCGGGGCGCTGCGGGACGGCCGCGACGCGTCGAGCAGCACGCGCGGGGGCGCCGCCGGCAGCAGCTTCCCCGAGTGCTCCATCGCTGCCGAGCGCAACCGATGCAGGCGTGCAAAAGAACACGCAAGCCCTCGTCCGCCATGGGTTTATGCAATGGCCACGCGATCGGCGATCCGATTTTCGGCAGCCGCAGACCTACTTCATATGCGAGGCAGAATCGATCCCCGCTGGCTCCAGATCGGCAGCCAAGTCCTGCTCCTGCTCTACGGCCTGCTGGCGCTCGACTTCGAAGTAGCCCCGGGCCGAACGGCAGCCATTCTGGCAACGGCGCTCGTCACCCAAGCGATCTGCTGCCGTCTCTACGGCAAAGCCTTCGATCCGCTCAGTCCCCTCATCACGGCACTGTCGTTGTCGCTGCTGATTCGCAGCGACAATGTCGAGTGGGTGGTGCTCGCGGCGATTCTCGCCATCGCCAGCAAGTTCGCGATCCGCTGGCGTGGCAAGCATCTGTTCAATCCGTCGTGTCTGGCCATCGTCGTGCTGCTCGCGTTGAGCGACGAGGTGTGGGTCTCGAGCGGTCAGTGGGGAAGCGCCGCCATCTTTGGTCTGGCCTGCGCGGGCCTCGGCATGCTGGTGCTCCACCGCACGGCGCGCAGCGACGTCACCTGGGCGTTTCTCGGCTTCTACGCCTCGCTCCTGTGTGGACGCGCCCTGTGGCTGGGCGATCCGCTGGAGATTCCCCTGCACCAGCTCCAGAACGGCGCACTGGTGCTCTTCGCCTTCTTCATGATCTCGGACCCGAAGACCCTGCCGGACTCACGCGCCGGCCGGATCCTGTACGCGGGTCTCGTCGCCCTCGGCGCCGTCTTCGTCCAGTTCGGCCTGTTTCGCAGCAACGGGCTGTTGTGGTCCCTGGCCGCGGCCGCGCCGCTCGTGCCCATCATCGACCGACTGCTTCCCGGCGTCCGGTATCGCTGGTCGTCAGCGCCGCTCGCCGCCACCCGCTCTCTACGAAAGGAGAACCCCATGTTCCGCTTTACCCGACAGGCGACGCTCGTCGCCGCAGCTTCCACCCGACGTGCGGCGCTCATCGCCGCACTTGCGGTCGGCGTGTTCCTGCACTCCGACGCCCAGGCCTTCTGCGGCTTCTACGTCGCCAAGGCCGACACGAAGCTCTTCAACAAGGCCTCGCAGGTGGTGTTGGTCCGCGACGGAGATCGCACCGTCATCACCATGTCGAACGACTTCCAAGGCAACCCGACCGAATTCGCCATGGTGATCCCCGTACCGACCTTCATCGAGCGCGAGCAGATCCATGTGGGCGACCGCGCCGTCATCGACCATCTCGACGCGTACACGTCGCCGCGACTGGTCGAGTATTTCGATCCGGATCCATGCGCGCGGCCCGAGATGCTCTACGAGAGCGACGCCTGGGCAGCCACGGCTCTGAAGTCAATGGGCAACGCCGCCCAGAGTCGAGCCCGAGCCACCGGCGTCACCATCGAAGCCTCCTACACTGTCGGCGAATACGACATCCTGATCCTGTCCGCCGAGCAGAGCGACGGCCTGGCGCGCTGGCTGCGCGACAGCGGCTATCGCCTACCCGACGGTGCCGAACGAATCCTGGCCAGCTACCTCAAGCAGGGCATGCACTTCTTCGTCGCCAAGGTGAACCTGGCCGAGCAGTCGAAGCTGGGCTTCAGCTATTTGCGCCCGCTCCAGGTGGCCTACGAGTCGTCCAAGTTCATGCTGCCGATCCGGCTTGGCACGCTCAACGCCGACGGTGCTCAGGAGCTTTTCATCTACACGCTGACCCGCAAGGGCCGCGTCGAGACCACCAACTACCGGACCATGAAGCTGCCGACCGGCATGGACGTTCTCGTTTTCGTGAAGCACGAGTTCGGTGACTTCTACAAGTCGTTGTTCGACGAGCAGGTGCGACGCGAGAGCATGCGAACGGTCTTCACTGAGTACGCGTGGGACATGAACTGGTGCGACCCCTGCGCGGCCGACCCGCTGTCCCAGGATGAGCTGCGCAGCCTCGGCGTTTTCTGGACCCACGATCGTGACGCCCGGCGACGCGGCCGAGGCGGCAAGAGTCTCGCTCGCGACGTGTACGTCACGCGCCTGCACGTCCGCTACGACGAGGTCTCCTTCCCGGCCGACCTGGTCTTCCAGGAAACGTCTGACCGCAGCAACTTCCAGGGACGCTACGTGCTGCGCCATCCCTTCGATGGCCCGCTCAGCTGCTCCGCCGGCGACGACTACCGCCGCCAGGTCCGGGATCGTCAGGACCGGGAAGCCCAGACCCTGGCTTCGCTAACGGGTTGGAGCCTCTCGGAGATTCGCCGCAAGATCGGCGGAGCCTGGACTTCCGGCCCGAGCAGCTCTCGACCCTGGTGGGAACGGATCTGGACGAACTGATCGCCCGTGACGGTTCACCTCCCGGAGGCCGGAAAGCCCGGTGTCGGGTGGAGAACCGGCGGTCGGTGGAGCCGCCGCCTGCCCCGGAGCGGTTCCGCCGGCCGCCAATGCGTTTCCGCTCGACGAGCACACTGTCCTATGCTGCGGCTTCGACCGTTTGGGGAGGCCGCAGCATGCGTGGTGCGATCTGTTCGGTTCTGGGTCTGCTGGCCGCGGGCAGCGCCGGAGCCACCGGAAATGTCGAAGCGGGCAGCTCCGCGCTGCAGAGGCCCTACGCCATCACCGAGGAGCGCGAGCCCTGCGACGCCTACGATCCGCTACGCCAGCCCCTCTTTGGCGACTCCCATGTCCACACCGCCTATTCCTTTGACGCCAGCGCCCAGGACACGCGCAACACGCCGCGCGACGCCTATCGTTTCGCCAAGGGCGAGCCCATGGGGATCCAGCCTTATGACGCCGATGGCAAGCCCACGCGCACGATCCAGCTCCGTCGTCCATTGGACTGGACCGCCGTCACCGATCACTCGGAGATGTTGGGCGAGATCCGGCTGTGCATGACGCCGGGATCCGCAGGCGACGGCTCGCTGCTCTGCTGGATCCATCACAATTTTCCCCAGCGGTCCTTCCTGCTGCTGTCGACCCGCACGCTCATCCTCAAGAAGCGCATCGGGCTCTGCGGACCCGACGACATCTATTGCACCGAAGCCGCCATCAGCACCTGGCAGGACATCCGAGACGCTGCCGAAGAAGCCTACGACCGAAAAACGAGCTGTGGCTTCACGAGCTTCATCGCCTACGAGTGGACGGCCATCATCGAGGATGGCATCAACCTCCACCGCAACGTGATCTTCCGCAACGAGAAGGTGCCCAACCTGCCCGTGAGCTGGGTCGAGACACCGACGGCGGCCGATCTCTGGGAGGGCCTGCAGCGAGACTGCATCGACGGAATTCCCGGCTGTGACGCGATCACGATTCCGCACAACTCGAACCTGAGCGCAGGCCTGATGTTCGACTCCGTCCAGGTCACGAGTACTTTCGAAACCGATATTCCGATCGGCGCGAAGGAAGCACGCAACCGGAGCCGTTGGGAGCCCCTCGTCGAGATCATGCAGCACAAGGGCGACTCCGAGTGCTTCAGCGGTGCGGGCAGTAGCGACGAACTTTGCGGCTTCGAGCGGCTGCCCTACGACCGCTTCGGACCCAAGTTCAACTTCTTGGCACGCAACCATCCGTCGGTCCCCGCGAGCTTCGTCCGCGACGCCCTCAAGAAGGGGATCCAGCAGCAGAAGAGGCTGGGCGCCAACCCGTTCAAGTACGGAATCATCGCCAGCACCGACACGCACATCGCGGCACCGGGCTTCACCAGTGAGCGCGACGCCAAGGGTCACGGCGGCGCGGGTGTCGGCGCAGGCGAAGGCGTGCCCCAGGGTTTCCCGGACGACGTCGAATTCAATCCGGGTGGGCTCGCCGTGCTCTGGGCAGAGGAGAACAGTCGTGACGCGCTCTTCGCAGCCATGCAACGACGCGAGACCTACGGCACCAGCGGCACCCGACCGGTGGTCCGCTTCTTCGGCGGCTGGGACTACGCCGACGATCTCTGCGAGAGCGGCCAGCTGGTCGAGACCGGCTACGCCCGGGGCGTGCCGATGGGCGGCGATCTGCCGGCAGCGCCGGCGGGAGACCCCAAGGTCGCCCCGCGCTTCGTGATCTCAGCCCTGCGCGACCCGGGAACCCCGAACCGTCCCGGAACTCCGCTCCAGCGCATCCAGATCGTCAAGGGCTGGGTCGAAGGCGGCGAGACGAAGGAGCGGGTGATCGACGTGGCGGGCGGCGACAACGGCGCCAGCGTCGACCTTGCGACTTGTGAGCCCCAGGGCGCGGGCGCCGACAGCCTTTGCAGCGTCTGGACCGATCCGGACTTCGACCCGAAGCAGGCCGCTTTCTATTATGGGAGGGTCGTCGAGAACCCCACGTGCCGCTGGAGCCAGTACATCTGCAACGCGGCCAAGGTGAACTGCGCCGATGAGGAATCGATTCCCGAAGGGCTCGAGGGTTGTTGTTCACCCGATATCCAGCCGGCCATCCAGGAACGAGCCTGGACGTCGCCCATCTGGTTCACGCCACGCTGAGACCGGCGCTACGCGTCGAACGACTGGGTACGGATGTCGGGGAGCGGGTCAGCCTTCGGAGCAGACGCAGTTGCGTCCGTTGGCCTTTGCTTTGTAGAGCCGGCGGTCCGAGAGAGCCATCAGTTCCTTGGGTGAATTCGCATCGATGCCCGAGGTGGCGCAGCCCACGCTGATGGTGAGCTTGAAGACGCCGTCCTTGCCGAAGCGCGCATCTTCGACGGCGCGTCGCATCTTGTTGGCGTACTGAAGAGCGCCTTCGGCATCGGTTTCGGGCAGAATCACGGCGAATTCTTCTCCACCGTAGCGTGCCACGATGTCGTGACCGCGCGAGTGGGCTTCGAGCTGGCGCGCGACGACGGTCAGCGCCTCGTCTCCGCACGGGTGGCCGTGCTCGTCGTTGAACTGCTTGAAGTGATCGACGTCGATCATCACGAGCGCCAATGGTCGCCCGTAACGATTGGCGCGTTCGAACTCGACCTCGAGCGTCGACCACATGTGGCCGTGATTCGACAAACCCGTGAGGGAATCGCGCTGGGCGCGCTCGAGAACGGCCTCAAAACGGTGAGCGTTGGCGAGGCCGATCGATGCGTGGCCCGCCAGGGCCTGGAGGAGATCCAGGTCTTCCTTCGTGAAGTCGGCGTGCGTGGACTTGTTGTTGACGTTGATCACGCCGCGGACGGCGCCCACGTGGACCAGCGGCGCGCTGATGAAGGAGGCCGTGTAATAGCGCTCGTGGTTACGGCGCTGAAAGCGCGGGTCGAGCTCGACATCGGTCACGAGCAGCGGTTCACCGGTGGCAGCCACATGGCCCGAGATGCCTTCGCCCAATCCCACCGCGGTTTCCTGAGTCACATCGGCGGGCAGTCCCTGGGACGTCACGATGCGAAGCTTTCCGTCCGGACCCAGCAACAGGATCGAGCCGATCTCGGATTCGAGATGAACGAGGGACCGGCGCATCAGGCGGTTCAGGACTTCGCGAACCGAGAGGGTGCTCGTCAAATCGCGGATGTTCTCGTACAGCAGCTGCAGCTCGGCGTTGCGCCGCCGCAAGAGAGCCAGTTCCGACACCTGTATCGGCTCGGAATCGGTAACCCGGATTTCGTTCGTTTGTCCCGCCATCTCGAGGCCCCAGCATGGCTATCGTCCGGTCCGACCGGCGCCTTGAGAATCCGCACCGACGGCGTGCCTTCCGGCTCTACGGGAATCGCGTCTGGTAACATCTGGAAGCGTGGACCCGCGCGGAGGAGCCCCATGACACCCGACCAGCTCGTCGAAATCGAGCTCATCAAGCAGCTCAAGTACAAGTATATGCGCTGTCTGGACCAGAA
>SMVA01307302.1_pt1 | contig 14304 bp, 10 predicted proteins | sample 2456451 | NCBI WGS metagenome assembly SMVA01 (sample SAMN11095933, study PRJNA526329) | marine sediment metagenome | biome: Marine sediment; feature: Surficial sediment; material: Deep marine sediment; isolation source: Hadal surficial sediment | place: Pacific Ocean | collected 2014-05 | depth...
ACAGACGATCATTCTCGAGGTTCGAGGGGCCGCACGACTGCTAGTGGCCTCTGCGCACGGGATCGACGCCGCCGAGCGCCGCCGCCTGGCGGCGCAGGAACAGTTGCGCGCCGAGAAAATCCGATTGGAGCATGGTGAGTCGACGCCCTTCGAAGTCCTCCAGCGCGAGAGCGATCTGGTGGAAGCCGAGAGCCAGAAGATCGGCGCGCTCCAGACCTATCGATCCGCGGAAATCGGACTCGAACGGGCCCAGGGCACGATCCTCGATTTTCACGGAGTGGTCGTCGAGGACGCGCGAAAGTTCAGGCGATAGTCATGCCCGGCCCGAGTTCCGTCGCGGCGCTGGTTCTCGCTGCGGGACGTGGAGAGCGGCTCGGGAGTTCGCTTCCGAAAGCCTTCGTGCCGATTGCCGGCAAGACATTGATCGAGCGATCGATTCGTGCGCTCGCGCAGTCGGGTGAGTTCGGCCGGATCCTGCCCGTCATCGCCGCGGCGGACCGGCCACTCTGGAAGGCTCTCGGCCTCGAGGCGATCGAGGAATTGGCCGAGCCGGTCGAAGGGGGAGCGGAACGGCAAGCTTCGATGCGCGCGGGGCTGAGCCATCTGCCGGAGGCGGTCGAATTCGTGGCGGTTCACGACGCGGCAAGGTGTCTGGTCGCCGGTCACGATATTCAAGCCGTGGTTCGCGCCGCGCGAGAGACCGGGGCCGCTATTCTCGCAGAGCGGGTGCGGGATACGATCAAGCGCGTCGTGGAGGGCCGAATCGTCGAGACCCCCTCGCGCGAGTCGTGTTGGGCGGCGCAGACGCCGCAGGTGATCCGCAAGGATTGGCTGATCGAGGCGGTCGAGGCGGCAGATGAGGCCGGACGGCTGGCGACGGATGACGCTGAACTGATCGAATGGTTGGGACGGCCTGTGCAGGTTGTCGAGGCGAGCTTCGCCAATCCGAAGATCACCCATCCCGAGGATCTCGTTCTCGGGGAAGCATTGCTGGCAGAGAGGGCAAGCGAGTGAGAATCGGCCAGGGTTTCGATGTGCATCAGCTGGTCGAGGATCGCCGCCTCGTTCTGTGCGGCGTGGAGATTCCCTTCGAGCGTGGGCTCGAAGGTCATTCGGACGGCGACGCGGCGTTGCATGCGGTGGCCGACGCGATTCTCGGTGCGATCGGCGCGGGCGATCTGGGTCGACATTTTCCGTCGAGTGAGGAGCGCTGGCGGGGCGTGGCCAGCGGCGAGATTCTCAAACAGGTCGTCGCCATGATGGAGGACGCGGGCTATGCGATCGAGAACGTGGACGCCACGATCATCGCCCAGGTGCCTCGACTCGGGCCGCATCAAAAGGCGATGCTCGAAAGTCTGGCCGCTCTGCTGGGGGTCTCCGAGACACGCGTGAACCTGAAAATCACCAGTACCGACCAGCTCGGCGCGATCGGCCGGGGTGAGGGCATCGCCGGGCTGGCCGTCGTGCTCCTTCAGGAGGTGGCCTCGTGAAAGCCATCGAATTCTACGATACGCGCAGTCGCCGTCTGCGACCCTTCGAGTCGATCGAGCCCGGACGCGTCGGCATCTACACCTGTGGGCCGACGGTGTACGCCCCTCAGCACGTCGGCAATATCCGTTCTCGTCTGGTGGCGGATCTGTTGCGGCGTTTTCTCGAAAGCGAAGGCTTCGAGGTCACGCATGTGATCAACATTACGGATGTCGGCCATCTCGTTTCGGATGCGGACGAAGGCGACGACAAGATGGAGGTCGCGGCGCGTCGAGCGGGGCAGACCGCCGGCGAAATCGCCGAACACTATACAAAGCTCTGGCGAGACGATTGTGAGGCCGTGAATTGTATTCCGCCCGAGGAGAATCCGAAGGCGACGGATCATATCCAGGACCAGATCGAGCTGGCCGAACGGCTCGACGCGGGCGGCTATCTCTATCCGATTCCCGACGGGCTCTATTTCGATACGAGCCGCTTTCCGCGTTATGCGGAGTTGGCGGGGCTCGATCTCGAAGGGCAGGCGGAGGGGGCTCGCATCGGGGTGACGGAGGGCAAGCGCAATCCGGCCGATTTCGCCGTCTGGAAATTCGCAAAGAAAGATGTGAAGCGACTGCAGGAATGGGACTCGCCCTGGGGTCGGGGCTTTCCGGGCTGGCATCTCGAATGCTCGGCGATGAGCGTGCGCTACCTGGGTGAGCGCTTCGACATCCACACGGGCGGCATCGATCTCGCCACGGTCCATCACACCAACGAAGTGGCCCAGAGTGAATGTGGATTCGGCGTCCATCCCTGGGTCGGCTTCTGGATGCACAACGAATATCTCAACCTGGGCAGCGAAAAGATGTCGAAATCGAAGGGCGAGGTGAAGACGATCTCCGATTTGACGAATCGCGGCATCGATCCGCTCGCCTTCCGCTATTTCTTTTTGCAGGCGCATTATCGCCAACAGCAATCCTATCGGGACGAGGCGATTCAATCGGCCGCGAAAGGTCTGCGTCGACTGCAGACGATCGCGGCGGGCTTGAAGGATGCCGATGGCGAGTCGGACGAAGCGATCCAAGCCCCGCTCAAGGCGAAATTTCGCGATGCCCTGGCCGAGGATCTGAATGCGCCCCGCGCGATGGCTGTCGTCTGGGAAGTGGCGCGAAGCGATACCCTGTCGCACGTGGATCGTCGGGAGCTTTTGCTCGCCTTCGATGCGGTCCTGGCGTTGAGACTCTTTGAGGGAGCGACCGAGGGGGTTTCGGAGGAGTGGGAGCGCGATCCGACGATCGATGGAATGCTCGAGGAGCGGCGGGCCGCTCGGCAGGCCCGGGACTTTGCGACGGCGGATCGAATTCGCGATGAGTTGATCGCGATGAACATCGAAATCGTGGACACACCCGAAGGCACGCGATGGAGACGCACGAGCGTGGGATGAAGATGAGGTCACGAACGTCCAAGGCTTTCAAGCTGGTATCGGAATACCAACCGGCTGGCGACCAGCCGCGCGCAATCGACGAGCTGTGCGCCGGAATGGAACGGGGGGACGAGCATCAGACGCTTCTCGGTGTGACCGGAAGCGGGAAGACCTTCACGATCGCCTGCATGGTCGAGCGACTGAATCGGCCGACCCTCGTCATGTCCCCCAACAAGACGCTGGCCGCCCAACTCTATGCCGAGTTCAAGGAACTCTTTCCGGACAACGCGGTCGAGTATTTCGTCTCGTATTACGACTACTACCAACCGGAAGCCTATATCCCCTCGACGGACACCTACATCGAGAAGGATTCCTCGGTCAACGATGAGATCGACAAGCTCCGCCATTCCGCCACACATTCCCTGCTGACCCGGAACGACGTAATCGTCGTGGCCAGTGTTTCGTGTATCTACGGGCTCGGTGCGCCCGAGAATTACGGCTCGATGCATGTCTATATCGAGGCCGGCATGCATCTCGTTCGGGATGATTTGTTGCGTCGACTCGTCGACATGCTCTACACGCGCAATGATCATGATTTTCACCGGGGGACGTTCCGTGTGCGCGGGGACGTCGTCGAGATCTTTCCGCAATACGAGGCAGAGAGGGCGATTCGGGTCGAGTTCTTTGGCGACGAGGTCGAAGCGATCTCGGAGATCGATCCGCTACGGGGAAGAGTCGTGGCACGGCCGAAGAAGGCCATGATCTATCCGGCCAGTCATTATGTCGCGACGCAGGAGCGAATTGCACAAGCCTGTTCCGGGATCCGCGATGAACTGCAAGAGCAGTTGGCTTTCTTTCAGAAGGAGAACAAACTGCTCGAGGCACAGCGACTCGAACAGCGGACGCTCTACGATCTCGAGATGCTCGAGACGATGGGCTTCTGTCACGGCGTCGAGAATTATTCGCGTTGGCTGGATGGGCGTGAAGCGGGGCAGACGCCCTATACGCTCTATGACTATATCCCAGACGATACGATGATCGTGCTGGACGAGAGCCATGTCGGGGTGCCGCAGATCGGCGGGATGTATCGCGGCGACCGCGCACGCAAGGAGACGCTGGTGAACTACGGCTGGCGTATGCCCTCGGCGTTGGACAATCGGCCGCTGCGTTTCGACGAGTGGGAGGCGCGAGCGGGGCAGCGCGTCTACGTTTCGGCGACCCCCGCCGACTACGAACTCGAGCGCTGCGGGGGAGTCGTGGTCGAACAAATCATCCGGCCGACCGGCCTGATCGATCCGAAGATCGAAATCCGCCCGGCGAACGGCCAGGTCGATGCGCTGCTCGACGAGATCCGAATTCATGTCGAGCGAGAAGAGCGGATACTCGTGACGACCTTGACCAAACGAATGGCCGAGGAATTGACGGACTATTATGCCGAGCTCGGGATTCGCATCCGCTATCTGCACAGTGACATCAAGACCCTCGAACGAATGGAGATCATCCGCGAACTTCGTGAGGGAAAATTCGACGTCCTGGTGGGCATCAATTTGCTTCGTGAGGGGTTGGATATTCCCGAGGTGGCGCTGGTGGCGATCCTCGATGCGGACAAGGAGGGGTTTCTCCGCTCGACGCGTTCGCTGATCCAGACCATTGGTCGTGCGTCGCGAAACGTCAATGGCCGGGTCATTCTCTTCGCCGACAAGGAAACGAATTCGATTCGCGAGACGCTCTACGAAACCAACCGTCGACGAGAGCGGCAGGCCGCCTACAACGAGGAACACGGAATTACGCCGACGACGATCAAGAAGAAGATTACGAGCCTGCACGATTCGATCTGGGAGGCCGATTACGTCACGGCACCGCGTGGGGACGAAATGGTGGAGCCGGGACTGCCCCGACACGAGATCCCCGCATTGATCGAGACCCTACGCGGGGAAATGCGAGAGGCGGCGCGAGAACTCGAATTCGAGCGAGCGGCCGATCTGCGAGACCGGATCAAGGCACTCGAATCCGATCGCATTCGTCTGACCTGACGATGGAACTCGCGGAACAGATCGAGCATCTGCCGAACGAACCGGGCGTCTATCTCTTCAAGAACGAACGCGGGACCGTGCTCTACGTCGGCAAGGCGCAGAATCTGAAGAGTCGTGTGCGGCAATACGTGAGTGGTGGGGACGGGCGGATTCGGATTCCGGCCTTGGTCGCGCGCGCGCGATCCGTCGATGTGCTCGTCACGCGAAACGTCAAGGAGGCGCTGCTGCTCGAGAACGAGTTGATCAAGCAGCATCGGCCGACCTTCAATGTGCGCCTGCGCGATGACAAACAATATCTCGCGTTGAGAATGGACACGAGCGAGCCCTGGCCGAGGGTGACGATGGTTCGAGGCTTCAAGAAGGACGGCGCCCACTACTTTGGTCCCTATACGTCGAGTGTCGCCCTCCGAACCTCGCTTTCGAAACTTCGTTATCTCTTCCCCTTGCGCTCGTGCTCGGATGGAACGTTCAAGGACTACGCCCGCCGTGGGCGTCCGTGTATCGAGTACGAGATGAAGCGTTGTCTCGGTCCCTGTTGTGATCTCGCCGACGAGGATTCCTATGCGCGGCAAGTCGCCGGCACGATGCTCTTCCTTCGCGGAAAGTCGAGAGATCTGATCGACAGCATCGAACGGGAAATGGAGCAGGCCTCGGCGGCGGAGCGATTCGAGGATGCCGCGCGCCTGCGGGACCGACTCCGGGCCGTAGAGGAGACGATCGAATCGCAACAGATCGTGACGGAGAAGCGCCTGGACCGCGACGTCTTCGCCATCGCGCGCGAGGGCGGAGAACTGGACATCCAGATTCTTCACGTTCGCGAGGGGCGGGTCATCGGCGCTCGGGATTTTTCCTTCTCGAACGTGAAACTTGACGATGGCGACGTGATGGAATCCTTTCTCGGCCAGTTCTATGGGGCCGGGGGGGGACATGCGCCCCCTCGAGAAGTGTTGACTTCGGTCGATTTCGACGATGAGGGCGCGCTGGTTTCTCTCTGGAAAGAACGCTTCGGAAAGGGCGTGTCGATCCGTCGCCCGCAACGCGGGGGGAACCGACATCTGGTCGAAATCGCAGAGCGGAATGCGGAGCTTTCCCTCGCGACTCGACTCGCGGCCCGCGAGAGCGTGGAGACGGCGCTGCGCGAACTCGAGGATCGTTGCCGACTCTCCGTGCGACCGAACCGCATCGAGTGCTACGACGTATCGAATCTTCAGGGGACCTTGGCCGTCGCCAGTCGTGTCTGTTTCGAGGCGGGTGAGCCCGTCAAGAAGGACTATCGGCGCTACCGCATTCGCGAGGCGGCCGCGGGGGATGATTATGCGTGTATGCGAGAAGTGCTGGATCGTCGCTTCCGACGCGTCGACCGGGAACCGCTACCCGATTTGCTGATGGTCGACGGTGGCCGGGGTCATCTGGCTGTCGTGATGGCCGCTCTCGAGGATGCGGGACTCGAGGTCGAGGTTCTGGGGATCTCGAAGGAGCGCGACGAAGGCTCTCCCAGCCGGCGCGTGAAACGATCGGGTGGGCTGAAGGCCGAACGGATCTACCGACCGGGGCGGCTGAATCCGATTCAACTCGCGCCGAGCAGCCGCGGCATGCTTCTGCTCCAACGCATTCGCGACGAATCCCACCGCTTCGCGATCGAATTCCAGAGAGAATTACGCTCGAAGGTCAACATGACTTCGATTCTCGAAGAGTTGCCGGGGATCGGTCCACGCAAGCGAAACGCGCTGCTCAAGACCCTCGGGTCGCTGAGAGGGGTGCGAAACGCAACGCTCGAAGAGCTGAACGCCGTCTCGGGGATTTCAAAGCGTGACGCCGAGTCCATTCGACGCTTCTTCGACGCGCTGAGCGCGCCGGATGCTGCTCTGGAGTTGCCGCCCGAAGAAGCCTGAGTCCGAGGGGGTCAAGCGTTTGGGCGTTGCCACCGATATCGAGAAGAGAGCAATCGAAGGGTCGGTTTTCGATGGAACTCCCTCTACGCGTTCTACGTACAGTTTCGTTTTCGCGCGCTCGCCTCATCGGGATGGCCTGCGGTTTGCTGGTGCTGGCTGCCGCCGGCCTCGGCGGGGCCGAGATCTATAAATGGAAGGACGAGGCCGGTCGTCTTCATTTTGCCCAGGACCTGAACCAGGTGCCGCCGCGATACCGCTCGCAGGCGAAAGGGGCGGCGTTCGAAGAAGGGACCGGGAGTGTCGTCCAACGCTACCAGTCGGTGCCCGCTGCGCCCCGGCCGTCACGCCACCCGACCGCGTCCGCGCAGGCGAGTCCGGTGGGCAAGACCTACAAGATCCATGTACAGAAGACCGGCAACAGCATGCGGGTCAACGTACGACTGAATGATCTCGTCACGGCTCCGTTCTACATCGATACCGGCGCCACGGATGTTTCGCTTCCGCTCTGGGTCGCCAAGGAGTTGGGCCTCGATCTCGAAGGGAGTCGGACGGGTCTTTACAGTACGGCCAACGGGACGGTGGAGTCTGCGCTCGTGACACTGGACAGTGTCGAATTGGGCGGGGCTCGCGTCGAGAATGTTCCAGCCCATATCAGCAAGTCGATGTCGGTCGGCCTACTCGGCCTGTCGTTTTTCAACCACTTCAACTATCGAATCGATCCCGGGGCAGGGCTCGTGACGCTCAGTCCGAATGGTCTGGCGGAATCGGGACAACTTCGTGGCGGGCGGAGCCGGGGACAATGGCAGGGCCAGTTTGCAAGGCTGGCCCAACGACGTGCCCATATCGAAAGGACTCTCGACGAGGGGAATTCGAATCGCGCCCGCCGTCGGGCGGAGCTGGTGGCCGCGCTGGAAGAGGTCGACCGTCAGGTCCGGATGCTCGAGGACGAGGCCGATGACGCCCGTGTTCCGATGCAGTGGCGCGACTGACGAGGCCCATCGACGAGGCCCGATCGGGACTGGCTCGGACGCGAAGCACGGCGGAGACACACGAAAATTGTCCAGAGGGGGAAAAGAATTTCTCTCCCGCCCGAAGTCTTGGGCCTCGAATGGGCCGTATCGTCGGCCGTTTTCGTCTACAGGCCTGCGGTCGTGCGACTCGCGCACGGATTGCCGATCGCTGACCCCCTCCCGTGGTGGCATCGTATTTGCTCTCTCATCCAACTCGAACCGATCGCGTGAGGGCGCGATGCTTGCTTGGCCGGGTGTACGGCCGAAGCTTTACGGAATTTGGAACGATGGAGTGGAATTGGAATGGGCGGTTCTGGCGGGCGAAGCTTTTCCGTCTGGGATCGCGGGAGTCGATTGGCGGAGCGGCCCGCGAGCCGCGAACGCGGCCGGATTGGGAAGCGCGACTGATCGAGGGCGGGGTCTCCGAAGGATCCGCCTCGAGCCTCGCCGCGCAGCTCGAGTCCGCCTACGCCGAGTTAGGCCGGGGCTCCGCCGAATCGCTCGTTCGCGGTGCAGTCCTGGCCGTGACGGCTCAGGCGGAGCAGAAGCAGAGGAGCGGACGGGACCTGCGCGCTTTGCGTGAGGTGGAACGGCTGCTCGGCGCGTTTTCGGGTGAACTCGAAAAACTGGACGAGGTCCTCGAAGTGCTCGCCGCCTACGCGCAGCGCATGCGGCACAAACCGACTCGACTCAGCGGTCAGACGCTGCACTGAGAGTGGCCCGGCGTTCACGCGCGGGCGCGGGTCGATTCGGATGGCATGCTGCCGCTTCGAATCTCCCTCGCAATTCGATCGAAGTCGAGTCGCGTGATCGTCGATGCGTCTTCGCGCCCATCTCGGGGCTCGTGATGAAGGGAGCGGAGGAGCCTCGGCTCGATGACTCCCGGGCTGCTCGTTCTCTCGATGGCGACCGGCATCGTCTGGGTGGATACGGGACATCGGCTCTCGGCCGGGTTGGTCTTTGCTTGTCTATCGCTCGCGGTCGTGCTCGCTACCGCGTTGCTCCGGCAGGTCGGCCGCGATCGCGTTGAGCTGAATCGCGGCCCCGACGCGCGTCGGACGCGGAGCTGGCTGGGCACACTGGCCGCGATGGGTCTGGCCTTCCTGGCCGGAGCGGAGCGGCTCGAATTCGAACTCTCCGACGCGCGGCAAGATACGGAGTGGGCCCATCGGGCGCTCGGCGGCGGCATCCGTATTGCGCAGGCCCGGGTCGCGTCGCGGCGAACCGGTCGTTTTGGCGACGAGATCGAATTGGTGAGCGTTCGCGCGGTCGATGGGCAGGGCCGCTTGCCGTCGAGTCTGCTGCTGCGGCTTGGCGAGTCCGCGACGACGTCGATCGACGGCTCGACCTCGCGAGCCGATCGTCTGCTCTGGCCGGGCGCCTGGGTGCGACTCGGATTGCATGTCGCGCCGCTGCGTGCACGACGCAACCCCGGCGCCCCGGATCGAGCCCATCAACGGGCCCGGCGCGGACAGGCGGCCCGCGCACGGCTGGCGAAGCCGGATTGGGTGCTTGGGCTGTCGAACGAGTCGTCGGGTCGCCTGGATATCCCGCTTCGCATGAGCCGCGCGCGAGGAGTCTGGCGCCAGCGCGTCGCCCGCCGGCTCGAACACGAGGGTCGTGCGGGCGCCATCGTCCGCGCACTCGGCCTCGGCGATCGTGGCGCGATCCAGGCCGAGACGCGAGACGCCTTTCGTCGGCTGGGACTCTCGCATCTATTGGCCGTCTCGGGACTGCATGTGGGTTTTGTGGCGGGCCTGGCGGGTTGGCTCTTTCTTCGGGCCAGCGTATGGCTGGCTTGGCCGGGGGTGCGACCTTGGCTCTTCGATTGCGCGCTCGGTATCGCTTGCGTCGCGGCAGCGAGCTACGCCTGGATCACGGGCGCCGGGATCTCGGTCGAGCGAGCGGCTCTACTCTTCGCGCTCTACACCGTCTGTCGTCTGTTTTCGAGGAGTCCGACGCCTGCCGCCGCCCTTTCGTGGGTCGCGATCGGGATCCTGTGGATGCAACCCGCCGCGCTCTTCGAACTCGGCGCCCAGCTCTCGTTTGGCGCTTGCGCCACGTTGATCGTCGGGGGGTTCTGGAGCAGCGGCTCGTCGCTTCGACCCAAGATCGAGCGGGAGTCACGCCTCCTCGCGCGGATCTTGGCGACCGGCTTCGAGACGTTCCGGGCCTCCTTGGCGATCTCCTTGGGAATCGCACCGCTGCTTGCCCAGGCGGGCCTTTCCCTCTCCTTGCTCGCACCGCTGGTGAACGTGTTGGCGATTCCCTGGCTGGGTGGTTTCGTCCTTCCGAGTTCGCTCCTCGCGGTCGCGTTCTCGCCGGCGCTGCCCGACGCGGCGTTCTCCGCGCTGATGCTTCCCGCACGGGGACTCGAAGGGATTGTCGTTGGCTTGGCGAAGTGGCTTCCCGAGGTTTCGCATCAAGCGCTCCTGCCGCTGCCGCTCCTCGTCCTCGCGTGCGCCTTGGCGCTCTTCTGGGTTCGGCGGGGTCAAACGTCGTGGGGCGTCGGCTTGTGGATCGCCATCGCGCTGGCGGGCGCGGTGCCCCACACCGACGGTCGACGTCTCGAGCCGCCCCCGCGCGTCGTATTCTTCGAGATGGGGCAGGGCGACGCTTCGCTCGTCCAGGGACGCGAGGCCGTCCTGCTGATCGACTCGGGGCCGGGGCCACCGGACGCTTCGGGCGGTCGGGAATTGGTTCGGGGTCTGCGGGCGATGGGTGTCGAGGCGATCGATGTGCTGGCGGTGACGCATGGCGATCTCGACCATCGCGCGGGCGCCCGCCGGGTGCTGGCCTCGTTTCCGGTCGTCGAACTCTGGTTGCCCGGCGCGGGTCGGGACGACGAGGCGCTGAACGCGCTGGCCCGCCGAGCCCAGGTTCGCGGCACGCGGGTTCGCTGGCTGTCGCGGGGTTCGCGGGGCACCGATCGCGGGGATCTGACAATCGATGTCCTGTGGCCAGCCTCGGATTCATCGCCGCAATTCCGCTCACGCAACGATCGTTCGCTTGTGCTGCGCGTCGTTCTGGACGGGATGGCTTTTCTCTTCACCGCCGACGTGGGCGTAGCCGTCGAACGAGAGTTGATGCTCGGGTCGCGGCGGATTGCGTCGGATGTGTTGAAGGTGGGCCACCACGGCAGTCGGCATAGCTCGAGCGCGTCGTTTCTGGATGCGGTCGGCGCTTCCGTCGTCGTAGTGAGTGCGCCGTGCGATGCGACGCGTGGCCTCCCGAATCGTGCGACGCTCACGCGGCTACAGGACTCGGGCGCGGCTCTGTGGTGGACGGGGCGCGACGGGGCCATCCTCGCTTCGCGCTCCGAGACCGGTGGCATCGCGGTGGAAGGCTGGGGTCCGGTCCAGCAATGCGAGCGCCCCTGATCGGATGGCTGTCGCGTGGGAGCGTAGGGCCTGTGCGGGTGGAGGCGGGAGGTGGACGGTGGATGGCGGACGGTGAATGGCGGACGCTGGACGCCTAACGACCGACGAATCGCGGGGCTCGTTTTTCGACGAAAGCGCGTTGAGCCTCACGCGCGTCCTCCGTCTTGCGAAGCGGCCGACCGAGTTCCTCCTGCCTGAGATAGGCCGATTCGAGATCCATCCCCTCGAGCTCGCGTATTCCGCGAAGCGTGGCTTGAACGGCGAGCGGTGCGTTTGCGGCGATCTGGTCCGCGGTCTCGAAAGCGCGCTGGAGGAGCTTCTCGGCGGGGACGAGTTCGTTCAAGAGCCCCATCGTGAGTGCGCGCTTCGCGTCGATCGGTTGTGCCGTATAGAGGAGTTCCGAGGCATGCACCGACGCGATCTGGCGAGGCAGGGCGACCGTGGCCTGACCCGTTGGATAGAGACCCAGGGCGACCTCTTCGAGCGCGAAGCTGGCGCTGGGAACCGCATAGCGGATCTGACTGGCCAGCATGAGGTCGAAGCCACCAGCGCGTGCATGGCCGTTGACGGCGGCGATCAATGGGACGCGAAGCGTCTGCTTGACGAGGGTCGCGTGAGGGATGGCACGCAGGCCTTCGAAGTCCGCCGGGTCGATCCGTTCGCCCCGCGCGAGGGCCTGGGAGACGGGAATCGTGCGCCGCATGTCCATGCCCGAGCAGAAGACGCGATTCCCCGCGCCGGTCAGGATCGCGACACGAATCGACTCGTCCTGGTTGATGCGTTCCCAATGCGCCGCGAGATCGCGCAGCGTCTCGAGATCGAGTGCGTTGGCCTGCTCCGGGCGATCGATCGTGACGAGGGCGACGTGGGGATGGGCGTCGGGGGTCTCGAATCGTGCGGGCATGCGGCGTACCTCGGGCGGATCGGGGGTTATCGTGCGAGAGTTGCGAAGCTTGGAGCCTGACCCAAGACTCTCGTGGGAAGCCCGAGCGTCGAGGCGCGCCGTTGGCTAGGGAGGAAGCGAAGCTTCCGAGTAGAGTCGCAGTTGTAGCTGGCTACAACAAGGTTTCGCAACGCCACCAGCGGTGATGCATGGGCGGGACGGGCGTCGCGACGAGTCTTGGATCAGGTTCCTAGCAAGGTCCGTCTCTGGGCTGGCTTGAATCTGCAGTGGGGGAAGGATGAGCACAGAGGACGTTTCGAATGGGCAGGTCGAAGAGTGTCGAGCACTGGCCGAAGCCTGGCCGCGTTCGATCATCGCGGACGGAACCGCCTCGGCCCTCGCGGCGTGGTGGGTGGGGAGTCGACAGCGTGCGGCTGCGCTGGGCTTGCCTCGCATCGCCCGGCACGCGATGAACCGTTCGCTGGGCAATGGGCTCTTCGAGGCGCGGCGTGCGAGGCGGCTCGAGCGCGGACTCGAGGGCGCCGCAACCCGCTTGGCCGCCGAAGCCGCGGGCCTCGAGAAGGTCTCGGATTCACGCTCCGGCCCCGCCTCGGCTCGCATCTCGCGGCTCTTGATCGTCAGCGTGGACGGCTCGGAGCGCTTCTATCGCGAGGTCGAAAAGCTGCGCGAACGCTACGCCAGCCGCCTCGAAGTCCTGTTGCTCGATTGTGATGAAGAGACACTCGGCGCGTTCGCCTACGGGTCGGGACGTCGCGCGCGCGCTCTCTTGATTCATCACAAGGATGCGGTCGTGCGTTTTCTCTCGATGCTCGACATCGAGTGAACAGTTTTCTCGGAAAAGTCTACAAATACTTGAATTTGTTAAGAATGTTCCACGGGGAACGAAGTGCTGGACAGGGTGTCCTCGAGGGGCCGGACGGGGGAATCCAGAAGTTTTCGGATTCGCACCAGGGCCGTCGCCGGGCTGAACGGTTTCTCGAGCAGCTCGCTCGTGCCCGGGCGTAGACCCTGCCGGACGAGGGTGTCGTCCGTGAATCCCGACATGAAGAGTACGCGGATGCCGGGCCGCAACTCCACCACGCGTCGAGCGACTTCGGGGCCGGGAGTCCTGGGCAGGACGACGTCCGTGAGGAGTAGATCGATCTCGCCCGAATGTCGGCTGCAATAGCGCAGAGCCGCCGTTGCCGACTCGGCCGCCAGCACCCGATAACCCGACTTCTCGAGCGTTCTCTGGATGAGCTGTCGAACCGAATCCGAGTCCTCCACGAGCAGAATCGTTTCGTGGCCCTCCGTCCGCAGATCCCGATCGGTCGGATCGGGCGTGCCGAGCGTCTCGCGGGCGGCTGGCAGATAGACCGAGAACGTCGTTCCCTGGTCGGGGACGGACTCGACGTCGATCTGCCCGCCGTTTTGACTGACGATGTCGTAGGCCGAGGCCAGTCCGAGCCCCGTTCCCTGATGGGCTTGCTTGGTCGTGAAGAAGGGCTGAAAGATCTGGTCGAGAACGGCTTCTTCCATGCCCGTGCCGGTGTCCGAGACCCTGAGAACGACGTAATCGCCGATCTCCAGCGGTCCAGAGCTGGTTTCGACCTTCTCGTGCGCTGTGAAATTCGTCGTCTCGATCTCGATTCGACCGCCGCGGGGCATGGCGTCGCGGGAATTGACAACGAGGTTGACGATGACCTGCTCGATCTGACCGGGATCGGCGAGGATCGCGTGGAGTTCACCGTTTTGAAGCGTGACGAGTTCGATGTTCTCACCGATCAGTCGGCGCAGCATGCGGTCGGTGTCGGCCACGATCGCGTTCAGATCCATCAACTCGGGCTGGATCACCTGTCGCCGGCTGAAGGCCAGAAGTTGCCGGGTGAGACCGCCCGCGCGCTCGGCCGCGCGCAGGATTTCCTCGGTGTCGCTTCGCGCCCCATGTTCCTCGCCCAGCTGGTCGAGAACGAGATCGCTATATCCGATGATTGCGGTGAGTAGATTGTTGAAGTCGTGGGCGATGCCGCCGGTCAGGCGGCCGATCGCCTCCATTTTCTGGGCCTGGCTGAGTCGGATTTCACTCTCTCGCAAGGCCTCCTCTGCACTTCGCCGCTTGGCGATGTCCCGAAGCGTGATCGCGAGGTATCGGCCGGCGCTTTCTTCGGTGCCCTGGAACCAGAAGATCGTGGCCTCGGTCGGAATGGGTTCCTCGCCCG
>SMVA01385221.1_pt1 | contig 14302 bp, 11 predicted proteins | sample 2456451 | NCBI WGS metagenome assembly SMVA01 (sample SAMN11095933, study PRJNA526329) | marine sediment metagenome | biome: Marine sediment; feature: Surficial sediment; material: Deep marine sediment; isolation source: Hadal surficial sediment | place: Pacific Ocean | collected 2014-05 | depth...
CAACAGCACGGAAGTGCGGTCGTCTTCGCTCAGGCGGTTAGCGAGCACACACCCGGCAGATCCCGCCCCAACGATGATGTAGTCGTAGGTATTCAAACCGGCAGAGCCTATCAGTTCCCGTGTCGCGCTGTGGTGACATTATTCGCCAAACTCTGGCGCAAATGCATAACACCCGCAGATTCGCAACGATCGGATTGTTGCCAGACCTGCCTTGTGTTTGGCGGGGAACTCGCCCAGTATCTGCGCGCGATCTACGTTTTGGCCTGCCTTCAGCTACCCGTCCGGTACCCGGACGTTTGTTAAAAGACACCCACTACGATCAGGTTGTTCGTTGCCGTGCTCGATTTTGCGTGGCGCATATTTTGGAGGCCTGTATGGCTATAGGAACTGTTAAGTGGTTTAACCCCGGTAAGGGATATGGATTCATTCAGCCTGAGTCCGGCGAGAGCGACGTATTTGTACACATAAGCGCAGTGGAACAAGCCGGGATGGGCACACTGACCGAAGGTCAGCGTGTCAGCTTCGATGTTGTTTCCGAACGCGGCAAAAAAGCCGCTGGCAATCTCAGTGCAGCTTGACCACGAGAATGTGACGCTGGCGTAACGTCACGTTTGCGAATTGAAGGGCGGTCTTTCGAGATCGCCCTTTTTTATTCTCCCTCTTTATATCCGTCCATTTTTCGAGGGGTAGTTACGCCCCGGGGATCGGCAGCCTGACCCAGATTGGCATGTGGTCCGACACGTCGTCCTTACAGGCTTTGTATAGTTGAGTTGCTTGACGGCTCGTCAAGTTCTCAACATTGCTATCGCCAAAACACACTTCCGCAAACAAGCTGGCAAAATCCACTACGCCGTAGTCGTACCCGTCGACACTTTTGCCTGCGTTTTGATTCTCCGGAACACGTGGCAGATTTTTCTCACTCGGAGAAACGAAGAACGCAATGTGGTCGTAGGTCTGGGTCTTGCGCGCGTTGGTGGTCATGAGTCCTTTTTGAGGGTGTGCCGAGAGGTATGGAAAATTGACCAGTGCGGCTTTAGCAGCGGAAAGCCGCCCGTTGTTGAGCGCACGAATGCGATTGTCGATGGTGGTTCGTTGCGTTTCGGCATCATTGAATTCCATATTCAGATCTGCCATGAGTATCATGTTGCGATGATACAAACGATCCCCTCGTTTGGCTCTGGACACCAACCACTCCAGCAGCGCGAAAAACTCTCCACGACGTTCGCTCGGGTCGTTGCCGTAAAGGGTGTGAGCGTTGATGGCGATAAACGGAATACCGGTGTGGCCGGACCGGCCACGAATGGTAAAAGCGCCACAATGCGGCGTGCGAATAAAGGTCAGAAACTCGGGCAAGGCCTCCTTCGAGAGGCTGGGTGCCCGCCGGTTCTGGGCATGAGCCTCCTCGACCCGTTTGGTATAATTTTCGATCCATGCGATCCATTTCGTTCGGTTTTCGTAGAGACTTTTCACTACCCGGCTTCGGTCATAGGTAATATCGGAGGCGACTTCGTCACGGCTTAGCCTCGAGTCTCGATAAACGAACGCCAGGCGTTCGCGCAGACCTCTGTCACCTGGCGCAGCACCCGTGGCGTCGGAGACGTGTAACTGGTAATCGTCGTCAAGGGCATCCACCAGGCGGTTGAGGCCAGACAGATCGTCCATCACTTCCTGTAACGCCAACAGATCGAATCGATCACAAACCAGGGAGAAAAAATCCCAGCGTTTTTTGTCGTCACCGGCGTTTCCGAGCTTGAGCGTATTGAATGACCCAACTATCACCGAGCGGTTACGCCGCTCGGGAAAACCGAAACGGGCTCCGTCGCTGTCGATCAGACTAAATGCCGTATTCCATTCCTGCTGGCTGAATCCCATCGTGAAACTCCCGCGCTTTTCCCGAACCGTTTCCTTGTCATACAGGAGAAGTCGTTTCGATACCAGCGACTTGAGCGTCGCAACATCGCTTGTCAGCTCGGTGCCCGGTGCTGATGACGCCGTTCCAGCCCTGGCATGGATGGCTGAAACCGAACCTGCCCGCGGTTGCGACGATTAACAATACTTTGAAAACCAAGTTCGGTCAGATTTCCGAAAACCAGGCGCTGAACGGGTGGGGAAATCAGGATGACCACCAGGTTGAGGCTGACGATTTCAGGTGTTGTCCGCCAATATCATCTGTGCACCTTTTTCCGCAATCATGATTGTGGGCGCGTTGGTATTACCGGAAACCAGTGTAGGCATGATCGACGCATCAACGACGCGAAGCCCTCTAACACCGTGTACCCGGAGTCGCTCATCGACAACCGCAAGTGAGTCACTCCCCATTTTGCAGGTTCCGACCGGGTGAAAAACGGTTCCTCCGTGACCGCGGCAGTAGTCGAGGATTTCCTCATCGGAGCGTATCGTTTCGCCCGGATAAGTTTCATGGTCGATGTATTTGGCCAGCGATGGCGCGATGCCAAGCTGGCGCGCAATACGTATCCCTTCGATCAGCGCGTTTTGATCCAGGGTTTCAGCAAGAAAATTCGGTTTGATTGCCGGTTCGGCGGCGGCATCGTTGTTTCGAGCGTGGATGGACCCTGTGCTAGCCGGGCGCAGTTGGCAGACGGAACATGTCATGCCAGGCTCTTTTTCGAGCGCTCCGCGCTTGCCACCGCTGTAACTTGCGTGAGCGAAGTGAAACTGCACATCGGGTGTCTCAAGCTCGGGGCGCGTCCTGACGAAGCCGTGAGCGATACCGGCGGTATAGGTCATGACACCTTTGCGTGTCACGACGAATTTCAAGGCTTCCCATGCCAGGCGCACGCCGCGAGTGTCTTCGTTCAGGGTCGATGCGCCTGTGACCCGCCATGCGACTGAACTCGCATAGTGATCGCGGTAGTTTTCGCCAACGCCTGGTAGATTGCGGACCACTGGAATGCCGATTTTTTGCAGGTGCTCTGCTTGACCAATTCCCGACAGCTCCAGCAACTGCGGCGACTGAACGGCCCCAGCACACACAACAACTTCCCTGTTGGCCATCGCCACTTCTATTTGCCTGCCTGTTCGACTGCGGCCGATCGTGTAACGAACGCCGGTTGCGCGACCGTCTTCGGTGATTACAGCTTGCGCCAAAGCGCGGGTGACAATCGTAAGGTTTGCTCGTCTGCGAACCGGTGATAGAAACGCTCGTGCGGTGCTGTGTCGTACCCCCCCTCGCTGGGTGACCTGATAGATCCCGAAGCCTTCCTGCGAGGAGCCGTTGTAGTCGGGGTTGCTGGGATAGCCGATCGCAACACCTGCTTCTATGTAGGCATCGAGCAGCGGGTGACCTTCTATCATGTCCGCGACGTTGAGTTCACCCCCGCTACCTCGATACTCGTCTCCACCACGCTCGAAGTTTTCCGAGCGCTTGAAAAACGGCAATACTTCGTCGTAAGACCAACCCCGATTGCCTAACTGGGCCCAGGTGTCGTAGTCCAGGGGTTGGCCGCGTACGTACAACATACCGTTTATGGAAGAGGAACCACCCAGCACCTTACCGCGTGGAATCGGTAACTTTCGGTTGCAGGTATTTTCTTCCGGCTCACTTTCGAAACACCAGTTGACGCTCGGTCGATCGATCATCTTCCAGAAACCGACGGGTATGTGGATGAGCGGGTTCCAGTCGCGTCCGCCCGCCTCGAGCAACAGCACGGTGTTGCCGGGATCTTCGCTCAGGCGGTTTGCGAGCACACAACCCGCTGACCCCGCACCGATGACGATATAGTCAAATTCAGCCACGTAAGTTTTGCCCTTGGGTAAACGTCTTTGCAGGCATCTTTGCAGACGTCTTTGCAGGCATCTTTGCAGACGTCTTTGCAGACGTCTTTGCAGACGTCTTTGCAGACGTTTCCAGACCGTAGCTTCGTATCATTTTCCGTTCGTAGTCCCTTGCCGCTTTAGCCACATTGCCCCTGGCGCCGGTTTCGAGATATCGCCGCATTCTTCCTGCGTCACCCAGCGGAGATCGAGTGCCAAGAGAATTGAGCATGACCATCGCGACCAGGTGTCCATCTGCTTCGGTAACCATCACCAGGCAGCGACCCGATTCCTTGAGATAGCCTGTCTTGCTGAGCAGAACGTTCCAGCGGCTGCTTCCCGTCAGGGGGTTGGTATTGCCATAGCCGAGCTTGTAGCGGGGGGCACGAAAACGAACCGTGTATTGGCGAGTGGTTGAGTAATCACGAATTTCCGGATACCGATGTGCGGCGGTCACCATGCGCGCGAGATCGCGTGCCGTAGAGCGGTTGTCTGGTGATAATCCCATTGGATCGACAAAGTTTGATCGGGTCATGCCGAGAGATTTCGCCTTGGCATTCATCGCGGTTATGAACGCACTAATTCCTCCTGGGTGATTGAGTCCGAGGTTGTAGGCTGCCCGGTTTTCAGAAGACATCAGTGCGATGCGCAGCAGATCGGTTCTTCTGGCCTGCGAAGTGATGCGGATTCGAGAATAGGCGTTCTTGGTGAGTTTTGATTCCCAGTCACCAATACCCAACCACTCATTGAGAGAAGCGCCAGAATCCAGCACCACCATAGCGGTCATCAATTTGGTAATCGATGCAATCGACATGACCGCGTCGACATGTTTTGCAACCAGGAGTTCGCCCGTTTCGACATCGGCGGTGACCGCGCTCACCGAGGCCAGGGAGATGACGTTGGGGGTGCCGGTCGCACCAAGCGCGAGGGCGCACGGCAGCAATCCAAGTGCCCAGACGAGGATAAACCGGATTGTAGGTCTGTATGTCATGCGTCGCGTGAGTACCAACCTAAACGGCGAAGGCGTCATTACCATCATCGGTCATCCTGACTTCGTAACGCTCTCATTATCTTTTATCGATTGCCGGATTGCAGGAAAAGACAGTTTGATGCGGTTGAAATCCCTCAGCCGCTTTGCCCTTTGCGGCAACGTATTGTTCGTTCCAAACGCCTTCACCTGTCGGCTTCTCTCCCGTCTCGACCCAGTGCGCGGCGTCGGCTTGTTGTTTCGCTACGTTCGCCTGGCGGGTCTGGCCCCAGGCATTCACCTCTCCCAGGAAACCGGGATCGTCCTTCAACTCGGTGATTTCAAGTTTGGTCTCGTCCAGCAAGGCAATGGGAAAAGGCATGATCCGACAGATAGGTTCACCCTTGGCAAAATGAATGGTTTCGTTCTTGCGCGTCAAACGCCAACTCATCGTAAACGGAAACGGCAGCCAGTCAGTTCGGATGAATGCTTCCAGCGCAACGGCGTCATCACGCCCCTGGTTGGCAGGCCCGGTGGCGATAAGCCCCAAATCTGGTGAAGTCCGAAATAGGAAAGGCAAATACCAGGTGACCGTTCCGCAGCCAAAATGTGAGGTCGGACCGAACCGATCCGGTTTCTGGGTTGATACCGTTATGTCGGTGTTCATATCCGCACCATTCCAGAGAATGTCTGCATCGATCGGATTGAATAACTCCCAACCCATGGTATTAGCGGCGGCTATTGGGATGCACCGGTATAGGTATTTTTTTGGGGTATCGCTCATCCACGCTCGTTGCGGCGAGCAAGGTTTGATTGCCTCTTGCACATTGATTTGTGCACCCGGAATAAGGCAAGCCCGGATCGTATTGGGGGGCAGTACAAGAGGCGCGGGTGTCGACATGGTATTTTCCGGAGCAATCATCAACTGCCGATTCTGCTGGTCAGGATGGCTCAGCGTCAATGATGGGCGAGGCGGCGTCGATCATCGGGATATTGCTGAACCCTATGGACCACTGCCGCTCGTGCCGACTCAACGACATAACGCGTTCGTTTCAGATCAATGTTGCTTCGCCCGTTCGCACTCATTCCCTACCAGGGCCGTCGCTGTCATTGCGCCGTTCGAATGTCTCATGACGATGATGGGAAATCGTATTTGACATCATGTCAGGACAACGTCACGTTGTAACGCGTTGAGGAGTGGTTCGACTGACACGGATCGTTCCAATCCTGGAACCTGATTCGCTTTACGGCAAAAAAGCACCATATCAAACGGGGTAATAGATGGCTCATGACCTAGTGATTCGAGGCGGAAAAATTGTCGATGGCACGGGTGCCGAGCCGATTCCGGGCGACATCGCCATCGACGACGGCCTGATTACGGCCGTTGGCGAAATTACCGGCAAAGGTAAACAGGAGATCAACGCCGAGGACCATATGGTGAGCCCCGGTTTTATCGATCTGCATACCCATCTGGATGCGCAGATCGGCTGGGATCCTGCCTTGACCCCAGTCAGTTGGCATGGCGTCACCACCGCTTTGATGGGCAATTGCGGGGTGACGTTTGCACCGTGCAAACCAACAGACCAGGAATTGCTCGCAGGCATGATGGAAACGGTTGAGGATATTCCGAAACACGCCATCATGACCGGTCTACCCTGGACGTGGGAACACTACGGCGGCTACCTCGATGCGCTCGATGAGTTGCGGCCCGGCATCAACCTGACCGGCCTGGTGGGCCACTGTGCCGTGCGTTATTACGTGATGGGCGAGCGTGCGGTGGAGGATGAGTCCACAGACGCCGAAAGACGACAGATGGCGGAGATTGTGGGTAAGGCGATCGACGCAGGTGCGGTGGGATTTTCCACCAACCGGTATGCGCCGCATAAGTTGCCCGATGGTCGCTCTATTCCAGGCACCTTTGCCGATCCCCAGGAATTGGTCGAGATCGCCAAAGCCGTTGCACCGCGTAACGCGTTGATACAAGCCGTTGGGGCGGACTTTGAAGTGCTGAAGGCGATGTCCGACACGACTCGAGGCCGTATCTTGTTCAGTTATGGCACAGGGCCTGATAAGGGGATGGGACGTGCCGCGGCCGAACGGCTCGACGAGTTTTGCAAGGGGCGCGACGTCACCGCGATTACCCAGGTGCGGGGCTCCGGTTTCATGTTCGGATTGCAATCCGCACTGCCGTTTCCCGGTGAAACCTGGGACGCAATAAGGAAGCTCGACCTGGCCGGTCGCCTCAGTGCGATCAATGACGAGCAAACGGCAGCCAAGCTGACCGAGGAAGGAAAATCGGCCGAATTGCGCTTTGATCTGAAGCTGGTTTTCTCTCTGGGGGATGGTAAAAAGCCCGATTACACACTACCGGCCGAGAACAACGTTTATGCACTGAGCAAGGCTCGAGGCGAGCACTTTGTCGAGATGTTCCTGCGGGTGTCGCGCGAAAGTAATGGCAAGGTTTTATTCAACTTGCGAATGTTCAATCAGAGCCTCACGGAACTCGGTGATCTCATCGGTAGCAAAAACATTTACCCGAGCCTCGGCGACGCCGGAGCACACGTCTCGCAGATCATGGACGCGGGTTGGTGCAGTTTCGTCCTGTCGTACTGGATGCGTGAAAAGGGCCTGTATACGATGGGCGAGGGTATTCGTCGTTTGACCTCCGGACCCGCCCGCGTTCTCGGCCTGAGCGATCGTGGCACGCTGAAGGAAGGCATGCGGGCTGACATCAACGTCTTCGACTTCGAGCGTGTGGCTGAACGTCAACCCGAGTTGGTACACGACTTTCCCGGCGGCGCGCCGCGCTACATCCAGCGTTCGACCGGATACAAAGCCACCATCGTCAATGGCCAGATCAATGTGCTGGATGGCGTGCATACGGGTGTTAGAGCGGGTCAGGTACTCAGACATCAGGGCTAGCTTCGCTGCTAGAATGTCTGTTGGAAGGCGCGCAGACCGCGGGCGCGTGAGTGTCAACGGTACCGGGAGGCAATTCGATGGCTCAGGATGAACAATCCAAGCACATATCTCCTGCGCGCGCGGAAGTCGGTGTAACAACGGCACCTACGCTTTCGGCCGCGGAGGAGATTGCCGAGCTCAAAGCCGAGAACGGCCGGCTGAAAACGCTGCTGCTCGAACACGAGCAGTCACCCGAGCCCTCGGAAGGCTCAGGCGATGAGTGGCCGACCGAGATTACCTACGATGAACTGCCCTATTCGGGCGCCCGCCTTGGGGGCATAACCAAACAGCGCGAAAAAATCCGCCCGACCACCGATTTTCCGGAGTTGCCACAGCCAACGCGCGATGAAGCGCAGCTTCAGGCGGATTTCATACGCTGGGGGTACTGCCTCGTGGCCGATGCCCTGTCCGAAGAACAGATCCGGGCGCAGATTGATCGGCTGCTCGATCAGGCCGCTGCCGAACGCGCCGCAAAGGTGGCTCATTTGAGCCATCGTGGTAATGCCCAACTGGTTTTCAACCTGCTACCGAAAGGTCAGGTGTTTCGCGACCTCATCGCTTTTGAGGCGTGTGCCGCCAGCGAAGGGCCGTTGGTCGAGTCGCTGATGGAAAAGATTCTGGGGCGGGGTTATTACCTGGGTACTGCACACGGCTCCCTCGTTCACCAGAATGGCGGTCGCCAGGAATTACATCAGGATCAGGGCTTCGTACCGCTGCCCCACCCGCCATATCCACTTTATGGCCTGCTTATCTGGCTATATACCGACTTCAGCCTCCAGGAGGGTGGCACCTACCTCGTTCCCGGTTCCCACAGGGAAGCGTCGGGGCGTAACTGCATCCGGGAAGGTGTGGAGTATGAACAGTTGGCACAAGACCGACTCATGGCGCTCACCGCACCTGCGGGAACATGCGCCATCACCGACAGCCGCTTGCTGCATTCGGGCGGTGCACGCACGGCGCCCGGTACCCGGTTAGCCTCGCGCATGTTGTACGCGCGAGGCATGATGCGCCAGCAGGAGAACCAACTCGCCTGTGTGTCCGATCAAATTCTCGACAACCTGTCTGCGAAGCTGAAAGGTCTCATTGGCTTCAAGCCGTATTACGGGCTCGGCATGGTCGACGGCAACGCGATCGATCCCGACAAGCCGAAGGTTCACGTGGGTGAGCTGTCGATGTCCCGGCCCGATGAATTCGAGCAGGATTTCGATTGGAAATACAGCCAGAATGCCAAACAACTGGCTGCGCTCGATTGGGAAAGTTATGCCGAATACCTCGGCGAGTAGCTTCCGTGTCCATTTCCATGCGATCGCTGCAGAAGGCTGAACTTCCGGTTCTAAGATGACGAGTCTGAAGATGAACAGCGAATATTCCCAGGAGCGGATTGTTCATTTCGAACGACTCGCCGCGCGTTTCGACCTGATTACCGATGCAGATGGTAGCGACGCGGGTACGGCGGATGGCAAGAATCGACGCCGTTGACGAGAACTGGCACGTCGAGCACGCGGAAGGAGCACGCCCGCCTGCAACGCCCGACGTTTTGTTGCTATCGGCGACCACAGTAGCTTGTTGATGAATAATCCAGGCTGGTGGGCAGGTCGTGAACGGTGCTGAGACCCGATTGCCGTTATCATCGACCGGGTAAATTTCAATTTCGTCATTGGGTGACAAAACAACTGGAGCAAGAGAATGTCCGATGCAGATAGTGATCTATTCAACCTCGGGATGTCAGACGAGGCCCAGCCTCTCCTGGCCGCGGTCAAGAAACACATCACCGAAAACGTGGAACCAATCACCGCAGAATTCTTCGCCCTCGAGAAGGGCAAGGAAGACCGGTGGTCCTGGCACCCGCGTCAGCTCGAATTGCTCGATGGCGCTAAGAACAAAGCCAAAGAATCCGGTTTGTGGAATTTCTTTCTCCCGGACTCCGAGGTTGGAGAGGGGCTGACCAATCTGGACTATGCCTACATTGCGGTTGAGTTGGGTAAATTCGCACTCGCCTCGGAAACTCTGAATTGCAGCGCACCCGACACCGGCAACATGGAAGTGTTGGAACGCGTCGGTACCGAAGCCCAGAAAGAACAATGGTTGAAGCCTTTGCTGGCTGGGGAGATTCGCTCGGCTTACGCTATGACAGAACCGAACCTCGCTTCATCCGATGCAAAAAATATCAGCACGAGTGCCGTGCTCGAAGGCGATGAATGGGTGATCAACGGTGAAAAGTTCTATATTTCAGGCGCCGGAGACCCCCGCTGCAAGATCATGATCACCATGGTGAAAACCAGCCCCGATGCGGCTCCGAGCAAGCAGCAATCACAGATTCTTGTCCCAACCGATGCCCCCGGAGTCGAAATACTCGAAGGTATGCAGGTATTTGGACAAGACCATGCGCCGCGTGGGCATATGCACATCAGGTTCAACAACGTACGAGTACCGAAAGACAACCTGCTGCTGGGCGAAGGTCGCGGCTTTGAAATTTCTCAAGTCCGGCTTGGCCCCGGGAGGATTCATCACTGCATGAGATCCATCGGCAAGGCGGAAAAAGCGCTGGAACTCATGGTGAAACGAGCCAGCACCCGAATCGCTTTCGGCAAGCCGATCGTCAAGCTCGGTAAAAATCTCGAGATCGTTTCCCGGGCGAGAATAGAAATTAACGCGATGAAGCTGTCCGTATTGCAAGCCGCCAAGGCCATGGACGTGCTCGGCAACAAGGAAGCGAGGATCTATGTGAGCGCGGTAAAGGCAATGGTTCCTGAGAAGGTGTGTTTGATCATCGATCAGGCTATCCAGATGCATGGTGCAGTCGGTATATCACAGTGGACGCCCCTCGCTGCCATGTATACGGACCTGCGCCACCTGCGTTTTGCCGATGGTCCGGATGAGGTACATCACATGGTGGTCGGTCGCGCCGAAGTGCAGAAGTACGGTCTCTGGTAGCCCCCGGGGAAGCCAGGGCTTCCATCGTGGGCGTTGGCCTGCGGTAATGAAATGGCATGCGCCATCTTCCTTCTGCAAGGATCGCCGCGGTATTCAGGGTTTGTAAGGGGTGACCCTCACTCCTCGAGCGTTGTGCTCAGCCGTTCGACCGCAAGCAGATAATCTTCCATGAACTCGCGCATGACGGTGCGCGTCGACTGGATGCTGTTCATCAGCCCGACGCCCTGGCCCACGAAAGAGGTGGCGAGTTGTTTGGCGCCCGGGTGCCCGCCTTCCGCAAGCTTGGTGATTTTGGCCAGTGGCGCTTCACTCACCAGTGACTGCAGCGGCATGGGTAGTGGCTCTGGTGCCTCTCCGGATTCCCAGGCATCCGTCCACGGAGAGCGGAGTTGGCGGGAATATTTACCCGTCCGTGCTTTGGAGCGAACCGTTTGCCGGGAACTCGCCTGAACGTATTTTTCTTTGATTATCGGAGAAGTTTCGGCTTCGGTGGTGGTCAGCCACATCGAACCGGTCCAGGCACCCGCCGCACCCATGGCCATACACGCGGCCATCTGGCGACCGGTCACGATGCCACCTGCCGCGAGCACGGGGACATTGGAGCTTTTCACCGCGTCACAGACTTCGGGCACCAGCACCAGAGTGGACACCTCTCCGCAGTGCCCGCCTGCCTCGGTACCCGCCACCACGAGCACGTCCACACCCGCGTCTACCTGTTTGGCGGCATGTTCCTTTGCGCCGACCAGCGCGGCGACGACAACGCCGTTTGCCTTGCCCATATCGAGCATGTATCGCGGCGGAACACCCAGCGCGTTGGCGATGAGTTTGATCGGATGCGCAAAAGCAACATCGATGATGCTGGTTGCCCGTCCCGGCGTTAGAAAGCCACCACCCCGTCCGGTCTGGGCATCATACACACCTGCCGTATCGATCTGGTGCTGGGCCAGGATGTTGGTGGCGAACCGGCGATGTTCATCCGGCACCATCGCCAGGATTTCTTCCGGAGAAGTGTCGTCGTCGGTAATGGCCATGCTCGTCGGGGCAATCAGGTCGACGCCGTAAGGCATGCCGTCAATGTGCTCGTCAATCCAGTTGAGTTCGATCTCCAGCGTTTCGGCGTTGTGACCGGCGGCACCCAGCACGCCCATTCCGCCGGATTTAGAGACCTCGACGACGACGTCCCGGCAGTGAGTAAACGCCAGGAGCGGGAAGTCGATCCCCAGAAGATCGCAGATCGGTGATTTCATTTGCGTGCCCCTCCCCGGGCGTATGACCGCGCAAGTCAAAAAATGCGGTAGGCGCTATGATAGCGCTTCTGAGAAGGGGGAAGGGACTATGTGGAGTGCCGACAGAACACTACAATCGTTGCTCATGATGGCAACCGCGATGTTGGTGCCGGCAACGTCGCTGGGTCATGGCAGTGCGAGTTCGGGTGAGTCCGAAGGTCGCGCTATTGAATTCCCGGATACGGGCCAATATCACACCCTCGTCGTCGATCTGCATACGCATTCCGTATTCTCGGATGGGCATGTCTGGCCGGGGATTCGCATCGGGGAAGCGCTACGCGATGGTCTGGATGCAATAGCGATCACCGAACACCTCGAGTGGCAGCCTCATCTCGAGGACATCCCCCACCCGGACCGGAATCGCTCGTACAACATAGCCGTAGCGAGCGCACCGGAAGGCTCGGATCTCATCATCATCGCAGGATCGGAGATCACCCGTCGTGCGCCCCATGGCCACATCAATGCGGTCTTTATCCGTGATGCCAATGCGTTGGTTGTGGCCGGGGCTGTTCCTGAGCCTTTCGACGCGAGAGAGTATTATGTGAACTCAACCAGCACATCCGCCCAGCAAGCCCTGGATGCCGCGAATGAACAGGGGGCGTTTACTTTCTGGAATCACTCATGGAGCGATTTCACCAGTGGCAAAACGGAAATCACCGCTTTTCACTCGGCCAATGCGGCCAACGGCAAGCTTCATGGCATTGAGGTCGCAAACGGCCGGACCTACTCGGCAGAATCTTTCCAGATTGCTCTGGATCACAACCTGACGCTCATCGGTGTGTCGGATGTCCACAACCTGATCGACTGGGACTATAAACCCCACGAGGGTGGACATCGCCCGGTGAACCTGGTGTTTGTACGAGAACGTTCGGCGGATGCGATTCGGGATGCGTTATTCGCAAGGCGAACGGTGGTCTGGTACAAGAATCTTTTGATCGGGCGGCCGCGCGAACTCGTACCACTATTGAAAGCTTCCCTCACGGTGGGCTCCGGGAGTTACCGGCCTGGCACGGAAGTACTGCAAGTCACTTTGACCAACCATTCGGACGCGAATCTGATGCTCGAGAATTTGAGTGGTTTCACGCTGGGTGAGCACGACATCATCGAAGTGCCCGCTCATCAGGATAAGACGCTGTACCTGAGAACGGTTACGCGACTGGCAAATGTCGAGTTGAGCTTCGAAGTGCTGAATGCGCTGACAACTCCCGATACCCACCCGATCCTCGAATACTCGCTCGAGATCGACGAATCGGCGGAGTAAAATTAATTTGCGAACGAGTGGGGACGGGGTATTGAGCTGTTTCAACCGGGTCGACTCGTCCAGCGGGCTGTCCGGTTTCAGCCCTCATGGGAATCCAGGTGGGTTATTGAAGCCGGCGTACCGCGAGTTCTGAAAGCGTCAACGAGCGATCGATGCTCTCCCGCATCCCATCCATATCAACGCCTTCTGTACTTTTTTTGCCTTCGCAGTAGCGGGCGTATACACCGTGTACGATCGCCGCGCTCTTCCAGCGGTTGAAGCCAACGTAGTAGTCGAGTTGCGAGAGATCTCGACCGGTACGCTCGGCGTAACGCTCGGCGAGTTGAGTGCGGGATGGAAATCCTGCGGGTGCGGTCGCGGCGTCGGGCTTGAAGGGTTCTGCGTCCGTCGGATCCGGCCACTGATTCAAGGCATACGCGAGGTCGGCAAGTGGATCTCCGAGCGTGGAGATTTCCCAGTCCACTACCGCGGCGATGGTACAGTCGGGACCTACGAGGCAGTTGTGCACGCCGTAATCCCCATGTACGACACGGGCAGGTCCCTGGTCCGGAATGTTGTTTAGAAAAAACTCCTGCAACTCATGAGCGCGCGGATCGTCGTACTTCGCCGGTTCGATCGAAGAGGTCCACGATCGATACCAGGTTTTCAGCTGTCGGCCCACGTAGTTTTCCTTCTTGCCCAGGTCGCCAAGCCCCACTTCGTCCGGATCAACCGCGTGCAGGTCCGCGAGCACGTTGATGAACGACATCGCCATCTTCTCGCGTTGATCGATTGGCACCCAGCGGCTGGTATCGTCGGCACTGTACAGCGGGTGGCCATCGATCATCCCCATGACATAAAACCAGGCACCCGTGACGTCCGGGCTTTCACAAAATCCGATCGCCTCAGGCACCGGAACCGGTGTGGGCCCCAATGCGGAAATCAGCGACCATTCCCGGCTCATGTCGTGAGCCTTGGGTAACAACACACCTTGCGGTGGACGCCGGATTACCGCCTGCCTTCCTGCGACGTCTTCAATTTGATAGGTAAGGTTCGAGTGACCCCCTTCGAGGCGCGTCCACTTCAATGGCGGGGTCAAGCTGTCGATGTGTTCCTCGATCCAGGCTTCAACGGCGGCAA
>SMVA01452918.1_pt1 | contig 14298 bp, 17 predicted proteins | sample 2456451 | NCBI WGS metagenome assembly SMVA01 (sample SAMN11095933, study PRJNA526329) | marine sediment metagenome | biome: Marine sediment; feature: Surficial sediment; material: Deep marine sediment; isolation source: Hadal surficial sediment | place: Pacific Ocean | collected 2014-05 | depth...
GCGCTTGATGATGTAATTATACATGCCGCCGTCTTCGTAGCTTTAATTCGTAGCCTTGGTAGGCCTTTCCGGTTCCTGGCGGGGTGCCCGCCCGCAGCAGTGACTGCAGCGGACGGGCCCCCGACAGAATATCGAAACTGCCTTACATCAAGTCCGGGTCCAGCCAGACATTGTCGAGATGCTGGTTCAGGTAGTGACTCGGAGCAATCTTCCACCCCTTCACGTAGGAGCGATGCGGATTGATCTTGTACCACCACAGCGTCACGAACTGCAGGGCTTCCTCGTCGAGTGCCCGCTTCTCGTAGGCGCGCATGATTCTGCGCTGCTCGGCCGGGTCGCCGGACCGGTTCATCTGATCGAACAACTTGTCCATCGTGCGGTCCTGATAACCGGCGTAGTTGTTGCCCGCGATATCGTCTGAAATATACCCCGATACGTCGGCAAGCGGGTTCACGATCGATTGGCAGTTGAAGTAGATGGTCACGTCGAAGTCGTGCTTTTTACGCACCGCGTCATAGAACGCGGGCGTCGGCAAGACGTTCTGCGTTACTTTCAGGCCGACCTTCTTGAACTGGTCGATGAGCCAAGTGCCCACCACGCGGTAAGGCTGGTCCACGCCGCGGTTGAGGAGCACGAACTCGAGACCCTCCGCGCCCGCTTCCTTGAGCAACCTTCTCGCCTCGGCCCGGGACTTATCGATATCGGGCCAATAACCGGCGATCTTCGAAAGCTCTTCTTCCGTCGCCGCCAAGGGGTGGCCCGGGAAGACAATGCCGCCGACCGTCTTCACGATGGCGATTTGCGACAGATATTTCGAGCCCGCCCGGCGATCGACCGCCAAGGTGAGCGCGCGGCGCACGCGTACGTCGTCGAAAGGCTTGCGCCGTTGGTTCGGCAGGAACTGAAGCGCACAGTTCCAGTCGCTTTCCTGAACGACGATTTTGTCGCCCAGCGCCTTGACCAGGTCGTCGCGCGCCTTGGGCGGGAAGCCGCGGAACTCGATGGCGGCCTGGTTGCCGCGGATGGCCTGCAGGCGCACCGCCATCTTCGGCGCGGAGATCGCCCGGAAACCGTCCAGATACGGCTTGCCCTCGTGGTGGTAGTTCTCGTAGCGCTTGCCTTCGACGTAGGCGCCCGGCTTGTGCTCGACGAAGGTGAAGGCGCCGGTGCCGTTGATGTTCTTCTGGTGCCAGGCATAGCCTTTTTCGTCCAGGTCCTTTTTCGAATAGACGAAATTGTAAGGCGCGGCCACGGCCGGCAGGAACGCGCCGGAGGCAAACTTCATATTGAACACGAGCGTGTAGTCGTCGGGCACGGCGATATTATCGAGACTGCTGAAAAACGCTTTCCGGGTGCTCGGAACGCCTTCCGGCGGGAACACGATCTTGTCGAACGTGGCCTTGATGTCGTGCGCCGTCAGCGGCGTACCGTCATGGAACTTCACGTCGTTGCGGATCTTGAAGGTGTACTTCAAGCCGTTGTCCGTCGCCGCCGGGACGTCACCCTCGCAAAGATCGCATACGAAGTCGGTGGGCGACTGTGGATTTTCCGGATTGACCCGGATCAGCAGGCTGTAGAACGGCCGGATCGGGTGGATCATGCCGAAAGTCGATTCCCTGTGGGCGTCGTAGGACGGGATCTTGCTGCCGACCACAAACTTCAAGATACCCCCCCTCACCGGCGTTTCGCCCGCAACGGCTCCGGCCGCCATGGCGACGGCGGCGGCAAGCCCAAGCGATGCCCCAATTATCGATTTCAAGGATCTCATGTTTCTAGCCTCCCAGTTGTTTCGCGGCGATACTTTCGCCAAGCTTATGACCGCCCCTTATCTGGGGCGCGGTTACACCTCGGTACAGGCCACCCAGTGGCCCGGTTTCACTTCCCGGAACTCGGGTATCTTGCTCCTGCAGCTGTCCACCGCCAAGGGGCATCTGGGGTGGAACACGCAGCCGCTCGGCGGGTTCATGGGGCTCGGCACCTCGCCTTTGACGGTCTGGTGTTCGCGGCGCGCCTCGATCGCCGGATCCGGTATCGGCACCGCCGCGAGCAGCGCCTTGGTGTAAGGATGCAAGGGGTTGTCGTAGAGCTCGTCGCAATCGGCAAGCTCGACCAACTTGCCCAGGTACATCACCGCGACCCGGTGGCACAGGTGCCGGACCACGCTCAGATCGTGGGCGATGAACAGGTAGGTGAGGCCGAACTCCTCGCGCAGGTCCTCCAGCAGGTTGATGACCTGGGCCTGGATCGACACGTCGAGCGCCGAGACCGCCTCGTCGCAGATGATGAATTCCGGTTTCAGCGCCAGCGCCCGGGCGATGCCGACCCGCTGGCGCTGACCGCCGCTCATCTCGTGGGGATAGCGGTCGACCATCTTGGCCGGCAGGCCGCAGATCGAGAACAGTTCCCGGACCCGCTTCTCGCGTTTTCCGGCGTCCGGTTCGATGCCGTGCACATACATCGGCTCGCCGACGATGCTGCCGGTCTTCATGCGTGGATTGAGCGAGCTGTAGGGGTCCTGGAAGATGACCTGAATCTTCCGCCGCAAGGGGCGCAGGGCTTTGGCGTCCAGCTCGGTCAAGCTCTGGCCCTCGAAAATGATCTCGCCCGAGGTCGGCCGCTCGAGCTGCAGGATGCAGCGCCCGGTGGTCGTCTTGCCGCAACCGGATTCGCCCACTAGCCCCAGGGTTTCGCCTTTGTGGATCTGAAAGCTGACGCCGTCGACGGCCTTCACCTCGGCCACGACCTTGTGGAAGACAATGCCCTCGGTGACCGGGAAGTGCATTTTGAGGTTCCGGACGTCGAGCAGCACGTCGCCCTTCTCGACCCCCCCCGCCGGCCCCGTGGCCTGGACGCTCATGACGCGTCCCTCAGTTTCCGGCCGAGCTCGCCGCGCTGCCAACAGGCCGAATAGTGCCCCTCGCCGACCGATTCCAGCGCCGGAATTTCCCGGGCGCAACGCTCGACGGCGAAGCGGCAGCGGGGCCGGAACGCACAGCCGGCGCCGAGCCGGGTCAGATCGGGTGGTTGGCCCTCGATCGGATCGAGCTTGGCCTTGCGCGGCCGGTCGAGGCGCGGCACCGAATTCAAGAGGCCCAGAGTGTAGGGGTGGCTCGTTTCGTGATAGATCTGAAGCGCGCTGCCCTGCTCGATGATCTTGCCGGCATACATCACGTTGACCCGGTCGGCGTAACGCGCGACCACGCCCAAATTGTGGGTGATGATGATCAGCGCCACGCCGAGGCGAGTCGAGAGGTCCCGCATCAGCTCCAGGATCTGCGCCTGGATGGTCACGTCGAGCGCGGTCGTGGGCTCGTCGGCGATGATTAGCTCCGGCTCGCAGCACAACGCCATGGCGATCATCACCCGCTGGCGCATGCCGCCGCTCAGGTGGTGCGGATATTGGACGAGGCGCCGCGCCGGATCGGAGATGCCAACCATGCCGAGCAGCTCCATGGCACGGGCGTTCGCCGCCTCGCGCGTCATGCCTAGGTGATGCTCCAGGGTCTCGGTCAACTGGCGCCCGATGGTCAGCACCGGATTGAGCGAAGTCATGGGTTCCTGGAACACCATGGCGATACGGTTGCCGCGCACCTTGCGAATCTCGGCATCGCTGAGCGCCAGTATATCCATGCCCATGAACCGAATACTGCCGCCTACGACACGGCCCGGCGGATCGGGGATGAGCCGCAGGATCGACAGCGCGCCGACCGACTTGCCGCAGCCGGACTCGCCGACGATGGCGACCGATTCGCCCTTGTTCACCGTATAGGAAATACCGTCGACCGCCCGGACCGTCCCGGCGGAAGTAAAAAAATACGTTTGAAGGTTCTCTACCTCGAGAATCGCAGCCAATGTCTGGCCCCCTGTGCGGCACCGCCGGACGCTGTTTCCCAAGCGCCCATTTTTATTGCTCGAAAAGGTATGAAGCGGCCGGGCCCGTGTCAATCGAACTAGACGCGGCGGGGCCTCAAATACCCCATCGGATGTATGCGTTCCTATGGTCCAGCCGCGGCGATCCCGTGGGCCCGCGCCCAACCGAGACCGGCCAGAGTATCGCCCGCAGGCCGGTATTCGCAGCCGATCCAGCCATCGTAACCCAGTTCGTCCATGAGATCGAACAAATACCGGTAATTGACCTCGCCCCGGTCGGGCTCGTGGCGCTCTGGCACGCCGGCGATCTGAATATGCCGGATGTGGGCGAAATTGGCGCGCAGATGGCTGGCCAGGTCGCCGTCGACGATCTGGCAGTGGTAGAAATCCATCTGCAGCCCGGCATTGGCCGCGCCGACGGCCTCGATCAGCGCCACCGCCTGGCCCTGGTGGTTGAGGAAATAGCCGGGAATGTCGCGACTGTTGATCGGCTCTAGCAGCACCGTGACGCCGTGCGGTGCGAAGAACTCGGCCGCGGCGTTCAGGTTGGCCGCGAGGGTCTGGCGGCAGGCCATCGGATCGGCCCCCTCAGGCGGGATGCCGGCCATCATATGCACCGTCCGGCAATCCAGCGCCTGGACGTAGGGCAGCGCGCGTTCGAGCCCGGCCCGCGACTCCGCCTCGCGCCCGGGCAAGGCCCCCAGGCCGCGCTCGCCGGCCTCCCAATCCCCGGGGGGCAGGTTGAACAAGACCTGCTGCAAGCCATTGGTCCGCAACGCCTCGGCCAAGTCCCCGGGCGCATGATCGTAGGGAAACAGGAACTCGACGCCCTTGAAGCCGGCGCGTGCCGCGGCCGTGAAGCGTTCCGGGAACGGCACTTCGTTGAACATCATAGACAGATTGGCGGCCAGTTTGGGCATGACGGTGCTCCGAACAAAGAGATCAAGGCAGGGAGAAGGTCTCGCGCAGCTCCGCGATCTGGGCCTCGGTCAGACAGCGCGGATTGCGGCCGTGCAGCAGCAGGTAGAGCTTGGCGGTCTCCTCCAGCTCCTCGGTGGCGTAGACCGCGTCCTCGAGCGACTTGCCGGCCACCACGGGACCATGATTGGCGAGCAACACGGCGTGGTTCTTGGCCGCATAACCGCGGATCGCCTCGCCCAGCTTGGCATCGCCGGGCCGGTAGTAGGGGATCAGCGGCAGGCGGCCGATCTTCATCACGTAATAGGCGGTAAGCGGCGGCAGCACGTTCTCCGGATCGATCTCGGGCAGGCAGGAAACCGCCACCGAATGAGTCGAATGCAGGTGCACGATGGCGCGCGCGGACCCGCGCATCTCGTACATGGCGCCGTGCAGGAACAGCTCCTTCGAGGGAGGATCGCCGCCGATGTGGCGGCCATCGGGCGCCAGCTTGGAAATGCGCGCCGGGTCGAGGCGCCCCAAGCAGGAATTGGTCGGCGTCAGCAGCCAGCCGTCGTCCAACTGCACGCTGATGTTGCCGGAGCTGCCCGCGGTCATGCCACGGTCGAACATTGACTTGCCGAATTCGGCGATCCGGTCCCTGAGCTTGGTTTCGGTCATGGCAGAGCCTCGAAAGCCTTGAGGAAGAAATCGGGCGCGCCGAAGTTACCCGACTTGAGCGCCAGCGCGAGCGGCGGCTCGTCGAGCGTCACGGTCCAGGGCACGCCGGGGTCGATCTCCGGACCGATGCGCAAGCCCGTGACGCCGAGTCGGCCAACGACCGCGCCGGCGGTCTCGCCGCCGGCCACGATCAGCCGCCGCACACCGGCCGCGACCAAGCCCTGGGCGATGCGCGACAGCGCGTCTTCGACCATGGTGCCGGCGCGTTCCACGCCCAGTTCGTCTTGGGCGCGCTTGACCGCCTCGGGCTCGGCGGTGGCGGTGATCAGCACCGGATCCGCGCCGAGCCGGGACCCGGCCCAGTCGAGCGCGGCCGCCACCAGATCCTCACCGGCACCAAGCGCCAGGGGATCGATCCGGAACGACGGGCAGCGTTCGGCGGCCAGGCGCACTTGCTCCTGAGTCGCGCGCGAGCAGCTCCCCGAGAGGATTGCGCTCGCGCCCTCGACAGCGGGCAGGGCATCGGCGGCGGCCGGATCGCCCAGCAATCCGGCCTTGCGATAGTTCGCCGGCAGGCCGATGGCGATACCAGAACCGCCGGTGACCAGCGGCAGCCCGGCGCAGGCCTCGCCGATGTGCATGAGGTCGTCTTCGTCGAGCGCATCGACGATCGCCATGCGCGCTCCGCCGTCGCCGAGTGCGGCGAAATCCTTTGCGATTGCCCCGGCGCCGGCGCGCACCCGATCGAAGGGAACCAGGCCGACCTCGGATTTCGACTGACGCGCCAGGACCCGCACCAAGTTGGAATCGGTCATGGGGGTCAGTGGATGGTCCTGCATGCCGCTTTCGTGCAGCAACGCGTCGCCGACGAAGAGGTGCCCCTTGAACACGGTCCGCCGATTCTTGGGAAACGCCGGGCAGGCGATGGTGAAGTCAGCGCCGAGCGCCGCCATCAGCGCCTCGGCGACCGGGCCGATGTTGCCGGCGTCCGTCGAATCGAAGGTCGAGCAGTACTTGAAGAAGATCTGGCGGCAGCCGGCTGCCTGGAGCCAATCCAGCGCCGCGAGCGACTGGGCGATGGCCTCGTCGGCCGGGATGGTGCGCGACTTGAGCGCGATCACCACGGCCTCGGCGTCGATCGCCGCCGCCGGGCTCGCGGGCACGCCGATCATCTGCACGCTGCGCATGCCGGCGCGCACCAGGGTTCCGGCCAAGTCGGTGGCCCCGGTAAAATCGTCGGCAATGCAACCCAAGACAGCGGCCATGCACGCTGTTTCCCCGTTAAATCGCGCTCAGTCCGCCCACAAGGTATCGATCACCGGGCACTCCGGGACGGCACCGCCGCGGCATTCGCTGGAAATCCGCGCAAGCGTGCGCTCGAGACGCTTGAGATCGGCGATCTTCGCCCGAACTCTTTCAAGGTGTTCGATCGTCAGGTCGAAAATCTCGCCACAGGTATAGACGTGGGAATCGACCAGGGAAAGCAGCCCGCGCAGCTCGGCGATGCTGAAGCCCAACTCCCGCCCGCGCAGGATGAAGCGCAGGCGGCGCTGATCGGCGATCTTGTAGAGCCTGTGTCCGCCCTCCGTGCGGGCGGGCGGCGGAAGCAGCCCGATCTTCTCATAGTAACGCAGCGTTTCCAGGTGGCAGCCGAACCGTTTGGCAAGCTTGCCGCGGGTGATCGGGGCAGGAGTTGTCGCTAAGGCCATGGCCCAAAATTCTCCTTGAACCTGTAGTTACTACAGACCTTAAGTTACCACCATGGCAGTAGCAGAGACAAAGGCCAAAACGCAGGACCTTGAAAACACTGACGAAACTCGGCGGCAAGGCCTGGTCGCCGTCGGCGGTGTTCTCGGCGCGATTGCGGCGACGTCCTGCTGCATCCTGCCCCTGGCGTTGTTCAGCCTGGGCATCACCGGCGCATGGATTGGCAATCTCGCCGCGCTCACGCCCTATCAGCCGATTATCATTCCGATCACGGCCGGCTTCCTCGGATACGGCTATTACCTGGTCTATTGGAAGCCGAAGAAGGCTTACGCGGAGGGCAGCGCCTGCGCGCGACCGCTGCCCAATCGCATCGTAAAATCCGCCCTGTGGGTGGCAACGGTTTTGGTGGCGGCGGCCGTTGCGTTTCCTTATGCCGCGCCGGTGCTACTCGATATTTGAGGAACAAGAGCAATGCCTATGAGACAGATTCTTGCTGGCGCCATTTTCGCGTTGGCTGTTGTTCCGTCGGTTCCGGCTGTCGCGGCCGAACGGACGGCCACGCTACGTGTCGAGAATATGTACTGCGCCAGTTGCCCGTATATCGTGAAACAGACCTTGGCCAGCGTTCCGGGTGTCACGAACGTCGATATTTCCTATGAGCGCGCGGCCGCCGTGGTCGTGGCCATCGTCGATTACGACGATACCAAGGCGGACGTGACCGCACTGATGGCGGCCACGTCGGATGTTGGTTTTCCCTCCCGTGCGATCCCGTAGGCGCCGTCATGGGTGAGAAATTTACCGTCGGGTTGGTCGCCGCCGCCGTCATCGCGCCGGTCTGCGTAGCATGCATCCTTGGCCCGGCGGTGATCGTTTCGATTTTCGCGGGCGTCGCCGGCTGGTTTGGCGGCCTCGATGCCTTCGCGGCGGCCGGCTTGGTTCTTATCGCGGGATTTTCCGTCTATGCCCTGATTCGCCGGCGCAAGACGCAGCGACCTCCAATGCCCCCAAGTGGAGAGTTAAGCGATGAACGATAAAAAACTCCTCGGCATCGGCATCGGCGGGACCGTGGTCGCCGTGCTGTGCTGCTTTACACCTATTCTCGTTGTGCTGCTCGGCGCCTTGGGGCTTTCGGCGGCGCTCGGATGGCTCGATTACGTGCTGTTTCCGGCCCTCGCGTTCTTCATTGGCCTCACGATCTACGCCGTCCACCGGCGGCGGAAACGGCAGGCCCAGACCGTGGAACCCCAGCCATGACCGCCGATTGTTGCGGCACCGGTGGGTCTAACGGGCATTACGATCTTGCGGTCATCGGCGCGGGATCGGCGGGATTTTCGGCGGCTATTACCGCAGCGGAGCAGGGTGCGCAGGTCGCCTTGATCGGCCACGGCACGATCGGCGGCACTTGCGTCAATGTGGGTTGCGTGCCGTCCAAGACGTTGATCCGTGCGGCCGAAGCGATCCACCACGCCAATACGGCTTCTCGGTTTACCGGGATTTCGGCCCAGGCCCGCGTGAACGACTGGAATGCGCTGCGGGCGCAAAAGGACCAACTCGTCACCTCGCTCCGCCAGGCCAAATACATCGATCTGTTGCCGGCCTATAACGGGGTTGCTTACTTGGAAGGCAAGGCCCGGCTCGAAAATGGCGGTGTCGCGGTAGACGGCGAGGCCATCGACACCGGTAAGATTATCATCGCGACCGGATCGCATGAGTTCGTGCCGCCCATCCCCGGCATTGCGGACGTGCCCTATCTGACTTCGACCTCGGCGTTCGAGCTCGAAACCCTGCCGGACTCTCTGATCGTGATCGGCGGGGGATATATCGGCTGCGAGTTGGCACAAATGTTTGCCCGCACCGGCGTCGAGGTGACGATCGTGTTCCGTAGCCGGCTCTTGCCCGAGGCGGAACCGGAAATCAGCCAGGCCCTTGCCGGCTTTTTCGAACAGGAAGGCGTGACCGTCCAGCGCGTTGGCGGGTATGAAAGCATTCGCACGAACGGCGACGGCGTTGCCCTGTCCGTGACCCTCGACGGCTCGGCCGAGACCCTTGGGGCGGAGCGCGTTCTGATTAGCGCCGGCCGCGCGGCCAATACTGACGGGTTGGGCCTGAAAGAAGCCGGCGTTGACGTCTTGCCGAACGGTGGGATCGAGATCGATGACCGGATGCGGACCACCAGGGCCGGCATCTACGCCGCCGGCGATGTCACCGGGCGCGATCAGTTCGTCTACATGGCCGCTTACGGCGCGAAGATCGCGGCCATCAACGCCCTCAATGGCGACGCACGGCGCTACGACAATCTGGCCATGCCGGCCGTCGTCTTTACCGACCCGCAAGTGGCCAGCGTCGGCCTCACCGAGGCGGCGGCCCGGGCGCAAGGCATCGAGGTAAAAACCTCGACCCTGTCGCTCGACAACGTGCCGCGCGCGCTTGCCGCCCGCGATACGCGCGGGCTGATCAAGCTGGTCGCCGATAGCACGACCCGCAAGTTGATCGGCGCCCATATTCTGGCGCCGGAGGGTGCCGACAGCATTCAGACGGCAGCCCTCGCGATCAAGCAGGGCCTGACCTATACCGAGTTGGGGGAGATGATCTTCCCCTATCTCACCACGGTCGAAGGTCTGAAACTCGCCGCGCAAACCTTCGACATGGATGTGTCCAAACTGTCGTGCTGTGCCGGCTAGCCGGTCATCGCGATGCACGCCGTGACCCGCGGCTGATACCAACCCTCATTGGTGTTGGTCCCATTCAGGGTAGCCAGCACCCGGCGCTGCGCCAAGTCGTGACAAAGTCGGCCGCGGTGTTTACCCGCCGAGACCACGGGAATTCATCAAGACCACGCGCCAGCCGTCGGGATCGGCGATGGTGACACCGCCGTCGCGCCAGAACGGGTTTTCCGGCGGCACCGGCGGATAGCCCATGGCCTCGAGGCGCCGCGCGATCGCATCGATGCGGGCGCGCTCCGGGATGTAGAGGACCAGCAAGTTGTCCTCGCTCGGCGCCGGGCAGGGGCTGCCCGCGGCGTGGGTCGTAAACTCCAGGTGATAGCCCACGCCCGGCAGTCCGATGAACACACCGTCATAGCCCTCGTGGCCTTCGAAACCGCCGAGTCTCAGGAGGCCCAGACCCTCGGTATAGAAACGAACCACCTCGACCAGCCTGTCGGTTGGCCGGGCGATGCGGACCTGGGCGACGCCGAGTTCGGCAGACCACTCTTCGTCATCGCTCATGGTTCGCCGTTCCGAAGCCGTTGATTCCTTGTGAATCGCCAATTGGCGCGCCTTCCGCTGTTCCAGCGGGGCTTTTCTTTTGCCGCCGGTTGCGCTCTCATGCCGAGCTTAAGGTATCCACGGGCAGCGGTAAATCGGTACTGAGCTGAAGACGCGGGCGGAAGAGTGATGGCGAGTCGTACGGCATTTGCAGGTATTCTGTGCATTGGGATTGCTGGCTGCGGCCTAGGTGGTCCCGAGATCATTGCGGACAGCGAGTTCACGGTGAGTATCGTCGGCGGTAAATGGAGAAATCCAATATCGTTGGCGGAAAGCCACTGCACGCAATATGGACGCAAGGCGGTCGAGGTTTCTCACCGCTCGATAAGTCCTAGCGAACTCACGGTTCTCTACGTCTATGACTGCGTCGATAAGCCATGATCCCCGGCGAGGATTAATCCCAAAGGTCCTTAATATTGACCCAAAGAGATCACGGTTCCCTTGGCCGTTGAATCGACATACGATTTCCGCGATCCTGGAAGTTCTTTGAAAGGCGCCGCATGGCGCCTGCGCCAGCACTGGGGCTGATACTGGGGCCGATACTGGAGATGTGATTATGGAATACCGCGTGATTTCCGCCGACTGCCACATCGACCTGCCGTGGCTGCCGCCGGATCTGTTCACCGCCAATGCGTCCCGGGCGCTCAAGGAGCGCATGCCCTATGTCGCAGAGGGCGAAAAGGGACCGGCCTGGGTGAGCCGGAACGGCGGCTACTTTGGGCTTCAGAACGGCATGGGTTCGGGGGGGCGGGAATACGTTCCGGGCCAAATTCACCGCTCCGACCTGATGGCCGCCGAGGGGCTTTACGAGGACGGCAAAAACGGGACCCGGCGCCTGACCGACCCGGACTTGCGCATCAAGGACCAGGACCGGGACGGCGTTCAGGCGGAGGTGCTGTTTGGCATCCTCGGCGCCGGCGAGCGCCTGAACGACGGCGTGGCGGCGATCGAGATGATGCGCATCTACAACGACTGGCTAGCGGATTTCTGCGACAGCTATCCGGCCCGCTTCGCCGGCCTGGCGTCGATTCCCAATCACGACGTCGCCGCCGCCACCGCCGAGATCGCGCGGGTCGTGGCGCGCGGTGCCTTGCGCGGCCTCGAGGTCGCCAACAGCACGGACATGAAACCCCTGTTCGATCCCGATTGGGATCCGCTGTGGCGGGCGGTCGCCGAGTCCGGCCTGCCGCTGCACTTCCACACCATCGGCGGCTGGAAACCGGATTTCGCGGCCATGCCGAAGTTGCAGGGGCGCCAGGCCCACGCCGTCTTCATCACCGGCTTTCAGCTCGGCATGGCCCGGATCCTGTTGGAGATCATCTATTCCGGCGTGCTCGAAACCTACCCGTCGCTCAACGTCGTCATCGCCGAGAGCGGCATCGGCTGGATCCCCTATCTCCTCGACCGGATGGACATGGAGTGGGAGGAGCAATACAAGGACCTGACTCTGCGCATGAAGCCGAGCGACTACTGGCATCGCCAGTGCCGGGCGACCTATCAGAGCGACAAAATCGGGCTCCGCCTGCTCGATATCCTGGGCGAAGACAACATCATGTGGGGCTCGGACTTCCCCCATCCCGACGGCGTGTGGCCGGATTCCCAAGCGTTCATCGAAAAGGAACTCGCCCACCTGCCGGTTGCGACCCGCCACAAGCTGGTCTGCGGCAACGCGGCCAAGCTTTACGGTTTCGGACCCTGAGTGCCCATCCGCAAGAAATACGAATTGGGGATGTCGGTTTTAAAGGTCGCGGGGGCGATTGCGGCGGTGGTGGCGCTTTGGCCGGTTGAAACCGCGCGGGCGGAATACCCCGTTTCGATCGAACTGGTTCTAGCGATCGACATCTCGCGAAGCGTCGACGACGTCGAGTACGATTTGCAAAAGACCGGCATAGCCCAGGCCTTTCGGAACCCCGAAATTATCGACCTCATCGGGCAAAACAACGGGGTTGCCGTGACCCTCTTCCAGTGGGACGAAGCGGTCGACGGGCTACATATGATCCCCTGGCAATTGTTGCGCGGTCCGGCCAGCGTCTTATCGTTCGCCACCAAGGTCGAGGCCCTCGAACGCGACCCGATCCGCAGATTTACCGGCATCGGCAGGGCCATCGAATTCGGCATTCATCTTATTGCCCACAACGATTTCGCCGGGCGGCGGTTGAAGATCGATATCTCGGGCGATGGCCGCGACAATATCGATTCACTGACACCGGCCTCGCGGCAACTGGCGCGATCCCTGGGTATCGAGATCAACGGACTGCCGATCCTCATCGACACTTTCAATTTGGATTTATACTACCGCGAACAAGTCATCTCGGGACCAGGTGCCTTCCTGGAAATTGCGACCGACTACGACGATTTTGCCCGCGCCTTCTTGCGCAAACTCTGGCGCGAAATCGTCCCTTCGATCAGCCGCAACGATCCCCCGCCCGGCGAGCCGGTTTTGTACGCGCTAGGGGGGAACGGCACCCGCTGACGATCGCATGCGCCGATCGCGCAACGCGAGCCCGATCGAGCGGCAAGACGCCGAGCTGCGTCAACCAGGACCTATGCGCAGGAATTTCGCATATTCCTCGAAAGTCACAAAATTGTCGCGATCGGTATCCATCACTTTGAAACCCTCGCGGTCCGCCATTTCGGCCGATGAGATCTTGCCATCCCCATCGGTATCGAATTGTTGAAACGCCTCGGGCGAAAGCAACGTCTCATCGAGTGTCAGGTATCCATCCTCATTGGCATCAACCATTCCGAAGAGTGAGACCCTCTTCAATCTGAAATCCAGGCGGTCGAAACGGCCGTCGCCATCCTGATCGATCCTGGCGAACCGTCGTTTCGCTTCGGCCAAGGGGTCCGCCGTCGGCACCGCCGCCGCGGTCGTCGTGTCCGTGGCCGCGGGTGGCGCCGGGGTGGCGGTCGGTGCCTTTGGCGCCTGAACCGCTGTCCGTGTTTCCGTTGGAGAGCCGATCGCGGCCCCTAGCCGTTGCTCGAATTCGGTTTGCAGCCGGCCCAGTTCGGCTTCCGCCATCTCTTGGTCCTGCGTCAAGCGCGACAGCTCCGATTTGCTCGCCGCAACACGGTCGGCCAAGGCACCGAGTTCCATCTTGCCGGAATCGAGGTCTTGTCTCAGAGTCTCCAATTCGCGCTTCTTCGCCTCGATTTCCTCGGCCAGAGCCACCGCCTCGGTTCGCTTCGCCGCCACGCTTTTGTCGATTTCGTCCAAGCTGCTCGCGGCGCCTCGCGTCAGCGCCAGCCGGCTCTGGGTGTCGGTGAGTTGTTCCGAGGCCTTGATGAGCTCGATCTTAGCCGCGGTTATCCGGTCCTCGAGGTCGCTCGATTCGCGCATGCCCAGGAATGCCGCAACCCATCCGGCCACGGCGGCGATGGCGAAGAATCCCAGTAAACCCTTCTGCATCATGAGTTCTCCTCTAAGACCCTAGTTTTTCGCCTGAAAATCACACAACTGAGATCGATCATCTTTTCTCCGCCTTATTGATTTCTGTGACCTCGAACAATTTGCGAATTGCCCCGATCACGAAAGCGGTGCTGACTCCGAAAAGAATGATACCGTTCGCCGCCTCGAAGCCGCTTAGCAACTGCCAGCGCGCGTGAAGCGTGATGTCACCGTAGCCCAGAGTCGTGAAAGTGACGGTCGAAAAATAAAGCGCGCGCTCAAAATTCTCGAACTCCCCTAGCCAAAAATAGAGGACTGCCCAAAGCCAGATCTCGACAGTATGAATGAGAAATATCATGACTATTGTGATCACGAGAATTCTCGTCAAGGCGATGTAACTTGGATTATCCGAGAACCGCGATCCTAAGGTTCTGAAAATCGCGATCAAACCGATGATTCCGACAGTGTGAATCACCACAGTAAGCGCAA
>SMVA01366648.1_pt1 | contig 14293 bp, 7 predicted proteins | sample 2456451 | NCBI WGS metagenome assembly SMVA01 (sample SAMN11095933, study PRJNA526329) | marine sediment metagenome | biome: Marine sediment; feature: Surficial sediment; material: Deep marine sediment; isolation source: Hadal surficial sediment | place: Pacific Ocean | collected 2014-05 | depth 0-1...
AGAAATTGTTGCTGTGGATGGACAATAGTTACTCCGTTCTTTATGGTGCCGGGTTCGAAATCGATGACGGAGATCAGTGGGACCCCTTGCTGTTGGAACATGTCAGTGGCTGGGCTTTTGGTGATCTCTACACGTTCTTCGAATACACGCGGTTTAGGAACCCCACCGGAGATGACAACACCAGTTGGTATGGCGAGATCTCGCCGCGGCTGAGCCTCGGGAAGACCCTGGGCAAGGATATGTCCTTCAGCATTTTTGGCGAAAACATCGTCGTGTGGAAGGACACGTTGTTTGCCATGACCTATGAACGCGGCCGCAATTCGGACCTGACGGAATCGCTGCTACTGGGTATCGGCTTCGATATGGACCTCAGTGTGTTCGGCATCGTCGGCGATCGCTTCGAATACTTCCAGATCAATTTTTACGCGCGCAACGAGTTGAATGATGGCGCGGGCGACGACCCGGAGCGCGGGTTCAAAGACCTTCAAATCACGGTGGTGGCGGCTTACCCGCTGGAGATTGGCCGAACCAAAATCCTGATCGATGGCTTCATCGATTTCGTCGCCGGATTCGGACCACAGGCCAAGAGTTTCCATTTCAGTCCGCAGATCAAGCTCGATATCGGTAACTTCTGGGGCAAGCCGGGCGTATTCTATGCCGGTGTGGATATCGATTACTGGACCAATAAGTACGGCATTCAAGATTCAGATGCCTTGAAAACGGATCAGCTTGCGGCGAGCGTTCTCGTCAAATTTCACTTCTGAGTACGCGGAAACAGGAATCGATCAATGAGGTTGTCGCGGCCTATGGTGCCCCGAAACGGTCAGATCTTAATGCGTTAAACAGCACGCGAATATGAGTAGGTTAGTCGGGGACGCCTAGTCCAAGGTCACAATCCACTCCAAAATGATAAGGAAAATCAGGTTTGATAAAGGGGCGTCTATAAGAGTTATTTTAGATCGTATTTTTCCAAGATTGCAGAAGTATCCTCGTCAAGAATTATTTGGATGAAAAGCGCGGAAGACAGCACCTGGAAGGTTCAAAAAAACCCCTGAAGATTGAAATTGCGGCCTAAATAGATTTTATTTGGCGCAGTATCATCAGCCAGTCTGCGACGACAGTCTGGTATTGAAGTAGCAGGATTCACCAACAGATTCCAAAAGGGTTTAATAATGCAATGTTCAATGTCCCGATTCCTATCATTGTTTTTTTTCCTCGCTGTTTTCTCTTCGCCTTCCATAGCGAGACCTACCATTGGTCTTGTTCTATCTGGCGGTGGCGCGCGCGGCGCGGCTCACGTCGGTGTGCTGAAGGTACTCGAAGAATTACAAATTCCCATTGACCTCGTTACCGGGACCAGTATGGGCTCTATCGTCGGCGGTCTGTACGCTTCCGGTAGGACCCCTGCCGAGATTGAAGAAACAATAAATGCTATGGACTGGGATTACATGCTCGCCGATGACCAGAGTAGAGCCGATATTTCTCTTAACCGCAAGGTGCAGCAGGATTTATTCTCCCTGAGTTTTTCTCCCGGGATTCGCGAAGGCAAGCTTCGACTGCCGCCAGGTGCAATCCAAGGACAGAAAATAGAGCTCGAACTGCAACGGTTAACCACCCACGTCGCTCATATAACGGATTTTGACAAATTACCCATCCCTTTCAGGGCAGTAGCCACTGATATTGAGACGGGCAACATGGTCGTTCTTTCAAGCGGCAACCTTGGACGAGCCATGCGAGCCTCAATGTCAGTACCGAGTCTATTTGCGCCCATAGAAATAGACGGTCATTTGTTGGTTGACGGTGGCATCGCTAACAATTTACCGGTAGACGTGGCCAGAGACATGGGTGCGGAAGTGCTGATTGTTGTCGATATTGGTTCACCGCTAAGGACCAGAGACCAAATGCCTGACCTTTTAACCATTACCGACCAGTTAACCAGGCTCCTAACGGGTCGTAATGTGTTAGCCAGTCGTGCGAAACTGTCGGAGGACGACATTATTATCCTGCCAGTTTTGGGTGACATTACCTCGGCGCAATTCGATCGATCTGCAGAAGCAATACCCATCGGTGAAATTGCTGCCAGGAAAATCGCGGGCAGGTTGCGGCATTTGTCTCTATCCGACCAGGAGTATGATGAATATCTGGCAAGCCTGAACACTGTCTCACCAGTGCGCAGGGAAGTTACAGGTATCAACCTCACCAACAAAACAACACTCGCTGATGAAGTCCTGTTAAACCGGATCGATATCAAAACTGGCCAGGTACTAAATCTGTCCCAGCTGGAAAAAGACATAGGCCAGATTCACGGCATTGGTATCTTCGAAAAAGTGGGATACGACTTGTCCCATCACCCGACCGGTGTTGATGTGGATGTGTATGCCACGCCCAAGTCCTGGGGACCGAACTACCTGCATTTCGGTCTCAGCATGCAGGGAGAATTTAATAGTGAAAATGATACCAATTTCATACTTGGATACACCCGCACGGAAATGAACCGGTTAGGTGGTGAATGGACCACGTTATTGCAAATCGGCTCTGAGCCTAGAATCCTGAGTTATTTTTATCAGCCCCTGACCAAGAACATGGGTTACTTTGTCCTGCCTGCAATCGCGGTGACAAGGACCAATGTGGGTATATTTTCCGGTGATACTAAACTGGAAGAATATCGATTGCACGAAAATCAAATTGAACTGCTTTTTGGAAAAGAGTTTTCAACCAGAGCCAACCTGGGCTTCGGTATTAATCGAATTAATGGCAAGGCAGACGCCCTGATTAGCGAATCGTCACAATTTGAACAAAATTATGACGATGGCGGTACAATCATAAGATATCGCTACGATACCATTGATGATATTGATTTCCCTTCTTCAGGCGGAGAGATCAGCGCATCTTATTACCAGGCGACTGAATCATTGGGTGCAGACACAGAATATAAACAATGGCGGTTGAAAGCCAACGTCTTTAAATCTTTCGGCCACCATACCTTTGGGGTTGGTACCGAGCTCGGCGGAACGGAAGACGGCGTTGCCTCGTTGTCGCGAAAATTTTTCCTGGGTGGCTTTCTCAATATGTCCGGGTTAAGGCAAGACCAGCTGTCCGGCGACTACAAGGGGCTCTTGGGTGCTGTTTACTACAGGAAGTTCGATAGAATAAAACTGCTTCCAGCATACATCGGTGGCACCGCTGAGTATGGTGGCGTCTGGCGGGATAAGGATGATATTTCTGCCAAAAACTCTCTGCTTGGTGGCAGCTTATTTGTCGGATTGGATTCCCCGTTGGGACCCGTATTAGTCGGATGGGGATATACCGATGAGGGCGATTCTGTATTCTTCGCCAAAATCGGTCGCTTCTTCTACTAATGCCTGGCTTTCCACGGGTGAACCTGTTGACTGGTCCAGTATCAATTCGAACGATCATTAATCCACAATTATTAACAATTTCACTTCACCAAATTGTCATCCTGCTGGCGGTTTTCATAATATCGCCCCTTATAGCAGCACCGGATTCAACGCTTGCCGGTATCTATGAAAAACGTGAGAGACCATCCCAGCATTGGGCTTATGTGCTGGAAACAGGAGACGATGCGCTACTGGCGAGAGTTCATCTGATTCGACACGCGCAATCGACAATCAACATCCAGACGTTTATCTGGTCAAACGACGACAGTGGTCGATTTGTCTTTTATGAACTTTTGAATGCCGCACAGCGCGGTGTTCAGATTCGAATCCTGATTGATGACTTGTCTTTACGTCAAAGCTCGGATTATGTTGCTTATATAGCCTCGGCGCATCCGAATATCCACATCAAGCAGTACAATCCGTTGGTTGAAAACATTAACGCCAACATTCTCCAGGTGATGGGTAGCTTTACCTTCCAGTTCGGGCAGTCAAATCAGCGCATGCACAACAAGACTGTCATCGTCGACGGAAAGTATGGCATTACCGGCGGTCGCAACTTTGCAGATGACTATTTTGACAGGGGTACCCATCGCTCATTTATTGACCGCGACCTGTTGATTACTGGACCCGTGGTAAGTGATATGAACCAGTCATTTGAAGAGTTTTGGAATTTTAAACTCTCCATCAGCAGCAGAGACATGAAGGACGTCAAACGCTTACTTGAGTCGGGTGAGTTTAAAGTTCCGGAAGACGTCCTGTCGTATTCTGTCCCTCTGACTTTTCACGGTTTACAAAGTTGCAGCATTGAACCTGCCTGCATGCAGCAGCGGATTTTCGACAAAGGGTACAACATCGATGAGGTCAGCTTTGTCTCCGATTCACCAGACAAAATTCGGGAGGGAGACGATAGGGCGAAAACAACAAATAGCCTGGCAGAGCTCATGAACAATGCTGAACGGTCAATACTGATGCAAACGCCTTACCTTGTTGTCGGTGGCAATGCAAAGAAATTACTCAAGGAGATGCGCGAGAAAAAGCCCGACCTGGAATTCATTATCTCCACCAATTCACTTGCTGCAGCGGACCATTTCTACGCCTATGCGTTCTCTTACAAGAACAAGAGAGATTATCTCAAGGATCTGAAATGGCGAATATTTGAGCTTAAACCCGAACCCGCTGATATTAAACAGCTCGTGCCGGACATTGAAGGACATGTGAGAGCGCCCGACCACTATACCTGCATTCACGCAAAGACCTTCGTGTTTGACGAGGAAACGGTCTGGCTGGGCTCTTTTAACTTCGACCCAAGGTCTGCGACGCTGAACACCGAAGCCGGGCTGGTGATTCGTGACAGAAAACTGGCTGCAGGGTTGGCCAAAACTATAAGGGCAGAGACAGCGCCAGGGAATAGCTGGGCCATTGGCGCCGACAAGAAATTACCGGTGTGGGCTCAATTAAGTGGGGTAGCAGAGGAAGTATCAAGCTGGGTGAGCTTTCTCAATGTCTGGCCTTTTACCTACACATCCAGTTTTGAATTAAAGCCCGGTGCCACAGAAGTGCCTTATTATGATGACGACTTCTATGAAAACTATTCCGATGTAGGGCAGTTTCCAGAGGCCAACGCCAGCACCAAGGCGTTAAAAACCCGGTTAACCAAGGCCTTCTTCGGACCGATAGAGCCAATTATCTGATCTGCAATCCAGTTCAACAAAAAAAGTTACATCAGCATGATGAGCGTACCAGCGAGTGTCAGAATGACATTGGCGAACGCATACGCGCCGGTATAGCCAAGCGCCGGTACACTGCTTTGCGCAGCGTCTGACACCACACTCAACGCAGCGCCTGATGTCATGGAACCAGTGACCCCACCCAAGGCTTCCACCGGGTTCAATTTAAGCACCTTGCGGCTGAAATAATAACCGACAAGCACAGGTACCAGCGTCACGACGATACCAGCCCCGATCAACTTAAAGCCCGCAGTCTGGATGATGTCCAGGATGCCTCCTCCGGAATTGAGACCAACACCTGCCATAAACATCAACAAACCCAGTTCCATCAATACCCACCGGGCCGAGGATGGGACCCGGCCAAAAACCGGCCAGATGGAACGCAGGAAGCCAATCAGCAGACCTGTGATTAACAGTCCGCCAGCCATCCCCAGGCCAATAGTTACACCCCCCACAGTGATCGCCAGTGTGCCCAGCGCGATACCGGCAACTATCCCAAGTGCAAAGGTGAATAGATCTGTCTCAGTGACATCGCGCTCGACATGTCCAACGTGATTGATCAGTCGCTCGAGGGCGAAGTCGGGACCAAAAACCGTCACCACGTCTCCACGGTGCAGGATGAGTTCGTCATTCCAGGGAAGTTCCCGGCGCTGCCTTCTCACCTGCAAGGGCAAAGCACCAATCCGCTCATCCAGCCTGATATCTCCCAGGGGTTGGCCAACGACTTTCCGATTGGTTACAACGACCTGGGCGGTGCTCATCACCACACTCAGGCCTTCTGCATCCGCTATTTCCTCGCCAAATCTAGGCGCGTAAAGCAGTAGCTGATCAATGTCACCAATCACCAGGACCTCATCGTTGAGTTCAAGGTGCGTGTCTTCGCCGATTACAACTTCCTCTCCATTGCGGCGGATGGCAACGATTGATACATCACGGCGAGAATATATCTCCATCTCGAACACGGAGCGCTCGAGCAGCTCCGCTTTGGTTACGCGGTAGGTACGACGCATTATCCGGGACAGGTCCGGACCTGCGTCAGAATCACTGCCACCTGGAAGTTTTGCCGCCTCAGCAGGAAGGTCAATACCTAAAAACTTTGGTAGCAGACGGATGATAAGAATGAGACCGATAAGGCCGAACAGATAGGTCAGCGCGTACGCTGCACCGATGTTGACCAATATCTGTTCGCTACTGATGCCATCGGGAATATCCATTAATCCTGAACGTACCACGTCCTGCGCTGCGGCCAGAGTCGGTGTCGTGGTCATGGCCCCACCCATTAGACCAGCTGCCAGACCCGGTGCCAGGTTGAGCACATTGGCCAGTGTCACGGACAGCGTGAAACCAGTTGCGGCCACTAACAGGGCAAGGGAAAGGTATTTGAGGCCGCTGGTCATCAATACATCAAAAAATTGCGGTCCCGCCTGGAGGCCAACGCAGAAGATAAACAGCACAAATCCAAACGTCTGCGCGCCTGCGTACATGGTAAAACCAAAGTGACCAAACACAAGCCCGGCCAGCAATACACCACCAACCGCGCCCAGGCTTATGCCGAAGACCTTGATGCTGCCGATGAAGTAACCAGCGCAAAGTACCAGGAAAAAAACGAGTACGGGCTGACCTGTTAAGAACTCTGCAAGAATTTCCATGCCTGATTCTCTTTGTTGTTCTTTTTGACTGTTACCAGCTCAAACATAACCCAGAACAATGGTGATTCGAAGGACCTGTCAATAATCCGTGTTTCAATTTTCAAGCGACCGTGATCAAAAAGTATATATTGAAGTGGCGTCTCGCTCATGAAAATTCTTTCGCAAAATTCAGATTAGTCGCGACTTTCTTCAAGTGTTGTCACGATTTGGATTCCTACCAGCCTCGCGATAATCACCGCCACATATATTTGACCCACCAGCGCCTGGGTGGATGCAAGCGCTTTGGTAAATCCGCTAGTCGGCAAGATGTCTCCGTATCCCAATGTGGTTTGAGTGACGAAGCTGAAATAGATCAGGTCATGCAGAACCACGGTTAACGAGGCCGGGTTGTCGTAGTCCAGAACAAGACTCTCCCCCAGCGAGCCAGGTGCTACAACAAGTGTGCCGTAGTACACGAGCGACATACAAAGACCATAAATGATGTACAGGATGATGGAGGCGTAGATGATCTCTGTATCGACTCTCTTTGCCGAAAGCAGAAACCCATACATGATATGCACCACATAGGCCAGAAAGATTATCTGTAGAATGCAATAGACAAACAACTGCGTCTGCACATTGCCAAATGGCAATACGCTCCACTTGGTGATCATGACCGGCACAAAAAGTATGATGCCTGTGACCAGGTGCTTTCGATTTGTTGCCACTAAATACAGTGATGCCAGCATGACCGCAGTATAAAGACCTCGTGATATGTCGGAAACCCACTCGGACGTTACCAGCGCAGGCACGAACAATAACAGCAACATCGCACTAAGGAGTGTTTCATAACTGAGTGGCACATCTCTAGCGCTCATCTTTTACCCTCATGAATTTGTATATCGCATTGCAGCTCATACGCCTATTCTAATGTCTGGCCATTTGCCTATACATCCAGCTCTGAGCTCAAGCCCAGTGCCACGGAGGTGCCTTTCTGTGATAACGGCTTCTATGAAAACTATCAGCACGATAAAGAGTTTCAGGTAAGGTAATGTGGGTCAAAACTCATATGCCTGTTTAAATTACCTATGGATTAGCCTTGGCAGGTGCGATGAAAAACTTCAGATTCCATTCGGGCCCGCAATTGTGCAAGCCAGGCTATTGAATTTAGCCATTGCATGCCACATAGCTAAATAGGAGCATGAATTAATAGGCTATTTGAAAAAGCGATACAACGCGTTCTTATCCAGAAACCGACAATGTTTTTAACCTGTCTACCTGCGTCGCATACCTAACTTGTCGGATAGCTTGATAACATGGAGCTTCCAAAAAATGAAAATCGAACACAAAATATAAGACGCGATGAATACACAACCAAAACGACATCTCGCTCGGAACTGGAATCATGATCTGACGATATTCGAGTTCTGCTGGTTTTGGCAAAAAATGATTCCGGGACAGGTACGCTATTTCCTTCGTAAGTGATTAAACATAAAACTAACAGTTTTCCCATGTTGTGATTTTAGTTCAATAAATGCTGTTTTGAAATCGGCTGGATGATCTATCCACCAGTAGTGCTTCCTGGCACTGGCCAATAATGCGTTTAGTTCCACCTGCAACTTGTCGGTTCCCGGCTAATAAACCCTTTGATTGATCGAAAACGTTATTCAAACTTCACACGACCCACTACCTCCTCGTGCGGAGTTCCTATGATCATTCCCAACTACCTGCGGTATGTTCACGCAGCAACTCCGGCCGTGTCTGCTTACCTTAGCGCATATTGGCCACGCCCAGGGTCGTCACCCCCCGGCCCTGGGTTTTTTTATCGATGCTGCCCATACCATGGCATTCAGTTTGCTCACTATCGCGTGTGTATAAAAAACGATGATCTTCCGTGAAAGATAAAGATGATATCCTAAGCCCCGAGTTTCAAGTCAGGAGAAACCATGGCTGACAGGTCCGACAAGACGAGCATAATCCATAATTTCTGGCGATCGACTGAAAACATCGGCCAACTACTGGATAGCTCGCCAGATTCGATGTTCGTGAGTCGGGTAGACAATTTTCGGTTCGTGGACGTTAACGCGAGAGCCATCAAAGAATATGGCTACAGTCGGGAAGATTTTATGAAGATGCATATCTTCGACCTTGAAATCAAAAAACCCTTGGAAACAGAGGTTCGCAAACTCTATGACAATACACCAGTAGGTGAGGTCATTGAAGTTAAAGGAATTAACAAGAGAAAAGACGGCAGCACCTTTCCAGTACAAGTGAGATTCTGCAAACTGGACGAAAAATACGCCCTTGCCAATGTTCGTGATATCACTTTGCAGAAAAAGGAAGATTTAGAACTCGAACGTCGCGTCGCGGAGCGAACCCGGGAAGTTCGGGAAATCGGCCTGCGACTCGCCGGGATTCTGGACGTCGCTGAGGAAGCAATCGTCTCAGTGGACAAAGACCAGAATATCATCTTATTCAATAGAGGGGCACAGAGAATCTTCGGATATGAAGAGACAGAGGTGCTTGGTCAGTCCATTGCAATTCTCCTGCCGGAAGCCGTTCATTCTGCTCATCGTCTCCATATCGAGAATTTCTCCAATGGCCCCGTCGGTTCCCGCCCGATGCAGGAGCGGCGTGAGATATTCGGTCAACGAAAAAACGGTGAACATTTCCCGGCTGAGGCTTCAATCTCGAAAGTTGACGTCGAGAATGTCTATTTTGTTACTGCTTTTTTGCGAGATGTTACCGAACAAAGGAGACTTGAGAAAGAGGTTTTAGAGATCAGTGAGCGTGAACGACGTCTGGTTGGGCAGGATCTTCACGACGATCTTGGTCAACATCTGACCGGTATCGGCTTTATGGGTGAGGAGCTGGAACAACGAATGAGGGAAATGGGTCTGGCCGAAGAAGCTGACAGAGTAGAGAAACTGGTAAAACTGGTGGAGGAAGCAAAAACCAAAACACGTAACCTGTCGCGAGGTCTCTATCCAATCGAATTAGCGACCGACGGGCTTCCGATGGTACTTCGCGATCTGGCTCTGCAGACCGAAACAATTTACGGCATTACCTGCGTGGTTTCACTTGATCCATGTTTTTCTATTGAATCGATCAGCACACAAGAAACCCTGTATCACATCGCTCAGGAAGCCATCACGAATGCAATGCGCCACGCGCAACCAAGTCGGATTGACATTCTACTGAAAAAAGAAGGGAGCGGGTTAACGATGGTCATTAAAGATGACGGCTGCGGGCTTACAGTTGACATTGAGAAGACCCCGGGCATGGGACTTCGGATCATGCAATACCGTGCTCGATTGATTCATGCAGAGCTTGAGGTTGAGAAGGGACCTGTCGGTGGAACACTGGTGAAATGTACGATTCCCATCAGAGTCAACGTACGGGAAAAGGATAGCCTCTGATGACAACAGCGCAAACCCGAGTGCTGATCGTCGATGACCACCCCATCCTTCGCCAGGGACTGTCGATGCTCATTAACGGACAATCGGATCTGACGGTCTGCGCCGAGGCGGAAAACGGACAGGACGCCTTGGCCGCCATTGAAGCTTGGAAACCCCACCTGGCTATCATCGATATATCGATGAGAGGGATGAACGGGATTGAGCTGATAAAGCGCATCGTAACGCTGGCAGAACCATGCCATGTTATCGTTCTCTCTATGCATGAAGAGAAGGTCTATGCCGAGCGTGCCCTGCGCGCCGGTGCCAGGGGTTATGTTATGAAGCAGGACGTGCAGGGCAATATGTTGCTGGCGATTCGCAAGGTGATGGGCGGAGACATCTGGGTCAGTGAATCAATGACGACACGCCTCATTTCCAAAATAGTCACCGGTACTGAAACAGCTGCATCCGTTGCACTGCTGAGTAACCGGGAACTTGAGGTCTTAACCTTGATTGGCAGAGGCAGCAGCGCTGGAGAAATTGCCGAAGATCTCTGCATCAGCGTCCGAACAGTGGACTCTCACCGTGAACACATCAAAAAGAAGCTGAACCTAAAAAACGTCAGGGCACTTATCCTTTATGCCGGTGAATGGGTAAAAGGTGAGGGTCAGTAACTATAAGCAAAGCCGTGCGATCCTGGTCTACGATTAGAGACTTCGCTTATACATAACGCCCGCCGAGAGGTCTCACTGGCCCGACTGTACGTGATTTGCGTACAGTAAAAGTACGCGCCCCTACGAATAGCGCTTCTGCAATCTATCCTGATAATCTACGTTGATATCGTTTTCATGACCGGGTATGGGATATACCTGACATGGACCTCGGTGGTGTTGGCTATCGTTTGTGCCGTATTTCGGTTTCGTAGAGTTGATTGTAATGGATGAGATTATCGCAATGCCGGATTATCGGGATGGGCAAAGGAAACTACCGATGTGCACGATAAGTTGTGAAGTGCATGACCATCCCGACGCACTGGCTCAGATGCTCGGTGCGTCGGGCGATCAAGCCGAATGTCGAAAGCACAAGCCGGGTTTTTTTAGGGTGCAACGGAGCTCAGTTAGCTGCAATCAAACCCTTTTTTGTCAGATATCGATTGAAGGCGGCATCGAGTTCAGGGGTTTACTACCGACATGCAGCACGTGTTTTGCATTTCCGGAGTCGTTAGGTTCGGGCGTGTCGCTTAACGGTATTGAAGTCGAGAGCGGTAATCTGATCGTATTGAAGCCATGCGCAGAATTGCATCTTATCAGTCAGCGAGGATTTCAGTGTGTCATGCTACAGACCCAGCAAGAGATTAGCTCCAAACTGTGGGGTCTCGGCCGAAACGATAGTCTCTCTCGGCCTGATGTCTTCTGTCAGAAGCCTGGTCCGACGGCTAACCTTTACAATCTGGTCTGTCAATCAATTCATGCAGCCAACAGTGACATCTCCGGGGTTGTAATAAGACACCTAAACGAGGTTATCGATTCACAGCCAATTAATATAGAAACCTTGAAAACAGTAAAGACACGCAGTGTGCTCAACCGATCGTTGACCTGGATAGACAGTCATATTAATACGACCCAGTCCATCAAAGCTTTGTGTCGCGACACGGGCATATCGGAACGCACTCTGGAACGTTACTACAAACGAACCTACAATCGTACTCCCAAGCAATACCTGATCATGGTCAGGCTAAACCAGGTGTATAGGTACCTGAAGGCTGCCGATCCCTATAGTTCATCTGTATCGACAATTGCTTCCTCAGCGGGATTCCAGCACATGGGACGATTTGCTTCTCAATATGTTTCATTGTTCGGAGAAGCACCCAAGAAAACCCTGGGCTACCGTATCTGAGTCATGGTCTATGAGTCCCGCGTAATACCAAAAAAGTTTTTGTCGTTTTTCAGATAGAATTCTATGTCGTTAACAGCACCATAGTTTTATCGTTGTTGAACTTGGCTATTCACTTGAGTATATAACGAACGATATTGGCGATGCCCAGTTGGCAACCGTCTGGACCGATCCGGTTCGATCATGCGACACGAGCGTTCTACTACGTGCGCGTGTTGCAGATTCCGACACCGAGGAACTCGACTTACGATGAATCCGCTGACGATCCAGGAACGCGCCTATTCGTCGCCAATCTGGTATACGCCTTAGAATAAGTAACGATGAATAAGTCCGCTCACAGCAGATCCTGAAATCTCAAACAGAGGAAGAACCAATGAGACTTGGAATACGCGCCACCGTAGTGGCAGCAGCATTGACAATTGCGATGGGCACGGCAGTCGCATCAGACCCTGTCCCGGCGGAAGAGTCGCTGATTGATGTATACCCAAAACGCGATAACTACTCGCCATACGCAAACCGAAATTTTCCGACGAACGTTTATTGGGGCGATACGCATGTGCACACCGGCCTGTCGATGGACGCCGGTGCGTTCGGCGCGCGGCTGCTGCCAGCCGACGCCTATCGCTTCGCGCGCGGCAATGAATTGACCTCGTCGACTGGCCAGCGCGTCAAGCTCGGCCGGCCTCTCGATTTTCTGGTCGTGACCGATCACTCGGACAACATGGGCTTTTTCCCGAAGCTGATGAGCGGCGATCCGTCCATGCTGGCCGACCCAACCGGCCGGCGCTGGTACGACATGATCGAGGCCGGTGGACAGGAAGGCGTAAAGGCCGCGGTCGAGATCATTCAGTCGTTGACGGGCAACACGATGCCGAAAGCTCTGGCCTCGCTGCCCGGGACTGCGCTGTATCGGTCGACGTGGGAAGCCACGATAAAAGCCGCCGAGGAAGCCAACGACCCGGGTAATTTCACCGCGTTCATCGGTTATGAATGGACCTCGACCGACAAGGGCTACAACCTGCACCGCAATGTCATCTATCGCGACGACGCCGTGCGCGCACTGATGATGGAGCCCTACACGACACTGCCGCCACTCGGCAGCCCCGATCCACGCGATTTGTGGAAGTGGATGCAGTCCTACGAGGACAAAAGCGGTGGCCGCCTGCTGGCGATCGCCCACAACGGCAACCTGAGCAACGGCACGATGTTTCCAACGGAACGCACGATCACCGGCAAACGCGTGGACCGCGAATACGTCGAGACCCGGGCGCGTTGGGAGCCGCTTTATGAAGCAACGCAAATTAAGGGAGATGGCGAAACGCATCCTTACCTGTCGCCGGACGATGAGTTTGCCGACTACGAGACCTGGGCTGTCGGCAATCTCGATCTGAGCGAACTCAAGGAGGACCGCATGCTCGCTGGTGAGTACGCCCGCCGAGCATTGCAGTCGGGGCTGCAGCTGGAAGAAAAGTTGGGCACCAACCCGTACAAGTTTGGCCTCATGGCTGCGACCGACACTCACACCGCGTTGTCCACTGCTGAAGAAGAAAACTTCTTCGGCAAACATTCCGGCGCGGAGCCGAATCCGAAGCGCGTCTACCACGCAATGGCAAGGATCGGTGACAACGAATATCCGGGTTGGTCTATGGTCGCGTCAGGTTATCAGGGCATTTGGGCTACCGAGAACACGCGTGAAGCGCTGTTTGACGCCATGATGCGCAAGGAGACCTACGGCACGACCGGTCCGCGCATGTGGGTACGCTTCTTCGGCGGTTGGAGCTTCGAGGCAGCAGATGCGCAAGGCCGCCTGCCGGCAGACGTTGGCTATTTAAAGGGCGTACCGATGGGTGGTGATCTCACCAGTGCACCGTCAGGCAAGTCACCATCGTTCCTCGTCGCGGCGCTTAAAGACCCGTTGTCGGGTAACCTTGATCGTGTCCAGATCGTCAAGGGCTGGGTCGATAGCCGCGGCGAACGTCACGAAAAAGTCTATGACGTTGCCTGGTCCGGCGACCGTCGCCCCGGAACCAACGGCAAGCTGCCGCCGGTGGGCAACACGGTCGATGTCGCCACTGCGACCTGGACTAACTCGATCGGCAGCTCCGAGTTGATCACGGCGTGGACCGATCCCGATTTCGATCCAAAACTTCGCGCCGTCTACTACGCCCGCGTGCTCGAGATTCCGACGCCGCGCTGGACAGCCTATGAGGCTGTGCGTTTCGGCATCGACATGCCATCGCCCGACGTAC
>SMVA01134170.1_pt1 | contig 14283 bp, 12 predicted proteins | sample 2456451 | NCBI WGS metagenome assembly SMVA01 (sample SAMN11095933, study PRJNA526329) | marine sediment metagenome | biome: Marine sediment; feature: Surficial sediment; material: Deep marine sediment; isolation source: Hadal surficial sediment | place: Pacific Ocean | collected 2014-05 | depth...
GCGATCGCGGAGGAAACGGCGGGCCTCGTCGCCGACGCCGAGCGCATCCTGAGGGAAATTCGGTCGCGTCCCGACCTTTTTCGTGTTCTCGACCCGTTCATTGGTCCGTGGCGTCGTGCGACGGCGAAGCCGGGCGAGACACCATCCTGGAGCCCCGACACCTGGATCCTCGGCCTCGCTCCCAGCACCCGAGAGAGCTCACCAGTATCGGCGCGGACCGCTGAGAGTCTACGGCATCTGGGCAGCAGGGTCGACGAAAATTCGGCAACCGCAGTGGCACATTGGGTTCTACTGGTCGAACGGAGTGCCTAGGAGGGTGATCGGACAAGGGGGGGAAGTGTGCGTCAGTCGACGCGCAGCTCGAACCACCCGGTGCGCCACTCCCCCTCAGCGTCGACCTCCTCGAGAACGAACCCCGGGAGGGCCGCCGACCGGGACACATAAAGCCATTCTTCTTCTGTGATACCGCTCAAGATCAACCATCCCCGGGGCCTCAGTGCTGCCGCGAAGCTCTCCAGGAGCGGGACAAGGACCCCCGCTTGAATGTTGGCCAAAATGCCATCGAAGGGCCCCCGCCCAGCGAGCCAATCCGGGGTCACCGATGCGTCCTCGACCTGGACGGAGTCGGTGACTCCATTCACGATCGTATTCTCCCGCGCAGCTTCACAAGCATACGGATCCATATCCACCGCCAGAACCCGATGTGCACCGAGCCGGGCGGCGGAGATCGCGAGGATGGCCGAACCGCAACCAGCATCGAGGAGCTTCTCACCAGGGGATAGGGCCCGGTCCAACAGCCTGAGCGCCCCCCGAGTCGTCTCGTGTTCGGCCGTGCCGAACGCCATGCCGGGGTCGATGGTGACCACCACCGCGCCCTCAGGAGCTTCGGCCTCGCACCAGCTGGGGGTTACGACCAAACGGTCGGTGATGGTTCTCGGTCCCAGCCCCTGCCTCCACAGGACCGACCAATCCCGGTGCTCCTGCCATCCCCAAGTCAGGGTAACATGGTCCAGTCCCGTGGCTTCCCGAAGCACGTCTTGTGCCCGCCTCACGAAGGCCTCCGGGTCGTCGGGGGGAGGCACATACGTGATCAGTCGACCCTCGACCTCCTGCACTCCCCTTGCGCCGAGGGCAAGCAGCGACTCAACCAGGAGTTCGCCTACCATGGGAGAGACCCGATCGACGGAAAGGGTCAACCAGCGGTCGGGCGTACCGTCCGAGGGCGCGGAAGGGTCCGAGGGATCCGAGGGAGCCAAGGCGTCGGAGGAAGCCGAGGCGTCTATCACGCCTGTGTGAACGCCTCTTTGACCCGGGACCAGATGCTCCTCCCGGAATTTCCGTCGAGCTGCTCCGGCGCCGGGTCCTCCAGTTCACGTAGCGCACGAATCGCCTCCTCCTGTTCGGACGTCAAATGCTCCGGCGTCCACACCACGATTCGTACCAGTTGGTCCCCCTTGCCCCGCCCGTGCAGCTCCGGGAGGCCGCGGCCCCTGAGGAGTAGAACCTCCCCGCTCTGGATACCCTTCGGGATGGTCAGTCTGACGGTCCCGTCCACGGTCGGCACCTCGGCTTGATCACCCAGAACCGCCTGCGAGTAGGTGATGGGCAAGTCGTATCTCAGGTTCGCACCGTCGCGGACAAACCGAGCGTCCTCCATGACCTCGATCAGCACAAGGACATCCCCACGCGGCCCACCCCTCGATCCTACGTTGCCTTCGCCACGCAGCGTAATAAAATTCTCGGACGTCACGCCGGGGGGGATCTCGACCTTGATGGACCGCTCAGAGCGGGCCCGGCCTTCACCCTGACACTGAGGGCACCGCTGTCCGATCACACGACCTTCACCCCGGCACGTGCGGCACGGGACGACGCTGATGAACTGTCCGAACACCGTTCGCTGCACCTGACGCTCCTCCCCCGACCCGTTGCAGGCCGGGCAAGGAGCGGGTGCAGCTCCGTCGGCGCTACCGGTTCCCGAACACCGTTCGCAGGTGTCCAGAATCGCCACCTTCAGCGTCTTCACCACGCCCGTGGCCACCTCCGCGAGGGAGACCCGCACCCTGACCTTGATGGCCTCACCCTTGGGCGCCGCCCGAGATCCGCCTCTCTGTTGCCTCCCTCCAAAAAGGTCCCCGAACCCTCCGAAGTCCCTCATGAAGACCTCGAGCGCGTCGGAAAAATCGAAGCCCGCGAATCCGCCCGCCCCACCAGCACCCCGATTCAGCCCCTGCTCTCCGTACTGGTCGTAGATCGAGCGTTTCTCCGAATCCCGGAGAATCTCGTAGGCCTGGGTCACTTCCTTGAACCGGTCCTCGGTGTCCTTCGAGCCTTGGTTCCGGTCGGGATGGTACTTCAGGGCGAGCTTGCGGTACGCCTTCTTGATGTCGTCCGTGCTGGCGCCCCTCGAGACGCCCAGCAACTCATAATAATCGGCCAATTTACCCCTGCGGAGATCCGGCGGCGTACCCGAGAACATTGTTGACCAATGTTGACGTGTAGTCGACGATTGCGATCACTTTCTCGTACGGCATCCGGGTTGGACCGATCACGCCGATCACACCCTTGAGTTGTCCGACCCGGTATTCCGCTGTGACCAGCGTGAAGTCGGACAGAGCCTCCTCGGAGTTTTCGCTGCCGATGGTGATCTTTAGTCCACCCTTGTGCTCTCTGTTCCCCAGCACATCAGCGAGCAAGGCCTTTTGCTCCGTCAGCTCGATGAGCCCTTTGAGGCGTGCACCGGTGTTGAATTCCGGCTGCGCCGCCAGGACGCTGGTTTGCCCCAGATGCACCTCGCCCCCCTGCAGTGACGTCCAATCGAATAACTCGGAGCTGGACTGAATGAAGATATTCAAGAGCTCGTCGGCCCCTCCGCCGTCGCCGACCCCCGAATCCTTCAGTCGCTGGGGCAGGGTTTCGCTTATCGCAAGGAGCGTCAAACCCGCGAGCCGCTCATTGAGGACCTGTGTCACGCTCGTCAGAACTTCGGCCTGAACCTCGCCGGGCAGGTCGACGTAGACCGTGCGCACGACGCCACTCCTGATGGTCATCACCATCAGAAGCTTCGCACTCGACACCTGAATCAGCTCGAGTCGCTCAACGATCGCGTCCGCGAGACTCGGAGCGACGGCCACGCCCAACTCTCTTGAAAGCACGCTGAGCGCCCGGATCGCACGCTGTACGAGCCTCTCGACCGCCGAAGATCCCCCTCCCCCGACCTCGATTTCCTGGACGAGGCGTTCACGCTCGATCTCCGTCAGTGGCTGCGGCCGAATGATCCGGTCCACGTAGAACCGATACGCGTGGTCCGTCGGAATACGTCCGGCGGAGGTATGCCGATGGAAGAGATATCCCTTGGCCTCGAGGTCGCTCATCGTATTCCGGACGGTGGCCGGCGAAACGCCGAGATCGAACCTCTTCGCCAGCGTTCGACTCGCGGCCGGCTCCGCAGAATCGACGTACGTACGGACCACGGCCTCGAGCACCTGTCGCTCGCGCTCGGAGAGATCCTCACCGATCGGCTGGAGATTATCTGGATTCATGGTTAAAAATATCGAGAAACGGCCTCAGTGGCGATCATTCTTCGAAATTCGCGTCCAATTCGACGGTGAGGCGATCCATTACCAGCCATCCCCTTGGGGTCAGTCGCACGACATTCCCTTCGGCCACCGCCAGAGCATTCTCTACCCAACACCGGGCCCGGTCCCGGGCTGAAGCGGGCAGGTCCTGCAAAGAGATCCCCCGCCTCGTTCTCAGTCCCAGCCAGATACGCTCCAGCCGGACTTGGTCCACGTCGAGTTTCTCCTCGTCGTCCACCGGCAGGCCGGAGCCTTCGACTCCAGCCCGGTAGGCGTGCGGGCCAGAGCCTTCGGCTCTAGCCCGGTAGGCGTCCCAGTCTCGAAGGTTCCATCTTCGGACCGGATGCCGGTAGCTGTGTGCTCCGTTCCCCAACCCCAGGTACGGTTCTCCCGACCAGTAGACCGTGTTGTGCCGCGACGCGAATCCCGGTCGAGCAAAGTTGGACACTTCATAGGCCTCGTATCCGGCTTCCGTCAACCGGTCCACGGCCAGAAGGTACTCGTGCTCGTATCGCCCCTCGGAGGAAAGGGTCTCACGACCTTCCGCCACCGCACGACCCAAGGGCGTGGCAGGCTCGGCGGTCAGGCCGTACAGACTCACGTGATCGGGATCGAGAGAAAGGGTGTCGTCCAGGTCGCGTTCCCAGTCCCGTTCCAGATGGTCCGGCAGGCCGAAGATCAGATCGACACTGAGATTGGAGAAGCCCGCGGCCCGTCCGATCCGGACCGCATCACGGGCTCCGTCGGCTCCGTGTAACCGCCCCATCCACCGGAGCGACGGGGCGTGAAAGCTCTGGATCCCAAGGCTGATTCGGTTGACGCCAGCGCACCGCCAACCGATAGCCACGTCCTTCGTAAAACTCTCCGGGTTCGCCTCGGCGGTCCACTCGAGATCGGAGTTCTGCAGGCGCTCCTCTCCGATCAGGTTCAGGAGCCCTTCCATCGCCAGCGGGCCGAGAAGCGAAGGTGTCCCCCCGCCGACATAAAGCGTATCGAGCGTGTCGTCCAGAAGAAACGCCCCTTCCCTCTCCAAAGCCCGGACCTCCGCTCCCAGAGCGCTCAGCCACGCACCACAATCCACCGAGGCGACTTTCACCGCGAAGTCGCAGTAGAAGCACCGGCGGGTGCAGAACGGGGCGTGCACGTATACGGATCGGATGGCGCCCGATGCCGGAGGGGGATCGAGGACCCGTACCGCAGCGAGCGCGGACGTATTCATCAAAACGCCCGGCGAAATCGCATGCCCGACTCCTGTACGACGAGTCCCGCGACCTGGAGGACCGTGAGCGCCGCGAGAACTGGCGCCGACTGAAGATCCGCGCCGGACGCGACGTCATCGATTCCGAGCGACCGCTCGCTCAAAGCCAGCCAAACGCGTCGCGCCTCGCCATCGAGACCGGCCGGCGCCTCGTCACCAGGAGCGGCCGGCACCTCGGCATCGGTACCGGCAGACACCTCCTTCCACACCGTCGGGACAGCCCGGGTGCCCGCCGGCACCCCGGGGACCCGGAACTCCCGCGACGAGCCGCATACCAAACCGAGGTCCCGCCCGAACTCCTCAGGCGAGGTAATCACCTGGGCTCCCTGGCGGATCAGCAGGTTACATCCACGACTTTGCGGGGCATCGAGGGCCCCCGGGACCGCGTACACATCCCGCCCCAGATCGAGGGCATGTTCTACCGTGATCAGGGCGCCACTCTTCTCGGCGGCTTCGACCACCACGACCGCACCACCCAACGCGGCCAGAATTCTGTTCCTCCGAGGAAAGTGATACGCCCGAGCCGGCTCTCCGGGTAGGAACTCCGAAAGGAGAAGCCCCTCACGGGCGACACGCTCGCCGAGGCGACGATGGGAGGCCGGCTGAATCAAGTCGACACCGGAGCCGAGCACCGCGATGGTGTCTCCGCCCGCTTCCAAAGCACCACGGTGCGACGCGCCGTCGATGCCGAGTGCCAAGCCACTCACGACCGTGATCCCGCGAAGCGCCATCTGAGCAGCCAGTGCCTCCGCACTTCGGCGTCCGTATGCCGTGGAACGGCGAGACCCGACGATGGTGACCGCGGGTCTCGAGAGTAACTCGAGCCTCCCCCGGTAGAACAACACGGGTGGCGGATCGACGAGATGGCACAGCCTCTCCGGGTACTCCTCATCCGACCACAGCAGAATCTCGATGTCCGGTGTGCGGCAACGATCCAAGCCGTCGCGCACCCGACGGTCGAGCTCGGGGGATGCAAGCGCTTCTCTGCACGCCATTCCCGCCGCCGCATCGAGCTCTCCCGGCCTGGCATCCAGCGCTCGCCGGCCGGATCCGAATCGGGTGAGGATCCGCCAGAGGGCCCGCGTGCCAATTCCAGGCACACAGCCGAGCCGTAGGACCGACTGGATCTCACGAGCCCGCTCCGGAGAGCTACCGCTCAGGGAGTATCCCAACCCTCGTCTCCCGTACCGGCGGCTTCACCGGCGGCTTCTGCGTCGATGACTTCGCGAATCCTCAGCCACAACGCCTCCAGAAGGGCGGGGAGCCCCGTCCGCGCCACCGCGGACACGGGGTAGACCCCCCACGCCTCCGGAGCGTCCAGCACCGGAGTATCTTCCTCCGGCCCGAGAAGATCGGTTTTGGTGAGCACCACGCAGTGCGGCCTGGCCCCAAGTTCCTCCGAGTACGAGGCGAGCTCTTCCCGCAACTCCCGATAGACCTGCCCCGGGTCCGGTGCGTCGACCGGAACCATCAGGGCCAGTGTACGCGTCCGCTCGATATGCCTGAGAAACTGGAGCCCGAGCCCCTTTCCTTCATGGGCGCCCTCCACGATACCCGGGATGTCCGCCACCGCGAAGGTGCGGAAATCGGGCAGCTCGACGATCCCAAGGTTTGGAGCCAGCGTCGTGAACGGGTAATCAGCAACTTTCGGCCGCGCTTTCGACACCGCCGCCAGAAAGGTCGACTTGCCCGCGTTGGGCTCCCCAACGAGGCCTACGTCGGCGATCAACTTGAGCTCGACCTCCACTCGCCGCTCCTCGCCGGGTCGCCCGGACTCCCACCGAATGGGCGTCTGATTCGTGGATGTCACGAAGTGCACGTTGCCTCTTCCGCCCCGCCCCCCCTTGGCGACCACCACGTGGTCGCCTGGTTCGAGTAGTTCTCCGATAACGACCTCCGTGTCGGCGTCCTTGACCAGGGTACCGGGCGGCACGGGAACGATCAGGTCGTTCCCACTCCTGCCGGTCTGGTTCTTCCCCGAGCCATGAAGGCCGCGTTGCGCCCGGTGATGTTGCCGGTAGCGGAGGTCCAGGAGGGTCGAGAGTTGCGCGTCGGCGACCATGACCACACTTCCCCCGTTTCCCCCATCGCCCCCGGCAGGGCCGCCGCGCGGCACGCCCTTTTCCCTCCGATACGCTTCGGAGCCGGCTCCCCCCGCGCCTCCGTACACATTGATAACAACACGATCGACGAACATCACGGGGCGGACCTCTCTACACTACCGGATGCGCCGGGGCACCCGAAGGCTTCTTTGGGTCAGTTGATGTCCGAGGCACCGGAAGGGGACGCACCCACACCGGTTGGGGGCTGGATCGATCCCACGGCGCTGGCCAAATCGAAAAGGGCTTCGGGTGTTTCCGCCCGCCCCAGAATCTCGATCGCATCGTTGAGCTGCCTGTCGTCGCCTCGGATGTGCTGAAACTCACCCTCTTCACCCCATGCCTGGAGAGCGATCTGGCGCTCGAGCTGGTACGTCACAAACCGTACGGCGGTCTCGAAATCCGATTCATCGAGTGCCACCTCGTGCTCATCGATCAGGGTCCGATAGAACAGGGCCAGGTCCGCAGGACCGAGAGCGAACCCGGCCTCCAGATCGGGATGATCCTGTACGTAGGAGACGGCGTGGTCGAACGAAGCGGTGGCGAATACACCCGCCGAGCGGAAGAGGCGCTGGACCGCCGCTTGTTCACGCGTCGCCAGCGTGTCGGGCAGGACGACGAGATCGGGCGTGATGCCGCCGCCGCCATATATCGTACGCCCGCCCAGTGACTCCCGGGTCGGCAGCTCGTCCGGAGCATCCCTGAGGACCGGCTCCCCGCCGAGTCCCAACGCCACGCTCTGGGGAGCACGGTTCTCCGCCGGCTCATCGTGCACGATCTGAATGGACCGTCCCACTGGAGTGAACCATCGCGCCGTCGTGAGCCTGAGGATGTTCCCGCCGCTGAGCCGGAAAAGTGTCTGTACCGAACCCTTCCCATAAGTCCGGCTCCCCATCACGAGGGCGCGGTCGTGATCCTGAAGCGCGCCGGCGACGATCTCGGAAGCACTGGCGCTGCTCTCGTTCACGAGCACGACCACCGGAAGTCCGGGGACCATCTCGGGATTCACCGCATTATAGTTCTGGTTCTGCCCGGCGGCTCGCCCACGCGTCTCCAGGATGGGCGACCCATCAGCGAGGAAAAGGTCCGCCACGCCAACACCTTCCTCCAACAGCCCTCCGGGGTTGCCCCGTAAATCCAAAATCAGGGACGTCAGCCCTTCCTCCTGGAGACGCTCGATCGCCTCGCGCACCTCACGCCCCGAGGTCTCACTGAAAACCTGGAGCGGGATGTACCCGACCCCTTCGTCCACCATCGTGGCGAAAGGAACAGAAAGGAGTTCGATCACCGCGCGGGTCAGTGTGAACGGAATCGACTCGTCCACCCCCGGACGCTCGATGAGCAGAGACACGTCCGTCCCGGGAGTCCCCCTCAGCAGATTCGCTGCCTGGTCGGTGTCCCAATCCCGGGCCGACACGCCTTCCACCTCTATGACCCGGTCGCCGGCCCGTATCCCCGCCCGCAGCGCCGGTCCCCCCGGGAGAGGCGTGATCACGGTCACCCATCCGTCGCGTTTCGAGATCTCGAGACCGACACCTCCGTAGTCGGCGTCCGCCCCGCTCCGAAACCGGAAACTATCCCAGGTTTCGGCTTCGATAAACGACGTATGGGCGTCATTCAACTCATCGAGAATGCCCGCGATAGCCGAGCCGATGAGCGCGGATCGGTCGACCGGATCGACGTACTGGTCCGTGACGTGATCCAGAACTTCCTGGAATAACCTGGCCTGGAGATAGACGTTGGTCGACTGCGCAACTCCGCGTTGCAGAAACCAACCCCCCGTGACGAGGGCGACCACGAGCACGACCAGCGGTCCCCAAACCGATCGGGGGCTCATACTGGGGCTCATGCTGGGGCTCACGCGGGGGCTCACGTTGGCACTCAAGTTATCGTTTTCGGCCATGGTTCAATCCGTTCATCCTCCGCCGACCCATTGGCCGACCTATCAAAAGAACTAATCCTTACAGATAACGAAAGTTTCCGGCAGCTCTCGGCGCAAGACTTCACGCACTCTCGTATGAACTTCGAGCGGGGTTCCACGCGCGTCTACCAACCGGATATTCTCCTCCGTACGCGCGAGCTCGCGATAGCCCTTGCCAACCGCTTCCAGAAACCCTTCGCCGGAGCTCTCGAGGCGATCCTCTCGCTTTCCCGCCGCCTTCTGCCGGGCTCTGCCCTCCTCGACCGGCAGATCGAGCACCAGGTAAATGTCGGGCGCCAGTCCGCCAGTGGCGAATCGGTCCATCCTGCGAACCTGGTCGAGGTCGAGTCCGCGCCCGTACCCTTGGTAGGCGTAGGTGGACAGGGAAAAACGGTCCGCGATCAGGACCTCGCCCCGTTCGAGGACCGGCAAAGCAACCTCTTTCACGAACGCCGTACGCGCGGCCAGATAGAGCAGGAGCTCCGTCTCGGGCGGAATCGTCAGTTCGGGCCGGTCCTGTACCACGTTCCGGATGGCCTCTCCCACCTCGGTGCCGCCAGGCTCCCGAGTCAGCGTGAACGGGATTCCGCAACCCTCCAGCCAATCCCCCAGCATGCGGACCTGGGTGCTCTTGCCTGCGCCTTCAACACCTTCCAGCACCACGAACCGTCCCCGGTCGGACTCCCCTTCCGGTCGTTCCGTCACTTCTTGGAAGGCCGTTGGAGGAGTACAGTGGGCCGCCTTGCGGATGCCATCTTCACTACTCGTAATACTCGCGGCCCAAGTGCGTGATCTGCTCCTCTCCGGCGAGCCACCGAAGTGTGTTCTTGAGCTTCCAGTTCTGGATAAAGAGATCATGCTCTGGATAGAGACCCGGCGCGCACTGTGGACTCTTGAAGTAGAACGAAAGCCACTCTTGGATCCCGCCCAAGCCGGCGCGTCCCGCGAGATCCATGAACAGGGCCAGATCGAGTACGAGCGGTGCGGCCAGGATCGAGTCCTTGCACAAGAAATCGACCTTGATCTGCATCTTGTATCCCAGCCACCCGAAGATGTCGATGTTGTCCCAGCCCTCCTTATCGTCCCCGCGTGGCGGGTAGTAGTTGATCCGGACTTTGTGATAGAGGTCCCCGTACAGGTCCGGATAGAGCTCCGGCTGAAGTATGTGATCGAGCGCCCCCAGCTTCGACTCCTCCTTGGTCTTGAAGCTGGCCGGATCATCCAGCACGGCTCCGTCACGGTTGCCGAGGATGTTCGTGCTGAACCAACCGTGAACGCCCAACATGCGGGCCTTGAATCCAGGGGCCAGGATGGTCTTCATGAGCGTCTGGCCAGTCTTGAAGTCCTTCCCGATGATGGGAAGGCCGTTCTCCTTGGCGTAGTCCTCGAACGCGGGAAAGTCGGCCGAGAGATTGGGGGCTCCGTTGGCGTACGGTATGCCCTCCATCAGCGCGGCGTAGGCGTACAGCATGCTCGGCGCGATCGACGGATCGTTCTGCTCCATCGCCTTCTCGAAGGACTCCATGGTCTCGTGCGTCGGTCCCGCGCGGAGGAAGATCTCCGTCGAGCCGCACCAGACCATGACCAGGCGGTCGCAACCGTTCTCCGTCTTGAAGTTTCGGATGTCCTCGCGGAGCGCCTCCGCGATCTCCCGCTTGTTGGCCCCGGTCTTCTTGTTCGGACCGTCGAGCCGGGTCACGTACTCCGTGTCGAACGCAGCCGACATAGGGGTGATGGCCGACAGCTCGTCTTTGATAGGATCGAGGTGTTCGGCGCGCAGCACACCCGCGTTGACGGCGCTCTCGTACGCATTGTCCGGGATCGGATCCCAGCCGCCGAAAACGATGTCGTCCAACGCCGCCAACGCGATGAAGTCCTTGATGAGAGGCGTACGGTTCTCGGTGCGCTGACCCAGACGAATCGTGTTCATCTGAGTGAGACTCCCGATGGGCTTCGCCAACCCCTGCCGCGCGAGCAGGACACCCGCAATGGTGGTGGTGGCGACGGCGCCCATGCCCGGAAGCAGGACGCCGAGGCGTCCCCCCGCCGGGCGAATCTCAGGACGTTCTTTCACGTTGTATCTCCTTGGTCGATCGTTAAGTCGATTTGGTCGATCGTTAAGTCGATGCTCGAGTCATGCGGTCATCGACTGTGAATGCTGTTGAAGTACAGTGGGCCGGTTGCGGATCCCACAATAGGCCGCACGCGCGGGTTTCACTCGTCGAGAGGTACACCCGCCGCTTGCCGGTGGACCCAAACGATTCGGTGAATCGCAGTGGTGTTCGTAAGGATAGCAAAAATCACAATGATGCCGCTGAGCACAAGGCCATCCCAGCTCAGGCCGAAGATCAAGGATCCCACCCCGAGAAGGATAATCCGCTCGGCTCTTTGCATGAGGCCGACCGAGCAGTCCAGTCCGAGCGTCTCCGCTCTTGCACGGGAGTAGCTGATGATGAGCGAGCCCGCCATGGCCAGGACGATCATGTAGATCATTCCGATGTTCAGAAGCGACATCTCGTACTGGTTGTAGAGTGAGATGAGCCCGATGTAGATGGCGACTTCGCTGATCCTGTCGAGCACGGAATCATAGAAGGCGCCGAACTTGGACTGAAGACCGCTGAGGCGGGCCACTCGACCGTCGAAGATATCGTGGGCTCCACCCAAGAGAACGAAGAACCCGGCCGTGCGGACGTGGTCGATGCCATACATCAAACCGGCCAGGACGGTGACGGCAAATCCACTCGTGGTGATGAGATTCGGATGTACCCCACGCCGCACCAGCCAACGGGTGATCGGGTCGATGATCGGATATACCCGATCTCGAAGATCCTTCAGATTCCCGCCCATATCCTTACGCCCTTGTCACTCCTCTGTGTGCCTCAGTCACTCTCCTGTCACCCCTCTGTGTGCCCGTGCTCCGTGTTGCCCTTGCCCTATTGTCCCTTGCTCTACGTGTGCTCTACGTGCCCCTGCCGGTACGCGCCCCTGCCGGCATGCTACGGTATGATGATCCGGCTCTCGGCGCCCTCGGTAATCCCCTCCTGGATCGTGTTGTTCACCTTGAGCAGAACCTTGTCGAAGTTCGTCTGTGCCGAAACGAGGCGCTGGTACGTGGCGCTGGTCTGAAGGCGTCCGACGGCTGCTTCGTAGCCGGTCTTCAACTCCTCGGTGGGCTCATTACCCGCACGGAGCGCGGCCTCTATCTGGCCTTCGAGACCCTCCAACTCCGTCCGCCGTTCAGCCAACTCCGGATCATCGGCCGTACCCGAAACCGTCCGCTTGAGCGTCTGGTATTCCTCCGTCTGGGCAAGAGCCTTCCCCAGATCCTTCGCCATCTCCATCACGCGCGACATGGGCATTCCTATAGCAGCATGTTTCTTTGAACTATTCTCAGAGATCTATTCACCCACTCACCCGCTCAGCCATCACGACCCGTGGGCGCCCAGCCAAGTCCGGGCGGATCCGGGCGGTGGCGAACGCGCCGGTCGCGTTCACATCGGCGGCAACACGTTCGGCTTGGCCGAGGCCACATTCGAGCGCCAGCAGGCCACCGGACAACAAGCGCTCCGGTGCTCCGGCGACCAGCGGCCGAATCACGTCCAATCCGTCCTCCCCCGCGAACAAGGCCTCCGCGGGCTCCCAATCTCGAACCTCGGGTTGGAGCTCCCCCTTCTCGCCGTCGGCTATGTACGGCGGATTCGACACGATGACGTCGAATTGTTCCCCCTCCTCCAACGGCTCGAACAACGAACCCTCACGGAACTCGACGAGTCCACTCAAGTCGTGGCGTTCCGCATTGTCCGCCGCCACGGAAAGGGCTTCGGCCGAGACGTCAGTCGCGACTACTCTCGTCCATGTCCCTTCAGCGGCGAGCGAAAGTGCCACGGCGCCGGTCCCGGTCCCCATGTCCCACACCCGTCCGCCACCCCCATCAGATACCCGTCCAACACTTCCTGCCCCGGCCGACGCCCAATCCAATACCTCCTGGACGAGTACTTCCGTCTCGGGCCGGGGGATCAGTACCCGGGGATCCGTCTTCAACTCGAGTTGCCGGAATCCGGTCCTACCGATGATGTACTGTAGCGGCTCCCGGCCGGCGCGGCGACGGAGCAGCGGCTTGAAGGCCTCCCGCTCCTCGGAGCTCAAGGGGCGATCATACTGCAGGTAGAGCTGAAGTCGCTCGACATCCAACGCCGTCGCGAGGAGCCACTCGGCGTCCAGGCGCCCGGTCTCCACGCCTTTGTCCTTGAGGTATTCCGCGCTCCAAAGGATCATGCGGAGGATCGTCCACGGCTCCCCCGTGTTCGACACGCCGCCCCCGGAATCTCTCTCCGACTCGGCCGTCCGTCCGACGCCGCTCACTCCGCCTCGCCCTGGAGCCGTTCCTCCTGATCCGCCAGCCGCAGGGCCTCGATCAGGTCGTTCAGGTCTCCATCCAACACCTGGTCCAGCGTGTGGACCGTAAGTTTGATCCGGTGGTCGGTGACCCGGCTCTGAGGGAAGTTGTACGTCCGGATCTTGGCGGAGCGGTCACCCGTTCCGACTTGCGCCTTCCGTTGACGCGAGCGCTCCGCCTCCTGCTTCGCGATCCTCTGATCCAGCAGGCGGCTGCGTAGCACCTTGAGGGCCTTGGCCTTGTTCTTGAGTTGAGACTTCTCATCCTGGCAGGACACCACGAGCCCGGTCGGAATATGGGTGATGCGTACGGCTGAATCGGTGGTGTTCACGGACTGACCGCCCGGACCGGAGGAGCGGAACACATCATAACGTAGGTCCTTGGCATCGATCGCCAGATCCACCTCCTCGGCTTCGGGCAAGACCGCCACGGTCGCTGCGGACGTATGGATCCTGCCCTGGCTCTCGGTCTCCGGCACACGCTGGACCCGGTGGACTCCCGACTCGTAACGGAGGCGTCCGTACACACCTTTGCCTCGCACCGTGAAGATGACCTCCTTGAGGGACCCGGGGATCCCCTCGGAGAGGTTCATCAACTCGACGGTCCAGCCCTCTCGCTCGGCGACTCGCTTGTACATGCGGAAAAGGTCGCTCGCGAACAGCCCCGCCTCGTCTCCACCGGTTCCCGCCCGGATTTCCACGACAGCGGCGCGATCGTCCAGCGGGTCCTTGGGGATGAGGAGGAGGCGAGCTTCGGCCCCCACCAACTCGATGCGAGATTCCAGAGACGCGACCTCCTCCCCAGCCATATCGCGGAATTCCTGGTCCGAGGCCTCTTTGAGCAACTCCGACGCACCCTCGTGTTCTTCCACGAGACGGAGGAGCTCCTCGGCAGCACGGACCACAGGCTCGAGTTCCGCGCGCTCTTGCCCGAGAACTCTGAGTCGATCGACGTTCTGGATGACGTCCGGGCTGGCCAGTTCCTCGTTCACGCTCTGGAAACGCTGCTGCACGTCGCGGAGGCGTTCGAGGAGC
>SMVA01205378.1_pt1 | contig 14282 bp, 11 predicted proteins | sample 2456451 | NCBI WGS metagenome assembly SMVA01 (sample SAMN11095933, study PRJNA526329) | marine sediment metagenome | biome: Marine sediment; feature: Surficial sediment; material: Deep marine sediment; isolation source: Hadal surficial sediment | place: Pacific Ocean | collected 2014-05 | depth...
CATCAAACAACAAGTGCGCGAGTTGGAAGAGGAGTTGGGCATTGTCCGACGCGACATCCTGCGCCACCAGGAAGCGATCCAAGTGCTGCGAACCGAATGGAGTTACCTGAACCGGCCGGCGCGCATTGCCGAACTGGCCGAGCGCCACCTGGAAATGAAGCTGCTGACCGCGCGCCAATACGTGGGCTTCGAGGAAATTCCCTACCGCGCCACCGGTGCCGCCGCATCGGCCCTAACCCCGGCGGCCCTAAACCCAGCAGCGCCAACCCTTGCGGCGCCAACTCTTGCGGCGCCAACTCTTGGAGTAACGGCCCAAAAAGTGCGCGCCGGAATTGTCGCGCCATGACCCATCGACCTGAGCAATCCTCCCTGAACTTGCGCCTCCCGGAAACGGATTCCGTTCCGGACCGGGAGGCGCGATTTTTTTTGGAGGGCTGTTCGGCCCAAGCCCTGGAAACCGGGCGCACCCGCCTGCTGGCGGCCGGCGTGGTCTTCGCCATGGCTTTTCTATTGGTCGGTTGGCGGCTGGTGGACATCGCGAGCTTCTCCGCGGGCGGCGGCGAGCCGAGGATCGCGGCAGCGCCCGCGACTCTGCATAGCGGCCGCGCGGACATCGTCGACCGCAACGGCATCGTGCTCGCCACCAGCCTGCCCACCGCCTCGCTTTACGCCAATACGAAGCATGTGCGCGATCCGGACGCCGCCGCGGCGCGCCTGGTCGAAGTCCTGCCCGATCTGTCCCGAACCGAAGTCGCGGCAAAGCTGGCGACCGGGCGCAGCTTCATCTGGCTCAAGCGCAACCTGACGCCGCGCGAGCACTATCAGGTCAACCGCATGGGCATCCCCGGGCTCTATTTCGAGCGCGAGCAGCGGCGCTACTATCCGCACGGCCGCCTGACCGCGCACAGTGTCGGATTCACCGGCATCGACAACCGCGGCCTAACCGGCTTGGAGCGTTCCTTCGACGAGGTGCTGCGCGGCCGCGGCGAGCCGCTCGCACTCAGCCTCGACCTGCGGGTCCAGTACGCCATGACCCAGGAACTGAACGCCGCGATGACCGAGTTCGACGCGATCGGCGCCGCCGGCATGGTCATGGACGTTGCCAGCGGCGAAGTGCTGGCCATGGTTTCCCTGCCCAGCTTCGACCCGGAACGGCCCGGCGCCGCACCCGCCGACAACCGCTTCAACCGGGCCAGCCTGGGCCTCTACGAGATGGGTTCGGTGTTTAAGATATTCACCACCGCCATGGCGCTGGACGAAGGCGTCGTGACCCTGGCGGACGGTTACGACGTCAGCAAGCCGATTCGCGTGGCGCGCTTCACCATCACCGACTTCAAGCCGAAGAAGCGCTGGCTCTCGGTGCCCGAGATCTTCATGTACTCGAGCAACATCGGCACGGTACACATGGCCATGGCCGCCGGCACCGCGGCACAACAATCGTTCCTCGAGCGGCTTGGCCTGACTCGCCCGTCGAGCATCGAGCTAAGCGAGGTCGGCACGCCGATACTGCCCTCGCCATGGCGCGAGATCAACACCATGACCATCGCCTACGGCCACGGCCTGGCGGTCAGCCCGGTGCAACTGACCGGCGCGGTCGCGGCCGTCGTCAATGGCGGCGAGTTCCGCCCGGCGACTTTGCTCAAGCGGCCCGTGGGTGAAGCCGTGCCAGGCACCCGGATCATGGACCGGGACACCTCGCTCAAGATGCGCCGGCTCATGCGCCTGGCGGTGCGTCGGGGTACCGGCCGCCAGGCCAACGCGGAAGGCTACCGGGTCGGCGGCAAAACCGGGACCGCGGACAAGTTAGTCGGCGGCCGCTATGTGCGAAACGCACGCATCGCCTCCTTCCTGGCCGCGTTTCCAATGGACGCGCCGCGTTACGTGATCTTCGCGATGATCGACGAACCCAAGGGCATCAAACGCACCCACGGCTACGCCACCGGCGGCTGGGTTGCCGCGCCGGTGGTGCGCGCCGTGGTCGAACGCATCGGCCCGATGCTAGGGGTCGCGCCGGTCCGCGCGGACGCGGAACAGGACGACGGCGAGGGGCTCCTGGTCCAGGCCAGGGTGAGGGCACGGACGGTTGCGGTTGATTGATCTGGTCAAGGATACGGGCGACGGCATGACACCAGCGGCAATTCTGGCGGATATCGATATCCACGGCCTCTCCTCCGACAGCCGCAAGGTCGCGCCGGGTTACCTGTTTGCGGCGTTGCCCGGCACCCGCGAGGATGGCCGCCGCTACATCGATCAGGCGATCGAGAACGGCGCCGTCGCGGTGCTGGCCGAGACCGGCACCACGCTTAAGGCACGCCAAACCCCGGTCAAGTTGGTCACCGACGACAACCCACGGCGGCGCCTGGCGTTGATGGCAGCGCGCTTCTTCGGCCGCCAGCCCGAGACGGTCGTCGCGGTCACCGGCACCAACGGCAAGACCTCGGTGGCCAGCTTCACCCGTCAGATCTGGCGTCACGGCGGCTACGAGGCGGCGAGCCTCGGCACCCTCGGCCTGTTCCCGGCTCGGCCCGGCGCGCCCGAATCCCTGACCACGCCCGACCCGGTCGAGTTGCACCGCTGCCTGGCCGGCCTGGCCGAAGACGGCGTCGACCACCTGGTCGTGGAGGCATCGAGCCATGGCCTCGACCAATACCGGCTCGACGGCATCCGGATCGGGGCCGCGGCGTTCACATCTCTGTCGCGCGACCACCTCGACTACCATCGCGACATGGCGTCCTACCTGGCCGCCAAGCTGCGCCTGTTCGACGAATTGCTCGCACCCAATGGCACGGCGGTGCTCAACGCCGACCTGCCGATTTACGAGGAGCTCCGGTCCCGCTGCACGCGGCGCGGCATCGCGGTCCTGAGCTACGGCATTTCCGAGAGCGATCTGCGCCTGATGACCCAGGAGCCGGCCGCCGAGGGCCAAATTCTGATGCTCGACGTGCTTGGCCGCGCGCGGCGCGTCACCCTGCCGCTCGCCGGTACCTTCCAGGCCTTCAACGCGCTGGCCGCGCTCGGCCTGGCGGTCGCAACCGGAATTTCGCCCGAAGCCGCGCTCGAGGCCCTGCCCGGCCTCGAAGGCGTGCCGGGGCGGATCGAATTGGCCGGGCGCACGCCGCGAGGCGGTCAGGTATTCGTCGACTACGCCCATACGCCCGACGCGCTCGAGACCGTGCTCGCGGCGATTCGGCCGCACACCGAGGCGCGGCTCTGGGTGGTGTTCGGCTGCGGCGGCGACCGCGACCGGGGCAAGCGCCCGCTGATGGGCGAGATCGCCGACCGCCTGGCCGATCGCAGCATCGTAACCGACGACAATCCGCGCGGCGAAGATCCGGCGGCGATCCGCCGCGAGATCCTCGCCGCCGCGCCGAACGCCGAAGAAATTTCCGAACGGGGGGAGGCCATCGCCAGCGCGGTGGCCGCTCTAGGCCCGGGCGATGTCCTGGTCATCGCGGGGAAGGGTCACGAATCCGGACAGATTGTCGGGGACCGGATTCTGCCCTTTAACGACCGGGACGTGGCCCGGGCCGCTATTTCGCGGCTCCGAAGTGAAGAGGTGGGCGCATGAGCGCCGCGCCGTTGTGGACCGACACCCAGGCCGCCGAGGCGACCGGCGGCCGCAACACCGCGCCCTGGACCGCAAACGGCGTTTCCATCGACAGCCGCAGCCTGGCGCCCCGGGACCTCTTTGTCGCGCTCCAAGGGCCAAACTTCGATGGCCACGACTTCATCGCCAAGGCCTTCGAGAGCGGCGCCGCGGCGGTGGTCTCGCACCGCCACAAACCGGTGGGCGCGCCCGGCCCGCTGCTCCTGGTCGAGGACACCATGGCCGCGCTGCGCGGCCTCGGCCGAGCCGCGCGGGCGCGCAGCCGGGCCCGTTTCATCGGGGTCACCGGCTCGGTCGGCAAGACCGGCACCAAGGAGGCCCTGGCGCGCGCGCTGCGCGCCCAGGCACCAACCGCCGCCAGCGCCGGCAGTTTGAACAATCACTGGGGTCTGCCGCTCAGCCTGGCGCGGCTGCGCGACGACGACGCTTACGGCGTGTTTGAACTGGGCATGAACCACCCGGGCGAGGTTCGGGACCTGAGCGGGCTGCTGCGCCCGGACGTGGCGCTGATCACCAACGTCGAGGCCGTGCACATCGGCCATTTCGACTCGGTCGAGCAGATCGCGGACGCCAAGGCCGAGATCTTCGAAGGGATGCCGCCGGAGGGCGCCGCGGTGCTCAACCGGGACAACCCGCATTTCGACCGCCTGGCCGCGAAGGCGCGGGCTGCCGGTGTCCGGCGCATCATCGGCTTCGGCCGCGACGCGGCGGCCGAGGCGCGATTGATTGGCAGTGACTTGGAGGCGGCCGGCAGCCGAGTCGAGGCCGAGATCCTGGGCGCACGGGTGCGCTACCGGGTCGGCCTGCCCGGTTTCCACTGGGTGATGAACTCTCTCGCGGTGCTGGCCACCGTGGCCGCGGCCGGCGCCGATGTGGCGCGCGCGGCCGAGGAACTGAGCGGGATCGAGGCACTCACCGGGCGCGGCGCGCGTTGCGAAATCGACCTGCCCGAAGGCCCTTTCGCGGTGATCGACGACAGCTACAACGCCAGCGTGACCTCGATGCGCGCTGCCTTCGATGTACTGGGCAAAGCCGCCACCGAACCCGGTGGCCGGCGCATCGCGATCCTCGGCGACATGCTCGAGCTCGGCGCGCGCGCGCGCGAAATGCATCTCGCCCTGGCGCGGCCGTTGCAAGAAAACGGCGTCGATGTGGTCCTGACCTGCGGCCGGCAAATGGCCGCGCTTCAGGACGCGCTGCCCGCGGCCTTGCGCGGTGGCCACGCCGCCGATTCGAACGCGCTGGTGCCGATTGCCACCGCGACCGTGGCCGCCGGTGACGTGGTCCTGATTAAGGGCTCGCTGGGCAGCCGCATGAAACTGCTAGTCGAAGCCCTTTCGAACATGGCGCAGGACCTGCCGCGCGCCGCCAACGGCGCCTAAGAGGGAGGAGGTTCGCCATGCTCTATAATCTGCTCGTTCCGCTCGCCGACGACTACACGATCTTCAACGTCTTCCGCTACATCACCTTCCGCAGCGGCGCTGCGGTGATGACCGCGTTGGTGGTTTCCTTCGTGCTCGGCCCGCGGTTGATCTCCTGGCTCAAATCCAAGCAGGGCGCGGGCCAACCGATTCGCGAGGACGGCCCGGCCAGCCACCTGATTTCCAAGCAGGGCACCCCGACCATGGGCGGCGTCCTGATCCTGCTGGCGATTCTCATTTCGACCCTGCTGTGGGCCGACCTGACCAACGGCTACGTCTGGGCGCTGCTTCTGGTGACCTGCGGATTCGGACTGGTCGGTTTCTCCGATGACTACCTGAAGCTGACCAAGCGCAGCTCCAAGGGTTTGCCCGGCCGGATCAAGCTGACCGCGCAGATCGCGATCGCCGCGGTCGCGACCTACTGGATTGGCGCGCTGACGCCCGACGGCATGGCGACCCATCTGGCGGTGCCTTTTTTCAAGGACCTGTTGCTCAATCTGGGCTGGTTCTTCATGCCGTTCGCGATTTTCGTCATGGTCGGCGCCTCGAACGCGGTCAACCTGACCGACGGCCTGGACGGCCTGGCGATCGTTCCGGTGATGATCGCGGCCGGCTGTTTCGCGCTGATTGCCTACCTGGTCGGCAACACGGTATTCGCCAACTACCTGCAGCTTCACCAGGTTCCGGGCAGCGGTGAGCTCGCGGTGTTCTGCAGCGCGCTAGTTGGGGCGAGCCTCGGATTCCTGTGGTTCAACGCGCCGCCGGCGATGGTGTTCATGGGCGATACCGGCTCGCTCAGTTGCGGCGGCGCGCTGGGCGGCATCGCGGTCGTGACCAAGCACGAGCTGGTGCTGGCCATCATCGGCGGGCTGTTCGTGCTCGAGACGGTTTCGGTCATCGTCCAGGTCGCCTCGTTCCGTTTGACCGGCCGCCGGGTATTCCGCATGGCGCCACTGCACCACCACTTCGAGCAGAAAGGCTGGGCCGAACCGACCATCGTGATTCGCTTCTGGATCATCGCCTCGATCCTGGCGCTGGCGGGTCTGTCGACCCTGAAGCTGAGATGAGGGAGCGGGACTGGTGATCGATCTCAGCTTCTTCGGCGGCCTCCCGGTCGCGGTCCTCGGGCTCGGCAAGTCCGGGCTTTCGGCCGCGCGCACGCTTCGGGACGGCGGCGCCGAGGTCTGGGCCTGGGACGACAACGAGGACCGGCGCGCCGCGGCCCGCGAGCAGGACATCCCGCTGGTCGACCTCCACACTTGCAACTGGCGCGAACTGACCAGCCTGGTTATCTCGCCCGGCATTCCCCACAGCCACCCCGAGCCCCATCCGGTAGCGCGGTTGGCCAAGGAGCACGGCTGCGAAATCATCGGCGATATCGAGCTGTTGGCACGCGCCCAGCGCGACGCCAGGTACCTGGGCATCACCGGCACCAACGGCAAGTCGACCACCACCGCGCTGATCGGCCACATCCTCGAGCTGTCGGGCCGGCGGGTCGCGACCGGCGGCAACCTGGGCATCCCGGCGCTCGACCTCGAGCCCCTGGACCTCGAAGGCATATACGTCCTGGAAATGTCGTCCTACCAGATCGAGATCACGGTCTCGATCACCTTCGACGTCGGGGTGCTGCTCAACGTTTCCGCCGACCACATCGAACGTCATGGTGGCCTCGATGGCTACGTCGCGGCCAAGCGCATGATCTTCCACCGTCAGACCAAACCACGCACCGCGGTCATCGGCGTCGACGACGACATCAGCCGCAAGATCTTCGAGGATCTCAAGGCCGCGGGCGAACAGATCGTGTTCCCGATTTCAGGCGAGGCCCCTGCTCCGGGCGGCGTCTATGTCCGCAACGGCATACTCCACGACGATATCGACGGACAGGCGGTATCCGCCATCGACCTGCGCGAGGTCCCGACCCTGCCCGGCGTCCACAATTGGCAGAACGCCGCCGCCGCCTATGCCGCTTGCCGGGCGATCGGCGTCGACGCGCCGGTCATCGCCGCCTGCTTGCGTAGCTTTCCGGGCCTGCCGCACCGCCAGGAGTTGATCGAGATCATCGACGGCATCTCTTGGATCAACGATTCCAAGGCGACCAACGCCGACGCCGCGGCCAAGGCGCTGGCCTGCTACGACAACATCTATTGGATCGCCGGCGGCCAGGCCAAGGAGGGCGGTCTGGGCGGGCTGGCATCCAGTTTGGGCCGCATCGGTCACGCCTTCCTGATCGGCGAGGCCGCGGAGGCCTTCGCCGAGTTTCTCGGCGGCAAGGTGGCCGCGACCCGCAGCGATGAACTCGCCACGGCAGTCAAGCAAGCCCGGGAGTTCGCGCGCAGAGAAGGCCGCGAGGGAGCGGTGGTTCTACTCTCTCCGGCCTGCGCGTCGTTCGATCAATTCGCCAATTTCGAGGCCCGCGGCGACGCGTTCCGCGACTTGGTCAAGGCGCTGCCCGGCACGCGTAACGATCCCGACATCGACACGACCCAGCCAAGCGGGGCCCTGCCAAGCGGGACCCTGGCGGACGGGAGCGCATCGCAATGATCGGTTTCGCACGCAACGACACTTCCGTACTGGGCCGCTGGTGGTGGACCGTCGACCGCTGGACGCTGGCGGCCCTGATCTGCCTGATGGGCCTGGGCGCGGTGCTGATCATGGCGGTCGCGCCGGCCGCCGCCGAGCGGATCGGTGGGCTTGGCACTTTCCAACTCGCCGAGCGGCAGCTGGTCTTTCTCGCGTTGGCCATTTTGGTGGTCGTCGGCGTCTCGCTGCTCGAGCCGCGCGATCTGCGCCGCCTGTCGGTAGCCGGCCTGGGCGCCGCGATCGTGCTGCTCGCACTCACGCTGCTGGTCGGGCCCGAAATCAAGGGCGCGACCCGTTGGCTCAGCGTCGCCGGCGTGTCGATTCAGCCCTCTGAGTTCGTCAAACCCTTTTTCGCCGTCGCGGCGGCTTGGTTGCTGGCCGCCGAGAAGGACGGGCACGCCATTCCCGGCACCCGCGCCGCGCTCGCGCTCTGGGCCGTCGTGGTCGCGCTCCTGCTGTTGCAGCCCGACGTCGGGCAGAGCTTCGTCATCAGCGCGATCCTGGGCATCGAGATGTTTGTCGCCGGGTTGCCGCTGATCTGGGTCGGTCTGATGGCCGCGGGCGGCGCGCTCGGCCTGGCCGGCGCCTACATCGCCCTACCCCACGTCGCCTTGCGCATCGACGGTTTCCTCGACCCCGCCGCCGGCGACCGCTACCAGATCGAACGCTCCATGGCGGCTTTCGCCAACGGCGGGCTGTTTGGGACCGGCCCCGGCGAGGGCACGGTCAAAACCCAGTTGCCCGACGCCCATTCGGATTTCATCTTCGCGGTCGCCGGCGAGGAATTCGGCCTGCTGGCCTGTCTGGCCATGGTCGCCCTGTTCGCCTTCGTGGTGCTGCGCGGCTTCTCCCGGGTGCTGCAGGAACGCAGCCTCTTCGTCCTGCTGGCCTGCGCCGGTCTGTTGGCCCAGTTCGGTCTGCAGGCGTTGATCAACATGGCCTCGGCACTGCATCTCATGCCGACCAAGGGCATGACACTGCCGTTCATCAGCTACGGCGGCTCGTCCTCGATCGGTCTGGCGCTGGCCATGGGCATGGTGCTGGCGCTGACCCGGCGCCGGGTCGGCGGCGGGAGCATATCATGAGCCGCGCCGAGAAGGGCCGCGCCACGCCGGGTGGCATCGTTCTGGCCGCGGGCGGCACTGGCGGGCATATGTTCCCGGCTCAAGCGTTGGCCCGGGAACTGCTCGATCGCGGCCTGAGCGTGGCGCTGGTAACCGACCGGCGCGGCGGCGGTTTCGGGCCCGACCTGCCGCAGGTCGAAACCCACCGGATCAGCGCCGCCGGCCTCACCGGCCGCGGTTTGCTGGGCAAGCTGCGGGGGGTGCTGGCGCTCGGCCTGGGCCTGGTGCAGGCGCGCCGCCTGCTCAAGGCGTTCGGCGGCGAGGTGGTGGTCGGCTTCGGCGGCTATCCTTCCGTGCCCACGGTGCTGGCCGGCGCCTCGCTGGGCCTGCGGGTCGTACTGCACGAGCAAAACGCAGTGCTCGGCCGCGCCAACCGGCTGCTCGCGGCCCGCGCCGACGCTATCGCGACCTCCTTCGACACGGTCGCCGCCATCGCCGAGTCCGACCGCGCGAAAGTGCATCTGACCGGCAACCCGGTGCGCCCGGCGATCGCCGCACTGGGCCGCCGGCCGTACGCGGTGCCGGGCGCGAACGACGTTCTGCGGCTCTTGGTGACAGGCGGCAGCCAAGGCGCCGCGGTGTTCAACGAGGTCGTGCCGGCGGCCCTGTGCCGCCTGCCCGAGCCGCTGCGCCGGCGCCTGAAAGTCAGCCAGCAGGTTCCCGGCGGCGCCATCGAGGAAGTCGCGGCGGCCTATCGCGACTGCGGTATCGCCTGCGAGTCGAAGGGTTTCTTCGACGACCTGCCCGAACGCCTCGGCGCCGCGCATTTGGTGATCGGCCGCGCCGGTGCCTCGACCGTGACCGAGTTGATCGCGGCCGGCCGCCCGGGGTTGCTGGTCCCCCTCCCCACCGCCACCGACGACCACCAGACCGCCAACGCCCAGTGCCTGGCCAAGGCCGGTGGCGGCTGGGTCATACCGCAGTCCGCGTTCACGCCGGAGCACTTGGCCGAGCGCCTGAGTTCCTTGTTCGCGAACCCAGCACTGCTTGCGCGTGCCTCGCGCTGCGCCCAGGCCTACGGCCGCGAACGGGCCGCCGCCGCGCTCGCCGACGTGGTCTGCGCGCGCGGCAATCACAACGGAAACACAGAATCGAACCGGGGGGAGGCCGCCGCATGAGACGCCTGCCCCTCGACCTCGGCACCATCCACTTCGTCGGCATCGGCGGCATCGGCATGAGCGGCATCGCCGAGATTCTGCACAATCTCGATTACCAGGTGCAGGGCAGCGACGCCGTCGAGAACGCCAACGTCCGGCGCCTGCGCGACCTCGGCATCCCGGTGACCGTGGGCCACGCCGCCGAAAACGTCGAAAACGCCCAGGTCGTCGTCGTGTCTTCGGCAGTCAAGGAGACCAATCCGGAGGTCCAGTCCGCCCGGGCGCGTTTCGTGCCGGTGGTTCGGCGCGCCGAAATGCTGGGAGAGCTGATGCGCCTCAAGTGGGCGATCGCGGTCGGCGGCACCCACGGCAAGACCACCACCACGTCGCTGATCGCGGCCCTTTTGGACGGCGCCGGTCTCGACCCCACGGTGATCAACGGCGGCATCATCAACGCCTACGGTACCAACGCGCGGCTCGGCCAGGGCGACTGGATGGTGGTCGAGGCCGACGAGAGCGACGGCACCTTCACCAAGCTGCCCTCGACGATCGCCGTGGTCACCAACATGGACCCCGAGCACATGGACTTCTATGGCTCGGTCGAGGCACTGCACGACGCCTTCGAGCGTTTCGTCGAGAACATCCCGTTCTACGGCGTCGCGATCCTGTGCATCGACCACCCGGTGGTGCAGTCCCTGATCGGGCGCATCGAGGACCGGCGGGTGATCACCTACGGCTTCTCGCCCCAGGCCGACGTGCGCGCCGTCAACCTGAGCGCCTCCGGCAGCGAGATGCGCTTTGACGTCGAGATCACCGGCCGCACCGAGGATCGCGGCCAACGCATCGAGGGCTTCACCCTGCCGATGCTCGGCGAGCACAATGTTCTGAACGCGTTGGCGGCGATTGCGGTCGCCCACGAAATGGGCATCCCCGACGACAAGTCGCGCGCCGGCCTCGCCCGTTTCGGCGGCGTCAATCGGCGCTTCACCAAGACCGGCGAGGCGCGAGGCGTCACGGTGTTCGACGACTACGGCCATCATCCGGTCGAGATCGCCGCCGTGCTCAAGGCCGCGCGCCAGGCCACCGGGGGCAAGGTAATCGCGATCGTGCAGCCGCATCGCTACACCCGCTTGGCTGCTTTGTTCGAAGAATTCTGCACCTGCTTCAACGACGCCGACCACGTCATCGTGGCCGAGGTCTTCGCCGCCGGCGAGGAACCGATCGAGAGCGCCGACCGCGACGCCCTGGTCGGAGGCATGCGCGCGCGCGGCCACCGCGACGTGACCGCGCTGACCGATGTCGGGCTGCTGGCGCCGCTGGTGTCCGAGCTGGCCCAGCCCGGCGACCTGGTGGTCTGCCTGGGCGCCGGCAACATCACCGCCTGGGCCAACGCCCTGCCCGGGGAACTCGAAGAGGTCTACGCGGCCAAGGACACGCAGGCCACGGGGGCGGGGTGATGCTGGTGATGACCAAATCCGACACGACTTCGCTGATCGACCGGCTGCCGGCCGTGCGCGGCCGCTACCGGGAGAACGCGCCGCTCGATTCGGTGACCTGGTTCCGCGTCGGCGGACCGGCCGAGGTCAGCTTCCGCCCCGCGGACCGGGCCGACCTCACCGAGTTCCTGGCCGGCAAGCCCGGCGACGTCCCGGTCACGGTGATCGGCGTCGGTTCCAACCTGCTGGTGCGCGACGGCGGCGTGCGTGGCGTGGTGGTGCGCCTGGGACGCGGCTTCGCGGAGATCGCGGCGGACGGCCAGGACTTGGTCTGTGGCGCCGGCGCCCTCGACCTCAACGCCGCGAAGGTGGCCCAGGCCGCGGGCATCGGCGGGCTCGAGTTCCTGTGCGGCGTGCCCGGTACCATCGGCGGCGCGCTGCGCATGAACGCCGGCGCCTACGGCCGCGAGTTGGAGGCCGTCCTGGTCGAAGCCGAGGCCGTCGATCCCGCCGGCAAACTGCACCGTCTGGGCCGCGAGGACTTCGGCTTTTCCTATCGCCATTCCGCGGTGCCGGCCGGATGGATATTCCTCGGCGCCCGCCTGCGCGGTCACACCGAGACGCCTGGGGCGATCGCCCAGCGTATGGCCGAGATCCAAACCGCGCGCGGCGACAGCCAACCGATCCGCAGCCGCACCGGCGGCTCGACATTCAAGAACCCGGACCCCGGCGTCTCGGGCGGCGCCAAAGCCTGGCAGCTGATCGATCGGGCCGGCTGCCGGGGGTTGCGCCGCGGCGGCGCCATGGTCTCCGAGCAGCACTGCAACTTCATGATTAATACCGGCACCGCGACCGCCGCCGATCTCGAGGAACTGGGCGAGGCGGTCCGCGCCCGGGTACGCGAGGCCTGCGGCGTCGAACTGGAGTGGGAGATCCGCCGCATCGGCGAGCCGAAGGGGTCGCAAGGCCCGGGAGGCGCGGCATGAGCAAGCACGTCGCGGTACTCATGGGCGGCGTCTCCGCCGAGCGCGAGGTCTCTTTGGTCAGCGGCAAGGCCTGCGCCAAGGCACTGGGCGAGGCCGGCTACCAGGTGACCGAGATCGATGTCGGGCGCGACGTCGGCGCCCTGGTCGCGGCGTTGACCCCGGCGCCGGACGCGGTATTCAACGCGCTCCACGGCCGTTGGGGCGAGGACGGCTGCGTCCAGGGCCTGCTCGAGCTCATGCACATTCCCTACACCCACTCCGGGGTGATGGCTTCGGCCATGGCGATGGACAAGGTCACGGCCAAGCGCGTGGTCGCCGCCGCCGGCGTCACCTCGCCTCAGGGCCTAGTGGTCCACCGCGCGGAGTTGCGGGAACGCGAGCCCATCGCGCGGCCCTACGTAATCAAGCCGATCAACGAGGGCTCCAGTGTCGGCGTGCGCATCGTGCGGGAGGGCGACAACCGGCCGGTGGTCGACGACGCGGCCTGGGGGTTCGGCGAAGAGGTTCTGATCGAGCCGTTCATTCCCGGGCGCGAGCTCACCGTCTCGGTGATGGGCGACCGGGCGCTGGCGGTCACCGACATCCAGGCCAAGTCCGGCTTCTACGACTACGAAGCCAAGTACACCGATGGCCGGGCGATCCATGTCATCCCCGCCGAGATCGGTCCCAAAGCGACCCAGGCGGCGCTCGACGCCGCGCTGGCCGCGCACCAGGCGTTGGGCTGTCGCGGCGTGTCGCGCTCGGACTTCCGCTACGACGACACCCAAATCGAAAACGGCGGCATGGGCGAGTTGTACTGGCTCGAGGTCAATACCCAACCGGGCATGACCCCACTCAGCCTGGTTCCCGAACAAGCAGCGCATCTCGGCATCTCGTTTCCCGAGATCTGCGCCTGGATGGTGGAGAACGCGGCATGCGACTCCTGACTCCCCTCGCCTGGTGGCAAGGTGACAAACCGCGGACCAAGGCGCGGCGCGCGGCGACCCGCCGGCCCGGCGCCCGGAAGCCCAAACGCGGCATGCGAATCGCCGACACCCGGTGGCTCTGGCAGCGCGGCGGAATCGTTCTCGCCGCGGTCCTGGTGTTCGGCGGCACGGGCTGGCTGTGGTCCAACGGCTGGATCCAACGCAGCCTGGAGCGAACCGAGCTGGCCCTGCTCGCAGCCACCGCGGATGCCGGGCTCGAACTCGACGACGTCCTGGTCGAAGGCCGGAAACGTACCGAGCGCAGCGTGGTCCTGGAAACGCTTGGCGTGGTCCGGGGGCAACCCATTTTGGCCTTCGACCCCCACGCGGCCAAGGCGCGGCTGGAGCGTCTGCCTTGGATTCGCGGCGCGACCGTGGAGCGGCGCCTGCCGGACGTTATTCATGTGCGCCTGGTCGAACGACAGCCGCTCGCCCGGTGGCAAAACCAAGGACGGATCGCGGTGATCGATCGGCGCGGCGAGGTGATTCCCGGCGCCGATCCAAAATCCTTTGCGCGCCTGCTGGTGGTGGTCGGCGAGGGCGCCGCCGATCGCACCCCGGACTTGCTGGCCATGTTGAATGGCGAACCCGAGCTCCGATCCAGGGTCTCGGCGGCGGTCTGGGTGCGCGGCCGGCGCTGGAACCTGCGCTTGGACGACAGCATCGACGTCCGCCTGCCGGAGCAGAATCCCGGCGCCGCCTGGGCCGAGCTGGCCCGCGCGCAGCGCGAGCATGGCGTGCTCCGCCGCGACGTGGCGGTCGTCGATCTGCGTCTGCCGGACCGGCTGGTGGTGCGCACCACTTCCGAAGCCGCGCCCAAGCGAGCGCCCGGGCGCGGCGGCGAAGAAACTTGAACGAATGCGATCGATAGGACCGTGGAGAATCTTGGAAAAACATGCGCAATAACATGAGCCGCAGCAAGAACGGTATCGTCGCCAGCCTCGACGTCGGCAGCAGCAAAGTCTGCTGCTTCATCGCGCGTGTCGACCAGGGCCCGCTGCCCCGAGTGATCGGCATCGGCCAGCAGGCCAGCCGCGGCGTCAAGGGCGGTGTGATCGTCGACATG
>SMVA01210540.1_pt1 | contig 14281 bp, 14 predicted proteins | sample 2456451 | NCBI WGS metagenome assembly SMVA01 (sample SAMN11095933, study PRJNA526329) | marine sediment metagenome | biome: Marine sediment; feature: Surficial sediment; material: Deep marine sediment; isolation source: Hadal surficial sediment | place: Pacific Ocean | collected 2014-05 | depth...
AAAAAAATTAGTAGATTCCAAGTGGTCTGATTATGGACTATAATACAGAAACAGGATTATAGAAATTATCTCTCTCTTCTACTTCATAACCAATTTGATGAATGGCATCAATAATTTTTTTATCAGTTAATTCAGTTGAGCGAGCACCAGTACATGAGACGACTTCTTCTCCAATTAGTGTACCACCAAAATCATCAGCCCCATATTGCAAAGCAAGTTGAGCCATACCCACACCATTTGTAAGCCATGAAGACTGAATATGAGGAATGACGCCATCAAATATCATTCTAGAAATTGCAATCATTTTCAATAATTGAACACCGCCAGTTCCGGCAGTAACTATTCCTTCTTCTTGCATCAAAGTATTATTTGGTTCAAAATTCCAAGGAATAAATGCCATAAACCCTTTAGTTTTTTCTTGTAATTTTACAAGTTTAGAAAAGTGTTCAACAATATCATTTTTGTTTTCAACGTGACCATACATCATTGTTGCAGAAGAGGGAATTCCAAGAGAATGGGATTCATCCATAATTCTAATCCAATCAGCACTAGAAATTTTCTTGGGGCTGATTACATCTTTAACAGAATCAACTAAAATTTCAGCTCCTGCTCCAGGCATTGATTGTAATCCAGCATCTTTTAGTCTAGATAAAATTTCTTTTGTAGATGATTTTTCAACTTTTGCAATCATATCAATTTCAGATGTAGATAATCCATGAACACCGATTTTTGGAAATTTTTCACGAATCATTTTGAATGCATCTTCATAATATTCTAAGGGTAGATTTGGATTATGTCCACCTTGAATCAAAACTTGACGAATGTTAAACATCTCAGATGATGTCTTTATTCTAGATTCAATTTGATCTAAAGATAATGTGTAAGATTCATCATCTCCAGGTGATCTGTAAAATGCACAAAATTTACAATCAGTGATACAGACATTTGTGTAATTCAAAATAATATTATTGATAAAAGATGCTTTTTTGCCAAATTGTTTTCGTGTTAAATGGCCAGATACTAGCCCCATAAGATGAACATCATCAGATTCTAAAAGGCGTAAACAATCATCAGGTCCAGGTCTGTTCCCATTTAGAGAATTTTCCAAAATATCGCTGATGTCACTTTTTTGTATTTGTTCAGTAGTTTGGCTCAATTGTTTTTTGTCTTTTAGAAATTCTATTTAATCCTTGATAGAAAAAAATTTTAAAAAATGAATCAGACAAAGTCAGTAATTTGTGCTCAATTCTCAATTAATTGAAATCTAGAGATTCACGTTATTTTTAAGTAGGGCACAAAAATGAGAACAACACATGGTATCAGGTAATCAAATTAGACTCAACAGAATTCTCAGAAAAGGGAGAATGCTTTGTATTCCAATGGATCACGGAATTTCAAATGGTCCCATTGAGGGTCTTGAAGATCCAGCATCCACAATTTACAAATGTGAAGGGCAGGGACTCACAAGTGTAATAATCAACAAAGGAATTCTCAAAACATTGCCAAAGCCACTCAAAATTGGAGTTTTAGTTCATTTTTCAAGTAGTACAATATTGTCATTATCACCTAATCGTAAAATGCTAACAGGTACTGTAAAAGAAGCAGTTGCAATGGGGGCAGATGGTGTTTCATTACACATCAACATTGGGGGAAAAGAAGAACCAGAAATGTTAGAACAACTTGGAATGATTTCAAATCAATGTCATAAATGGGGAATGCCACTTTTAGCAATGATGTATCCAAGAGGAGAAAATATCAAAGATCCACATGATCCAGAAATTGTTGCACATGTTGCAAGAATTGGAGCAGAGTGTGGTGCAGACATTGTTAAAACACTTTACACAGGAGATATAGATTCATTTGCAAAAATTGTAAAGAGTACACCAGTTCCAATTGTAATTGCAGGCGGACCAAAAGCTAAAACAGATTTAGATATTCTTCAAATGACTGAAGATGCAATGGCTGCAGGGGCTAAAGGAGTAACGTATGGTAGAAATATCTTTGCACACAAAACACCTGAAAAAATGGTATCAGCATTAGCTGAGATTATTTTTAGAAAAGGAACAGCAAAGGAAGCAATGAAAAAAATTGAGTAAAACAAGAGAGCTTATTGTTTCACCCAAAGTGTCTCAAGCACAATTAACAAAATTTCTTTCTCAATTACAAGAAGAGGGAATCAAGATGATTTACTTGGATCCAAAAAAACTAGGCAAGAAAAAAACAAAATTGCAAACTGTTTTTCCTTCAAATGCTGCAAACTATGTAGTACTTGAAAAAGATGGAGCAGTAAAACCAAAAGGTAAGAAAGTTGGAAGAAAGTTCAAAGTATTATCAAATTCAGATATTGAAAATCTCCTTAAAATTGCAAAAAAAGGATTAGACTTTGTTGTAGTAGAAGTAAAAGACTGGAAAATTATTCCATTAGAAAATATTATTGCCAAACTTCATAAAATTCATACCAAGATTTTTGCAATCGCAAATACTCCGGAGGAAGTAAGAAAAATGTTCTCCATCCTAGAAGTAGGAGTGGATGGAGTAATATTCAGTACGTCTTCAATTAACGAAGTAAGAGAGGTAATGGTATACCTTGGAACTAAGAGTTTTGAAATGAAATCCGCAAAGATTACTGAGATAAAAGAGGTCGGAGACGGTGAACGAGTTTGTGTAGATACAGCATCAATGCTTCACAAGGGTGAAGGGATGTTAATTGGAAATAGATCAAACTTTTTGTTTCTTGTTCATAATGAATCAGTAGGTTCATCATTTACATCACCAAGACCATTCAGAGTTAACGCAGGGGCTGTTCATTGTTACACATTATCACCAGATGGTACAACAAGTTATCTATCAGAAATTGAAACAGGTTCTGAAGTATTAATTCTCAATTCCAAAGGCAAAGCAAGAAGAGTTACTGTAGGTAGATCAAAGATTGAAAGAAGGCCAATGTTAATGATTAAAGCTTCAGTTGATGGAGAAGTGGGCGGAATAATTGCACAAGATGCAGAAACAATTAGATTTGTAAAATCAAATGGGCAACTAGTATCTGTAACACACTTAAAAAAAGGAGATTCGATCATGGTTCATTCAAAACCTGCAATAGGTAGACATTTTGGAATGGAAGTTTCAGACGAATACATATTAGAAAAATAAAATGAAATACAAAACATGTGTATCAATTGGAGAGAAAACACCAACTAAAATAAAACAAGTATTAAAAATTGCTTTAAAAAAATCAGATTATGTTGAAGTTAGATTAGATTTCCTAAAAATTGAACAAATTCCAGAAACATTAGAAATTATCAAAAAAGATCTAAACAAAATAGTATGTACATTAAGACCTAAAACAGAAGGAGGAAAGTTTTCAGGAAATGAAAAAGAAAGAATTGCAATTCTAAAATTAATTGCAGAATATTCTCCATTTTTGTTAGATGTAGAATATAATACATTAAAGAAATATACATCATTGGTAAAATACCTAAAATCAACAAATACAAAATTACTTGTCTCATGGCATGATTTCAAAAAAACTCCAAGCACTGCAGAATTAAAAAAGAAGTTGAATCAAATGAGTAAATTCTCATCTAATGTGAAAATTGTTAGTACTGCAAAATCAACAAATGATTCTACTAGAATGCTAGAGTTGTACAGCAAAAAAGGAAAAAATAATTTAATATCATTTGCGATGGGAGATTTTGGTAGAATATCAAGAATTTTATGCCTGTATTTGGGAAGTCCTTACACCTATGTTTCACTAGGAAAAGCAATTGCACCAGGTCAGTTTAGCGTAGATGAAATAAAGAAAATTACAAATCTAAAAAAATAATCAAACAATCAGTTGAGAGTTTAAATCAATCAAATTACTCAAAAAAATAAGATGAGTAAAACATTTGCAGTCATTGGGGATCCTATTAGCCACTCACTATCTCCAAATATTCACAGTGCAGCATTTAGAGAATTAAATTTAGATTGTGCATACATTGGATATAGAATTCCAAAAGATGAGTTAGAAGCAGGAATTGAAGGTTTGAAAAAAATCAAAATCGAAGGATTCAATGTAACCATACCTCATAAAATTAGGATAATGAAGTATCTAGATAAAATTGATGAATCATGTAGTTTGATTGGAGCAGCAAATACAATTGTAAACGTTGATGGAAATCTCAAAGGGTACAACACAGACATGGATGGATTTTTAGAACCATTTAAGAAAAAAGGATTAGAAATAAAAAATTCAAAAATACTTTTGTTAGGAGCAGGGGGGGCAGCAAGAGCTATTGTTGCAGGATTTGCAAAAGAAAAAGCAAAAAGTATCACCATTGCAAATAGAACAGTTGGAAATGCAGAAGAATTATCAGAGTTTGCAGGAAAAATAGGATTAATATCAGATGTATTAAAAATAGAAAATGTAAAAGATACTGCAAAAAATTATGACATAATAGTTAATGCAACATCAGTAGGATTGAAAAATGAGCAAAGTATAATTTCATTAGATGGAATAAATAAAAAAACAATCGTATATGATATTGTGTATATGCCAATGAATACAGATTTTATCAAAAAAGCTAAGGAAAATAACGCAATTGTGATTTATGGATATGAGATGCTTTTAGGACAAGCAACACGTGCATTTGAGATTTGGCACAATATGGAAGCACCGTATAATGCCATGAAAAAAGCACTATTAGGAGGATTCTGATGGCAAAAGCAATAGCCACAGTTCATGGAGCAATTTCTCTAGTAAATGCAATTGCTAACCAGAAAGGAGCAACTTTAGGAATAGATTTGAAGGTAGTGGCAGAAATTGAAACAATGCCAGGTAAAGGAATTATAATAAAATCAGAAAATAAAAGTCTAAGTTCACGTCTAATAAACAAAACAATTGAAAAAATCATCTCCAAAAAAGATTTAGAAAAAAATAAAATAATAATTACTTTGGACTCAGAAATTCCAACAGGATATGGATTAAAAAGTTCTAGTGCAATATCGTCAGCTGTTGCACTTGTTTGTGCAAAAATTTTCAAACCAAAATTCACTGATCAACAAATTCTACTTGCAGGTGTAGAGGCATCAATTGAAACTAAAATAAGTATCACAGGAGCATATGATGATGCATGTTCATGCTACTATGGAGGATTCAATATTACAGATAATGCAAAGAGAAAAAGAATTCATTTTGAAAAAGGTCCAGCAAACCTAATTGCAGTTATATATATTCCAAAAAATAGAAAACGAGGTAATTTGAAAAATCTAAAATCACTTTCATCAGTATTTGAGAATGCATGGGAATTAGCAAGAAAATCAAAGTATTGGGAAGCAATGATAATTAATGGATTAGCAACAGCGTTGATTTTAAATTCAGATCCTAAAATAATTACAAATTTAATTGAAAAAGGTGCACTAGCTGCATCAGTATCTGGGAACGGACCATCAATAGCTGCAATCACAAAAAAAGAAAATGAGATAAATATCAAAAAAGTATTTTCAAATCTTGAAGGTAGAATAATTGTTTCAAAGATTAGTAACAAAAAGGCCGAAGTTCATGAAATGTAAAATCGAAAAATCAAGAATTTCAGGACAGATAGTTTGTCCTTCAAACAAAAGTTATTCACATAGAGCAATCTTTCTTGCATCACTTGCTGGAAATAACAGTAAAGTTGAAAATTTTTTGAGTTCAGATGATATCACTGCAACAATTGAGGCATGTAAAAAATTTGGAGCAGAAATTGAAATACAAAATTCAACAATAACTATCAAAAATCCTATTAAATTAGGCACAAATGTTCCCGAAATTAATACTGAGAATTCAGGAACTACAATAAGAATTGCATCAGGGATTGCTAGTTTGTTTTCAAATGAAATTACACTTACGGGTGATGCCAGCCTCTTAAAGAGACCTATGCAGCCACTCTTAGATGCACTTGAAAGTATTGGGGCACAGTGTGAATCAACAGATGGAAAACCTCCAATCAAAATAAAGGGAAAAATATTAGGAGGTGATGTCTCAATTCCTGGAAATTTGTCTAGTCAATTTGTTTCAGCATTATTAATTTGTGCACCATTAACAGAGAAAGGAATTAGTCTCAACATTGAAGGAAATTTAGTTTCAAAACCATATCTTGATGCAACAATTGCAACTATGAGAAAATTTGGAATTTCTGTTCAAACATTAATTCCATACAAAAGATATAACATTACACCACAAATCTACAAGAGTGCCACATTTACAGTACCAATAGATTTTTCTAGTCTTGCATTACTTTTAGCTGCTGCCGTACTTAATGGAGATGAAGTTAAAATTAAAGGAAACATTGGAACACTTCCACAAGGTGATGAGGTTTTTATAGATATTTTAGAACAGTTGGGAGTTACAGTTGTAATTAATGATGAAGAAATTAAAATTAAATCCCCAGAAAAACTAAGGGGTGGAAAATTTGATCTAAGTAACTCGCCAGATCTTTTACCACCACTAGCAATTTTATCATTAAATGCGTCTAGTCCCATTGAAATTACAAATGTAAAACATGCAAGACTAAAAGAGACAGATAGAATTGCAGTTATTGCAAGGGAAATGATAAAACTTGGAATTAAAATTCAAGAAAATGATGATGGTTTGATTTTAGAGTCATCAGGGACTCTAAAAGGTGCTGAATTAAATTCTGAAAATGATCACAGATTATTCATGGCATTTTGTATTGCAGGAATGTATGTAGGAGATTGTACAGTATCTGATCCAGAATCAGTTAATGTGTCATATCCAAATTTTATAGAAGAAATGAATACACTTGGAGCTAGAATTAAAGTTCAATAAAATAATTTTTGAGTATTGAAGAAATTCTATTAAAATGATAAATCAAAAATTAGGAAAAGATGTTATTTTTGGGCTCAATTTTCAGATTTACGCCTAATAATTGAGCCTCAAACACGATTATAAACATCATTTAACATTGTTAGTATGTTGCCGGGAAGTTCTATTGGTCAGCGTCTTGTTTTAACAAGTTTTGGTGAAAGTCATGGAAAAACCATTGGTGCTGTATTAGATGGATGTCCAGCAGGATTAGAAATAGATGAAAAAGATATTCAAACAATGCTTGACCAAAGAAAGCCGGGTCAAAATTTGATTTCGACTCAAAGAAAAGAAGGGGATATTGTTGAAATTATTTCAGGAGTGTTTAGAGGGCATACAACAGGAGCTCCAATTACCATGATAATTCAGAACGCTGATCAAAAATCAAAAGATTATGAAAATTTGAAAACACAGCTAAGGCCAGGTCATTCAGATTATCCTGCAATGATAAAATACAATCATTATAATGATTATAGAGGAGGCGGAAGATTTTCTGGAAGACTTACAGCAACACATGTAATGGGTGGAGCTATTGCAAGAAAATTACTCAAAGTAACATTAGGAATTGAAACTCATTCATTTACATCGCAGATTGGTAAAATAAAAATGGAAAAGGAATTTAATGAAAAAATGATAAAATCAATTTATAAAAATGATGTTAGATGTCCTGAAATTAACACAGCAAAAAAAATGAAAGATAGTATTTTAGATGCAAAGAAAAAAGGGGATTCACTTGGCGGCATTATTGAATCAGTAACTACAAAGATACCAGTAGGATTAGGTGAACCAATTTTTGGCTCATTAGAGTCTGATTTGAGTAAAGCTATTTTTTCAATTCCGTCAGTAAAGGGAATAGAATTTGGTTCAGGGTTTAGAGGTTCAGAACTATATGGTTCTGAAAATAATGATTTGTACACTATTAAAAATGGAAAAATTATTACAAAAACAAATAATTCTGGAGGAATTTTGGGAGGGATTTCAAATGGAATGCCAATAACTATGAGAATTGCGTTCAAACCAGCATCATCGATTGCACAAAAACAATCCACCATAGATATCAAAACAAAAAAAGAAACCATTCTTCAAGTAAAAGGAAGACACGACCCATGTGTGGTACCCAGAGCTCCACCAGTAGTAGATTCCCTAGTAGCACTAACAATAGCAGATCATGCACTTCTCTCAGGCGTAATTAAACCAGTTTTATAAGAAAATGTCAGAAATTAATGATCTTCGAAACAAAATGGATGAGATCACTTTGGAGATGGTAAAACTATTGAAGGCCAGAACTGATGTTGCAAAGGAGATTGGAGAAGTTAAGAAAAGTATTGGTAAAGCTATTACAGATGAATTACGTGAAGATAGTTTACGGGGCAAAGTAATTTCGCTATGTAGTGATTTAAAACTCGATGAAACAATTGCAACAAAATTTTTGAATTTTCTATTAAATGAATCAATCAAAGTTCAATCAAGTGACAAGCAAACACATCTCTCAATTTTCTTTAAAGCAAAAACACTCGAAGAACAAGGGGAAAAAATAATCCACATGGAAGTTGGTGAACCAGACTTTTTGCCACCAGATATTGTAAAAAATGCATTAAATGAAGTGTTTGATAAAGGGTTTTTTAGATATGGGCAATCAAAAGGAATGCCAGTTTTTCGAGAGGCAATTGCAAAATATGTTTCTGAAAAATTCAACACAAATGTAACACAAGAGAATATTATTGTAAGTCCAGGTGCAAGGTTTTCGATTTTTACTGCCATTACAACTCTTTTGAATCCAGGAGATGAAATGATTGTAATTGAACCAGCATGGCCAGCATACAAAGACTGTGCATTAAATGCAGGAATTAAAGTTAGAACAATCAAAACAACATTAGAACAGAAATGGGAACCATCAATAGAACAAATCAAAAATATAATTAATACAAATACAAAAATGATCGTACTTAATTATCCAAATAATCCAACGGGAAAAATTCTTCCTGAAAAATTACAAGATGAAATAATAAGACTTGCAAAAGAAAATCAACTTTATGTGCTAAGTGACGAGATATATTCACAATATGCAAAATCAAATTGGAAAAGTGTTCTGAGTTATAATTATGAAAAAAGTATAATCACTCAATCATTTTCAAAATCACATGCCATGACAGGATTTAGAATAGGGTATGGGATTGCAAATACAAAAATTATTGAAAAAATGGCCAAATTAGAAGCATTGTGTCTTACAAATGTATCAGAGCCTATCCAATATGTTGCTATGAAAGCACTTGAGGCGGACACATCCAATAATTCTAATACAGTTAGACGTAGATTAGAAATGTTGGCACAAAAATCAAATGAAATGGGGTTAAATTTTATAATTCCAGATGGTGCAATGTACATTTTTGCTCAACTTGATAAAGAAGGGTTTGATGGAGTTAAATTTGCAAATACCATGCTTGAAAAAGGACTAGCAGTAGCACCAGGGGAAGGATTTGGCGATTATAAGAATTTCATAAGAATTTCAGCATGTCAGAATGAGGAAACATTGGCTGAAGGAATGAATATACTTAGGGAGAATATTAGAGATAAACAATGAAGAAGAAACTTACAGTTATTGGCGCCGGAGGTCAAATGGGACAATGGTTTACAAAATATTTTTCAGGTAAGGATTTTGAAGTAACAGGTCATGATTTAGAAAATAAGGTAACAGGGAAAGATGTCATAGTATCAGAATCTCTAGTAGGTGCAATTTTACAAGCAGATTTTGTAGTTTTATGTACTCCAACTAGAAGAACTCCAGAAATTATAAGATTAATTGCAAAAGAGATGAAAAGAGGAACATATCTTATTGAGATCTCATCTGAAAAATCTAAAGTAGTTACATCCTTAGCAAAAATGCCAGCAAAGATCAATCCAATTTGTATTCATCCAATGTTTGGTCCAGGAATCAAAACACTAAAGGGTCAAAATATTATTTCAGTTCCAATTAAAGATGCAAAAAGTGAATTAACAATGGCAAAATCATTATTTGAAGGAGCAAACTTTGTTACAATTGATGCAATTGAACATGACAAAAAAATTGCAGTGATTTTAGGATTAACTCATATGATGAATTTAGTGTTTGCAAACATTATTTCAAAAGATGAGAAATCAATTCTTACTGAAAAAATGTCAGGATCTACATTCAGAGTACAAAAAACATTAGCAGAAAGTATCATGACTGAATCTCCAGAATTAATTGAAACAATTATTTCAAATCCTGAGATCCGTAGAGTAGCAGAAGACCTTTGGAAAGATATTGGACGATTACTTACAGCAGTTCAAGAATCAAAAACAGAAGAGGTTGTAAATTACATCAAAGAATGTCAAGAAAGACTTGCAAAACATTCAGACCTCAATGAGTCATACAAAAGACTAACAAAAATGGTCAAAGCCGTTGAAAAATAACGGGACATGCGTTCAACAAAAATTGTTACATCATTCATTAGAGATAATGAGAAATTATTAATCCTCAAAAGAAGCAATAAAGTAAAATCAATGAAAGGATTGTGGGCAGGAATTAGTGGAATTATTGAAAATAATGAACCACCACTCAAAAGAGCAAAAATTGAAATTTTTGAAGAAGCTGGAATTATAGAGCAAGACATCACATTGATTAAATCTGCAGAAGAGATGAGAATCAATTCACCTCAATATGAAAACCATGAGTGGGAAATATTTCCATTTTTGTTTGAATCAAAAAATCCAACAATTAAACTCAATTGGGAAAATTCAGAATTCAAATGGATTAATGTTGAAGAGTTAAAAAATTATGAAACAGTGCCTAGTCTTCAAAAAGTATTATTCAATTTGTTGTGAATTACTATTTTCTTTTTCATATTTCTTTTGTTGAGGTAACATCACGTAAACACATGCACCTCCACACATAGTACAAGGTACGTTATTTCCGGGGTGTTGTCCAGTTCTATTATGAATTTTTGCTGCTTTTTCAGGATCAATAGATAATGCAAGTTGTTTTTCCCAATCCAATGTACGTCGTGCTTCAGTCATCTCCATATCCCATTTGATTACTTTATCACGAATTTTTACAAGATCACCGGCATGTGCAGCTATTCTATATGCAATTAATCCTTCTTTTACTTCTTCAGCATTTGGTAAAGCTAAATGTTCAGAAGGAGTAAGATAGCATAAAAGATCAACACCCTCACTTGCTGAAACGGCAGCCCCAATTGCACTGGCAATATGATCATGGCCAGATGCAATATCAGTTACCAAAGGACCAAGAACATAATATGGGACATCACCAATGAGAGCTTTTGCTAAACGAACATTTGCTGCAACCTCATTTAATGGAACATGTCCTGGACCTTCAACCATCACTTGAATATCTTGTTCATGAGCACGTTTTGTTAATTGTGAAATATTGATCATTTCTTGAACCTGTAATTCATCATGAGAATCCAAGATGGAGCCGGGTCTAAGAGCATCTCCAAGACTAAATGTTACATCATATTTTTTGGCAATTTCAATTAGATAATCATAATGAGTCAAGTATGGGTTTTCTTTATCATGTTTTAACATCCATGCCGCAGTAATAGTTCCACCCTTACTTACAACTCCAGCATATCTCTGAACTTTAAGAATTCTCTTTGCGATATCTTTTGTAATTCCGCAATGAATTGTGGTATAATCAACTCCATCTTTTGCATTATTTTCAAATGCATTTAGGAAGTCATCTTCAGTCAAATTTAGAGGATTTTTATGAACTTCAATTCCATAATTGTATGCCTCATAAATTGGAACAGTTCCAAAAGTAATTGCTGCATTTTCCATAAGAGTTCGTCTTATTTGTTTAACATCTCCGCCATCACTAAGATCCATAATTGTATCTGCATGATATTTTATAGCAACTTTGGCTTTTTCGATTTCAGCATCCAAATCTACATTCAAAGTAGAAGTTCCAATGTTAACATTTACTTTAGTTTTAAGACCTTTTCCAATTCCAACATTATGAATTTTTTGAGGTCGCACATTATTACTTGGAATTATAATTGAACCGCGTGCAATTTTTGGAATTAGCCAATCAAGTGAAACATCTTCATCTTTTGCTACTTGTTTCATTTCATCAGTTGCTACCCCACGTCGGGCAGAAGTCATCTGAGTAGCCATAACTTACCATATACTATTACCTGATTTAAACAATCATGAAAAGTAAAAAATGATTAATTTTTTAATACTATAATAATAGATCTGATCTATCTTATATTTAATAATCGCCATAGTACATTGTGCGATTGATTAGAGAGTGTATACATTGTGGTAGAGAATTTCAAAGTATGAAGGATGAATTTTGCTCTTTTGAGTGCGTAACTCAAGCATCAGATTAAAAATTAATTCAAGTTTAATTCAGATGCAATAGTTAGTTTTTCAGATTTAATTTTCTCAATTCGGTCTAAAATAGGCACAATTAATCTTTCAAGGTCAGTAGAATTTTGGAAATTTTGCTTTATTTCATCAACTCTATTTTTAAATTCAATTTCAGATACCTCCAATAAAATATAATTTCGAAGTTTTTGATTTTCTAATTTGAGGGATTCAATTTCAGACATGCTATCTACCTAGGAGGACTCCAAGATTCTTCCACATTAGTTGAATTAGAAACAAGATATTGTTTACCGCACTTGAAGCATTGCCACAAAAATTTTCCGTTTTTCTTTGTTTGATATTGCATTGGTAACAAACATGTAGTGCATTTCAATTCCTCAGGAGACGAATCATTAATTACAGGAATTTTAGTCACAAGATAAAGAAATCATTAAAGTATAAAATCTCTATTACAAAAAATAAAATTAACAGAATATAGGAAAAATAGATTAGTACATAAAATAAGTAGAAATCGTGAATTTACTTTCAATTGGAGGTTCTGATCCATCATCAGGAGCTGGCATTCAAAGTGATCTTAGAACATTTTCAACAGATAATGTACATTGGTTAACAGTAATTACAGCAATTACAGGTCAAAATACTTTGAAATTTGGAAAAGTGGAACCAGTGTCGATTGATATTTTAAAAAATCAATTGCAATTGGTGTTTTCAGATTTTAAAATTGATGGAATAAAAATTGGAATGGTGTTCAATTCACAAATAATTAAAACTATTTATCAACAATTAAAAAAATCAAAAATTCCAATCATAGTTGATCCAGTAATAAAATCTACAACAGGTGGTGAATTATTAAAAAAATCAGCCATCAAAGATTATCAAAAATATATAATTCCTCTTGCCACAGTTATTACTCCAAATAAATATGAAGCAGAAATTTTGTCCAAAATGAAAATTAATACAAAAATTATGGCTGAAAAAACTGCAAAAAAAATTCAGGAAATGGGTGCAGAAAATGTATCAATTACAGGAATTCAGACAAAGGACAATAAAATATCAGATTTTATTTTAGAGAAAAACAAAAAATATATCATTTCGGGGGATAAAATTTCAAAAATCAATCATGGAAGTGGAGGGAATTATGCATCAGCAGTTTTGTTTTCATTGGCAAAAAACAAATCAATCAAAGAATCACTCAAATTTGCCAAACAATATACGTATGATTCAATCAAAAATGCAAAAAAAATAGGAAGAGGAATTGTGATTACAGACATTAACGAAAAAGATAGTATAGAGACAGAATTGTCTGAATCAATTCAGAAATTCACAGAAATTAAAAATATTTACAAAAATATTCCAGAATGTCAAACTAATTTTGTATATTCAAAAGAAAAGCCAAAATCAACGAAAGACATTCTAGGGATTTCAGGAAGAATCGTCAAAGCAGGAAAAAAGGTCATAGTTGCAGGAGATTTAGAATATGGAGGATCAAAACATGTTGCAACAGCAATGTTAACAGTGAATAAAAAATTTCCACAAATACAATCTGCAATAAATATCAAATATCAAAATACAACCATATCAAAAATAAAAAAATTAAAATTAATTGTTTCAAGATATGACAGGAATCAAGAACCAAAGAATGTAAAAAATAAAGATTCAACCATAGAATGGGGAATTAAAAGTGCAATCAAGAATTTAAAAGAATCACCAGATGTCATTTTTCATAATGGAGGTTTTGGAAAAGAACCAATGATAATAATTTTTGGAGATACACCAAAAAATATTTTAAAAAAAATATCAAAAATTGCAGGGTAAAAAATTAGTGTAAAATCATCCTCGAACATAAATAGTCATCAAACGAAATAGGATTTGTGAAGACAGTAATTTTAGCAGGAGGGTTAGGTACAAGATTACTCCCATTAACAAAAAAGACTCCAAAACCCATGTTACCATTAGGTAAAAAACCAATTTTAGAACATCTCATAGAGTGGAATAAAAAAAATGGTGTAAAATCAATTGTTTTGTGCGTTAGTTATCTTCGAAAAACAATTGAGGATTATTTTGGAG
>SMVA01004750.1_pt1 | contig 14280 bp, 12 predicted proteins | sample 2456451 | NCBI WGS metagenome assembly SMVA01 (sample SAMN11095933, study PRJNA526329) | marine sediment metagenome | biome: Marine sediment; feature: Surficial sediment; material: Deep marine sediment; isolation source: Hadal surficial sediment | place: Pacific Ocean | collected 2014-05 | depth...
GCCGTAAGATCGAATTCCAGGTTGCCGCTCATCCCCGGCTCAAGGACCAACCGCTGGACCGCCAGGCGCCTTGTTCCGCTCCGGCCCATGGCCAGAAGCTCACATCGCAAGGCCACCTTCCCGGGGAGCGGCAGGCCGAAACCATCCCCGTCGCCTGCGTGTAAGGCCAGGGTCGGGCACAGGAGAAGGATCACCATCAGAACGTCTTTCGCCGAGGGGCCGGTGCGGCGGCGATGCTTCACGAGCGGGGGATCTGGATGCCGTACTTGCGAATCTTGTAATGGATGACCCGGCCGCTGATGCCCAGAGAGTCGGCCGCCCTTTTCTGCACCCAGCTGGATGCACGCAGGGCCTTCAGGATCTGTTCTCTCTCCTGACGCTCCAGGTGGCTCAAGCCATCCGTTTCATCGCTGATGGACGCATCGGCCACCAGGGCAAAGCCCGAATGGCTCAGATCCTCCAGCTCCAGGCTCTCACCCCGGCTCAGGGCCACGCCGGCCTCGACCACATGCTTGAGCTGCCGCACGTTCCCCGGCCACGCATGCTTCTGAAGCAGATCCAGGACCCCTTCACTGAAGGCGCTAACGTTGCGGTGCAGTTGTCTGGCCGCCTGGGCCAGGAAGGCCTCGGCCAGCATCGGGATGTCCTCCCGCCTCTGGCGCAGAGGCGGGAGGGAAATGGTGACGACCTCCAGCCGGTAGTAGAGGTCCTCGCGGAATGAGCCCTCCGAGATCGCGACCGCCAGATCACGGTTGGTGGCGGCAATGACCCGAACGTCAACCCTCCGCGGCTTCGTGTCGCCCACGCGGCGGACCTCGCCGTTCTGCAGAAAACGCAGGAGCCGGGTCTGCATGGGAAGTGAGATATTGCTGATCTCATCCAGAAAAACCGTGCCGCCATCGGCCATCTCCAGCAGTCCGACCTTGTCCCGGGTCGCCGATGTGAATGAACCCTTGCGATGCCCGAACAGTTCACTCTCCAGGAGAGAGTCCGGTAGCGCACCGCAGTCGATGACGATCATGGGATTCGCGGCGCGCCTGCTGCCGGCGTGCAAGGAGCGCGCGACAAGCTCCTTGCCTGTGCCGCTCTCGCCGGTGATGAGCACGCTGCTGGGGGTTGCCGCGACGCGGTCGATGACCGCCAGCATCTTTTTCATTGCCGAGGACGTCCCTGCGAGAAGCTGATCCTCGCCGGCATGCTCCAGGGCCCGCTGCACCATGTTCATGAGATCGGCGCCGCTGTAGGGTTTCTCCAGGAAGTCGTAGGCACCCAGCTTCATGGCCTCCACAGCTTCCGCCACCGACCCATAGGCCGTCAGGAAGATCACCGGCGGATGAGTCTTCCCCTTGACCAGGCGACGGAGAAACTCCAGGCCATCCATCACCGGCATCCTCAGGTCGGTGATGATCAGATCGGTGCCACCACCACGCTTCAGGGTCGCCAGCGCACCTTCGCCATCCGCTGCCGTGACCACGGCGTAGCCACCCGATTCGAAGCGGGTCTCCAGAAGTTCCCTGATCTGGGGGTCATCGTCAACCACCAGAATGGTCTTTTTTGCCACGTCTCGGTCCTCATTCGGCCCCGGTTTCAGCGGGACGGCGCGTCTTCCTTGCCTGATTCTATCTGCAGGTGAATGGATTTCAATTCCTCAAGCTGCAACTCGAGGGATTCCACCTCGGTGCGGAGGGCTGACGCGGCGTCAGACTGCCGTCTCTCCCTGTCCCGGCTGGTACCCAGCTGGGCCCGCCTGCGCGCCAGCTCACCCCTCTCCGTCTCCAGAGCCGCCAACAGGTCCAGTGCCAGAGTGAGGCCGGCTGCGTTCCCCCCCCCGGGGTCGGCTTGCCCGGCGGCCTGGAGGTAGGCCTTCGCCATGCGCCCGCCCCGCTCTCCTCCCTGGTGAAAAACCAGCAGGGCCCGCAGCACCAGTGCCCGCGAGCGCTCCTCGGGGCCAACGGCTGGACCTGAGCGCAGAAACTCCTCAAGGAGTGCATCTCCCCCCGCTTCCAGCCCGACCGAGACGGCCATGGCGGCACGGGTCAGCAGGCCATGGCGATAGGGCTCGGCCCGCTCAACCGGCTCCCGGGGGGACTGGGATTCCACGATCGCAGGCGGTGGGGGCGGCTCTGGCACCGGCTCTGGCACCGGCTTCCGCCTGAAGTTGGTACAGCCCGGCGCCAGCATGGCGGAGACCATCACCATGGCGACCCAGTATGTGTGCTGTCGAGTCATGCCCTCTATCCCGCCAGTACCTGATCGCCGGCTTGACGGCGCGCCGCCGGGAAGTGCACCCGGAAGGTCGTGCCCCGTCCCGGGACGGATTCCACCGTGACACGCCCTGAATGCGCCTCCACCAGATGGCGGACAATAGCCAGCCCGAGACCGGCACCGCGCACCTTGCCCCTGGAATCCGTGGGCGCCTGGTAGAACTTCTCGAAGATATGGCGGAGATCACGGGCGGCAATCCCGATGCCGCTGTCGCTCACCTCCAGGTAGATACCCAGATCATCGTCCCATGGCTGCACCCCTGTGCGCACCTCGATACGGCCTTCCCGGGGAGTGAATTTGATGGCATTATCCAGGAGATTGTTCACCACCTGGGCCAGACGGAAGCGATCCCCTTCCAGAGGAGGCAGATCCTGCTCCAGCGCGCACCGGAGGTCGACTCCGACCTCCTGGCAGCGGGCTTCGGCCAGGGAGACCTGCTCCTTGACGATTGCGGTCAGGGAAAGGGGCTCACGGACCAGCTGGATGTGGCCACCTTCGATCCGGCCGAGGTCAAGAATCCCCTGCACGTAGCGTCCCAGGCGGTCAAGGCTCTCGCTGGCAATGGTCAAGAGGCGCTTCTGGCGAACCGTCAGGTCCCCACCCACTCCTTCCGAGAGCATCTCCACCGCCTCTTTCATGGATGTCAGAGGCGTTTTCAGATCGTGGCTCACCATGGACACGAACCCGACCTTGAGTTCATCCAGCTCCTGCAATCTGGCCGCCATCTCGTTGAAGGCCAGGGCCAGTTCTCCGAGTTCGTCGCGACTGTGCACCGGTATGCGGCGATCGAACTCACCCCGGGAGATGGCTTCCGTGGCAGCGCGCATGTCCCGCACCGGGCGGTGAATACTCCGGGTCAGGCCGTAAGCGGCCAGGAGGCCCACCACCAGCGCCACACCACAGAACCCCAGGGCGAGGCCCGCCGCGCGGTCGGCACGCTGGCCCAGTGCGTTGATTTCCCGGGTCATGGCCGCTTGTCGCTCCCGGCGGTGATCACGGGTCCGTTCGAGCATGTCCTGGCGCAGTTCGCTTGCGCGAGTGTCGGATCGCTGGTAAGTCAGGTCCTCACTCCGCAGAAAAGCGAGCTCCTGTTGCCCCACCATGAGCTGGTACTCATCAAGGCGCCGGCGAAGAATGTCCACCAGACCGGCCAGATCCGCACGCGGCCCCGATTGCAGGGCCAGTTCATCGATGGTGTGGGCGATACGCTCCAGGCTCAGATAAAAGGATTCCTGCAGCCTGGTCAGATCCTTATCTCCACCTTTCTTGCCCAGGAAATAGAAAGCCCTGCTGAGGCCGATGTCACGCATTTCGGCCACCAGCTGCTCCAGGTTGGTCCCCAGGTGGTATTCCGCCTGCAGGCGCTCAGCCCGGTTGCTGGCATCGATCATCTGCCACCAGGTGAACAGACTCACACCGAAGACCAGCAGAATGATGACACCCTGTGTCAATACAATTTTCCGTGCCAGGGGACGCATGACACCTCTCAGATGAGCAGACGGTCCGAGTCAGGCCGAAAAGCCATGGCCGGCCTGGCACCCACCGCTCACCGCGAGAATAACCGATCCCCCGCCACCGGCAAAGAGATCGATGCGGTTCACACGCCGCGGCTTGAACCGAGCAGGCGGCGTCCGCTAGGCTCACCGCGCCATGAAGGAGATCACTCACGCCGAAGTTCGCCGGATCGCCCATCTCGCCCGCCTGCGGCTGGATGAAAGCCAGGTGGCGGAGGTCTCTGCCCAACTGGCCCGTATTCTTGAGGCTTTTTCGGCCCTGCAGGCCGCCGACCTGAAACCGGCCGCTCCTTCCCCCGACACCACCACCGCCGTGGACCGGCGACCGGATACGGTGGGCGCTTCCCTTCCCCGGGATCGTGCCCTGGCGGCGGCCCCTGACGTGGAGGATGGCCATATCCGCATCCCCAGGGTCCTGGGCTGAGAGGTGACCGATCTCACCAGCCTCTCCCTCTCGGCCATGCGCGCCGGCCTTGATGCCGGCGATTTTTCAGCACGGGAATTGACCAGCGCCCACCTGGAACGGATCGCCGCCCGGGAAGATGAGCTCCATGCGTTTCTCCACCTGGACAGCGAGGGAGCCATGGCCACGGCGGAACGATGCGATGAGACCCGCGTCCCGGGCGGTGGCGCGCCGCTGAGTGGTCTGCCGCTGGTGCTCAAGGACAACATCTCCACCAGCGACATGCCCACGACCTGCGGCTCCCGGTTTCTTGCCGGCTACACGCCACCCTACGACGCCACCGTGGTCCGCCGGCTGCGCCGCCAGGGTGCCGTGATCCTCGGGAAAACCAACATGGATGAATTCGGGATGGGTTCTTCCTGTGAGAACTCAGCCTACGGCCCCACCTGCAACCCCCTGGATACCTCCCGGGTGCCCGGAGGGTCATCGGGCGGTTCGGCGGCCGCGGTGGCCGCCGGTGCCGCCGGTGGTGGTTTCGGCTCGGATACCGGCGGATCCATCCGCCAGCCCGCGTCCCTCTGCGGCCTGGTCGGTATCAAGCCGACCTGGGGACGCGTCTCTCGCTATGGACTCGTGGCGTTCGCCTCCTCTCTGGATCAGATAGGCCCCCTGGCCCGCAACGTCGACGACGCGGCGCTGCTGCTCTCGGCCGTCTGGGGACCCGACGAGAAGGACGCCACCTGCCTGAGCACGCCACCGCCCGGCGACCTGGATCGTCCAGGTTCTCTGAGGGGCCTGCGCCTGGGCGTGCCGCGCCAGGTTTCGGACCTGGAGGTGGATCCGTCAGTGTCCCGGCGGGTGGATGAGGCCCTCTCGGCCTGCGCCCACGCCGGCGCCCTGCTCACCGAGATCGATCTCCCTCACCTGGATCTGGCCCTGCCCGCCTATTACGTGATCGCCACCGCGGAGGCCTCGGCCAATCTGGCCCGATTCGATGGCGTGCGCTTCGGCGCACGCGCCGCGGCGCCCGATCTCACGGCCCTCTATGAGGAGTCCCGGGCCGCGGGTTTCGGGCCCGAGGTGCGGCGACGGATTCTGCTGGGCACATTCGGGCTCTCTGCCGGGTATCACGAGGCGATGTACCAGCGGGCCCAGACCGTCCGCGAGATGCTGCGGCAGGCGTTCGCGGCGGCCTTCACCCAGGTCGACCTGGTGGTGACCCCAACCTCTCCGTCGGTCGCATTCCCCCTGGGCGAACGCACCTCGGATCCCGTACGCATGTATGCCAGCGATACCTTCACCGTGCCGGTCAGCCTGGCGGGACTCCCGGCCCTTTCCCTGCCCTGCGGGATGGCCGACGGCCTGCCGGTCGGCCTGCAGATCATTGCGGCCCATGGTCGTGACGGCGAGCTGATCCGCGCCGGCCGGGCCGTGGAGGCGACTCTTGCGCTCCCGCCCGTGGCAGATCGCTAGGGCCGGGGAATTGGTCCTATTGGCTCGCGGACTGGTCCTCCTGCTCAGCCTTCTGGCCCTGGGCGCCGCTGCCGCGCCCCTTGCGGGCAGACAGCTGTCCATCCATCCGGCCGTGCGTCTGGTGGTGGATGACCGGGGCGATCTCCACTTCGAGGTGCGCGCCGCGGGCGGTGACGGCTGGTCCCATCTGGCCGGGCGTTTTGCCCGTTCCCGGGATGACTGGCCGGCGCTCAAGGCCCTCAACGGGAACGGCCAGCCGGTTCGCGGCCGCTTCTACAGGATCCCGTATGCCCTGCTGCGAGATGAGTATCGCCTGCTGGGCATTGCCGCCCTCTTCCCCGACGACCTCCTGAACGGGGAAGGCTGGCACCACCACGTGGGCAGCGCCCGCCTGCCCATCGAGGAGGAATCCCTCTTCCGCCTGGCACTCTGGTTCACGGGCGATGGTGAGAACTTCCGCGACCTGCTGGCGGCCAACCGGCTCAAGGACCCGTCTCTGCAGGCAGGCCAGGAAATCCTGATCCCCACCGCCCTTCTGGCCCCCCCTTTCCGCCCGGCTGCCGGGGCGGGCGCCGGGCCGCTGGAATACGGGCGGGATGAAGAGGGCGAATATGCCAGCTATTCTCTCCGCCGGGGCGAAGCGCTGTACTCCGCCGTGGTGGCCCGCTTCACCGGCCGGGTGGACCCGGACGATATGGACGAGATGGTCGAACATATCGCCCGGCGATCCGGGATCGAGGACGTCACCGATATTCCCGCTGGATTCATGGTCAAGATCCCCGTCGAGGATCTGGCCGATGAATTTCTGCCGCCCACGGACCCGCGCCGGGTCCGCCTCGAGATGGATCGACTCCTTGCTGCCCGCTACCAGACCAGCATCCGCAGCCGGGATCTGGCAGGCATCACCGTGATCCTGGATCCCGGCCATGGCGGCAAGGACATCGGGACCCGCGCCAATGGCGTCTGGGAAGATGACACGGTGTACGACATCGCCGTGCGCCTGCGGCAGAAACTGACCCAGCGGACATCAGCCCGGGTGGTCATGACCGTGGAGGATCTCAGCCAGAAGGATCGTCCTCATGACGGCCCCTTCACCCGCATCGACAGGGATGAAGATGTCCTGACCCACCCTCGCCACCGTGCCACCGATTCAGCGTCGGTGGACGTGGGGGTCAACCTGCGCACTTTCCTGGCCAATTCGGTCTACCGCAGCCAACGTCAGGCGGGCCGGGATGGCGAGGAGATCGTCTTCATCTCCCTCCACGCCGACGCCCTGCATCCCTCGGTTCGTGGAGCCATGGTTTATGTGCCGGGCGAACGCTTTCGCCGCGGCCGCTACGGCGCATCCGGCAAGGTCTATCGACGATACAGCGAGGTGCGCGAGAAGCCGTACGTCACGTTCTCCCGCTCGGAACGCCTGCGTTCAGAGGGCCTGTCCCGGAAATTCGCCGAAAATATTCTTGAATCCTTCAGGAATCATGACCTGGCCATCCACGCTGATAAGCCGATCCGGGATCACGTGGTGCGCAAAGGGCGTTCCTGGATCCCGGCGGTGATCCGAGGCAACCAGGTGCCCACCAAGGTCCTGCTGGAGGTCGCCAACATCGGCAATGCCAGAGACGCGCGGCTGCTCAAATCTCATGAGCATCGTGACCAGGTGGCGGAAGCCCTGCTGGCCGCCATTCTCTCCTATTATCGCGGTCGCTGAGCCGGACCTCTCCTTGACGGATCGCGGCTCTGTCTGAAACAATGGCCGCATCCGTTACAGGAGGATTCCCTTGAATATCCTGGTCATCGGCGGGGGTGGACGGGAGCACGCTCTCGTACGCTCGATCCGTCGCAGTTCCATTGTGAAACGCGTATGGTGCGCACCGGGAAATGCCGGCATCGCGCGGGATGCCGACTGCCCGAACCTGGATATCGAGGACCAGCCCACGTTCCTGCGCTGGATCCGGCGCAACAAGATCGACCTGACCGTCATAGGCCCCGAGAAACCACTGACCATGGGTCTCTCCGACAAGATGGAGCAGGAAGGACACCGGGTCTTCGGTCCATCCATGGCGGCAGCCGAGATCGAATCCTCCAAGGTCTTTGCCAAGGAGTTCATGGCCCGCCACGAGATCCCCACCGCCGACTTTCAGGTTTTCGAATCGGCCCGCGAGGCCAAGGATCACCTGCGCCACCAGGAAGATCGACCCATGGTGGTCAAAGCCGACGGCCTGGCCGCCGGCAAGGGTGTCATGGTCTGCGCCGGCCGGGAGGAAGCCCTGGACGCGGTCAACGAGATCATGGAAAAGGGCGCCTTCGGGGAAGCGGGCCGCAAGATCGTCATCGAAGACCGCCTGACAGGACCCGAACTCTCCATCTTTGTTCTCACCGACGGCTATGACATGAAGCTGCTGCCCACCTGCCGCGACTACAAGAGGGCCGGGGACGGTGACGTGGGTCCCAACACCGGCGGCATGGGCGCCTACTCACCGGTGGATAACGTCGGTGAAGAGATCCTGCGCGATGTGGAGCACCGCATTCTCCAGCCGACCCTGCGGGGATTGGCCGCCGAGGGCCGCCCTTACCGAGGTGTCCTTTACGCTGGTATCATGATGACCGAGCAGGGGCCCATGGTCCTTGAGTTCAACGCGCGCTTTGGCGATCCCGAGGCCCAGATCATTCTTCCCCTCCTGTCCCGCAGCCTTCTGGAGGAAATGGCCTCCATCGCTGAAGGAAGCCTCACCAGTGGGGAACTGGACTGGCACGACGGCTGCTCGGTGGGCGTGGTGGCGTGTTCGGAAGGCTATCCCGGCGCTCCGGTCGTGGATCGCAAGGTCAAAGGCATCGAGAAGGCGGAGGCCCTTGAAGGCGTGCAGGTCCTCCACGCCGCGACCCGCAAAGCACCCCGGCGCACCGTTCTCACCTCAGGAGGGCGCGTCCTGACCGTGGTTGCCCAGGGAACCGACAAGGAGAACGCCCGCGCTCGCGCCTATGAAGCCATGGGACTCATCGAATTTGAAGGAATGTATTACCGCCAGGATATCGCCGGGGAAAACCAGAAGATCGTTGCCTCCGAATCCTGAACCATTCAGGCCCGATGCCTGAGATCGATTTTCCACCGGGAGGACAGGCCATGTCAGCAACCGCCACCAGCGAGCCATCACGAGTGATGGTCCTCATGGGTTCGGATTCGGACCTGCCGGTCATGCGTGGGGCCATCGCTGTCCTGGGGGAGTTCCAGGTGTCGGTCCGCACCGAAGTGACATCGGCCCACCGCACACCGGATCGAACCCGTGACATCGTGAGGTCCTCGCAGGCGCAGGTGTTCATCGTGGGCGCCGGTGGAGCCGCGCACCTGGCAGGCACCGTGGCCGCTCTGACCACCCGGCCGGTCCTCGGAGTCCCGCTGGCGGCGACCTCTTTAGGCGGCCTGGATGCTCTCCTGGCAACGGTGCAGATGCCGGCCGGCATTCCCGTGCCCACTCTCGCCATCGGCGAGCCCGGCGCCCGCAATGCCGCCCTTGCCGCCATCGCCATCCTGGCTCTCAGCGACAGCGACCTGGACCAACGCCTCACCGCCTACCGCCGCGACATGGTTGCCGGCGTTGAGGCCCGGGCCGAAAGGGTTCGCCAGGCGCTTCAGAGCGGCACACCCTGACCCGGGCTCCCATGGCCACCATCCGCCGCTATTTCGTCGAGACACTGGGCTGCAAGCTCAACCGGGCCGACAGCGAACGCCTGGAACGAGAACTGGCCGGCCGGGGCATGGAGCCGGCCCGGCGCCCTGAAGAGGCGGATCTTCTCGTGGTCAACACCTGTACCGTCACCGGCCGTGCCGACGCCGATGGCCGCCAGGCCCTGCGCCGCCTGGCACGCTGCCGCCCTGGTGCCCGCCTGGTGGCCATGGGATGTTATGCCAGCCGTGACCCCGAGGCTCTGGCAGCCATCGCCGGCGTGGACCTGGTGGCACCGGGTGCCGACCCGGCGCCCGTGGTGGCCGAAGCTCTTCGTTCCTTCCCCGGCGAGCTCTCCGTGGCCCTGGAGAACTATCACGCGGCGCCGGTGGGCGGCGGTCGCACCCGCGCTCTTCTGAAAATTCAGGACGGCTGCGATCTCACCTGCTCCTACTGCATCATCCCCACCGTTCGCGGCCGCTCACGCAGCATCCCGTCCGCCCAACTGGAGGCCTCGCTGGTCCGTCTGGTGGCGGCAGGCTTCGCCGAGATCGTGCTGACAGGGGTCAACACCGGCGATTATGGACGCGATCTCCCGGGCGACGAGACACTCCTGAGCCTTCTCCGGCGCCTCACGGCCATCCCCGGCCTGGGGCGGCTGCGCCTGAACTCCCTGGAACCACGCACCATCCACGAGGATCTGGTGGCGTTTCTTGCCGGCAACGGAAAGATGGCGCCCCATCTCCAGGTCCCCCTGCAGAGCGGCTCGGACCGTATTCTCAAGCAGATGCGGCGCAATTATCGCCGTGATTTTTATGTGGCTGTCCTGGAACGCCTGACCCGGAGTATTCCCGACATCGGCCTGGGTGCCGACATCCTGGTCGGCTTCCCCGGAGAAACCGACCAGGACTTTACCGCCACGGAGACGGTGGTGAGGGCGTCTCCCCTGGCTTACCTGCACGTCTTCTCGTTTTCCGCCCGGCCCGGCACCGACGCCGCCACCTTCGCTTCGGCCGTGCCCCCACCGGTCATCAAGGAGCGGGTCGCGCACCTGCGGCAACTGGCCGCCGCCAAAGGGGTTGAGTTCCGGCGCCGGTTCCTTGGACGGACCCTCTCCGCCGTCACCCTGGGAGACCCGACCAGAGGTGGTGACCTGCGAGCCCTGACCGGCAACTTTTTTGAGGTGCTGCTTCCAGCCGGCAGCGCGCCTGTCAACCGTCTGGTGGACGTGAAGGTCCTGACGGCCGACGCCAGCGGCGCCCGGGGCGTAGCAGCCTGAGGGGAACCTCAGAAGACCGTGGCGAAGTACTCGGCGAGGAGGGACTGGTCGATCCCGTCCACACTCTTGTTGCCGTCCAGATCCAGTTCAGGCTGGTACCCACTGCCGCCAAAATCGCTGCCGAACCTGGAGGCCAGCCGGGCCAGATCAAACCCGTCCACGCGCCCGCTGCCGTCGATATCGGTGCGCTGGGGTACAAAATCGATGCGCAGGGAAGACGGCGTGTCCCCCTGGATCACCTCACCCTGTGCACCGGGGACCGTCAGGATCACTCCGCGCATACCGATCTCGGCCGGCGGAACCTCTTCCACGGTGTCCCCGGCCCCGTTATATCCGGGATCGCCGGGTGCCGACAGGAAGGGGCCGACCGACAGGTGCAACTCGATCTCATCGCACGCAATGAAATCCATGGATAGAACCCGGACATCCGGGTCGTCGAACTGAACATCGGTGCGCTGCATGTCGGCAGAGAAATTGCCACCCTGAACCGTGACCAGGATATCTTCCACACCCTGGGAGAGATTGGCAGGCGAGGCATCTGAAACGAAGGGCTGGGCCAGCCCCTGGACGAAATCGGCGAAGCCGAGACTTTCCTGGCCGCCGGCGTCCAACGCCTTGACACCGATGAACAGTTCCATGCAATCGGGGAGATCCGTGAGGGTCAGACTGGTGACCTTGCCCACATTGATGATGCCCTGATCACTGCTGCCGGGTGTGGTGCCGATATAGATGCGGTATCCTGTCACATCGGGATCCGGCACAGCATCCCAGGCCAGATCCATGTTCCCGGCCCACGCCGGCGCGGACAGACAGACCGCCATCAGGAGCCCCGGGATGATTCCCCGGGCTGGTTTCTTCCTGGACCTTCCGGCTCCGTCGGGTGAACGATGCATGGATGCCAATGCCTCCTTCCGGTTCCGCCGGCGAAGGGAAGCAATTCGGCTTCCCGCGCGGTCCGAACCCATTGCATTGCATCGTTCGTGCCAGGTAGACGTTGCTGATAGTCTCCAGCGCCTGGAGACCTAAACACATGAAAACGATAGGCTTCTTGACCCCGATCCGGATGCGGTCCGGACACCGCACCCGTGCCGCTTACCGGTTTGTAATGCGGGTTGCGAGACCGTCGTAGATCGGGCCATGGGCCCCGCCGGCATCCTCTTCCGGTGCGCGGTTCTTTTTCCAGGTCGGGTGGGTGATGGAGAACTTCTTGACCTTGTAGTTCATGGCGCGGCTGGAAATATTCAGCAGCGCCGCGGCCTCCTTCTGCACCCAGTTGCTCATCGTGAGAGCCTCCAGAAGAACCATCTTCTCGATCTCCTCCAGATCCATCCCCTGCGGGGGCAGGTGGACCGGCATGGCGTCCTTGCCGGCGATGGCACTCTGCCGGCCCAGGGTGGAAATATCCTCTGCCCGGATCTGCTGCGACTCGGCCATGAGAACGGCCCGTTCCATGGTGTTCTGGAGTTCCCGGACATTGCCGGGCCAGTTGTAGCGATAGAGCACGCGCAGGGCTTCCGGTGAAAGGCCCTTGACGTCCTTCTTCAGTTCACGGGCGTAGATCGCGATGAAATGAGTTGCCAGGGGCTCAATATCCTCTTTGCGCGCCCGCAGGGTCGGCATCACGATATTCACGACGTTGAGGCGGTAGTAGAGGTCCTCGCGAAAGGTACCCCGCTGGATGGCCGCGTCCAGATCCCCATTGGTGGCCGCCACCAGGCGCACATCCACATGCACCGTCTGGGTCCCCCCCACCCGCTCGAATTCCTGCTCCTGGATCGCACGCAGGATCTTCGCCTGGATTCCCGGGCTCATATTGCTGATCTCATCCAGGAACAAGGTACCGCCGCTGGCCAGTTCGAAACGGCCCGTATGACGGCGATCGGCGCCGGTGAAGGAACCCTTCTCGTGCCCGAACAACTCACTTTCCAGCAACCCCTCGGGCAAAGCCGCACAGTTCATCTTCACGAAGGCGGCTTTCCGGCGATCCGAGTTGTTGTGGATGGCCTGAGCCACCAGTTCCTTGCCGGTGCCGGTTTCACCCTGGATGAGCACGGCAGCGTTGGAGGGCGCAACCTTCCTGACCGTCTCCCAGATCTCCTTCATGAGGCGGCTGCTGCCCACCATCCCATGATCGACCTCGACCCCGATGCGATCTTCCAGGTAGCGGACCTGATCACGAAGGCGCACATGCTCCAGAGCCTTTGCGACCTTGAACTCCAGGTCTTCGACCTTGAACGGCTTCTGCAGATAATCATAAGCACCGGCGCGCATGACTTCCACGGCATGTTCCACTGTCCCATAGGCCGTCATGACGATGACCACGGCATCTTCGTTCTGACCTCGGGCATGGTTCAGAACCTCCAACCCATCCTTCTCGGGCATCCGGTAGTCGGAGATGACCAGATCGAAGGTTTGTTCCTGCAAGCGGTCGATGGCCTCGCGGCCACTGCTGGCAGCGACGACCTCGTATCCCGCATCCGTAAATGCCGCGACGATGCCGTCGCGGATGGGGGCCTCATCCTCGGCGACTAGAATCCTGGGCTTCATGAAGTATTTCTCCTGCGGGGTTCAACTCAGGAACTGCCGTGGCGGCCGACAGCGGGAGGCGAATGGTGAAGACGGCACCTTCCTTGGGACTGCTGCGCACGTCCAGAAAACCGTCGTGGGCGTCCACGACCTTCCGGGTCCAGGCGAGTCCCAGGCCGGAGCCTTTGGGTTTTGTGGAATAAAACGGGTTGAAGATGCGCGGCTGGATGTCTTCCGGAATTCCCGGTCCGGTATCCGAGACCCGGATGATGGCGTGACCAAGCTCTGACGCCTCGTCCTGGGGGATGTCCAGGGACAGGCGCAGGACGCCGGCATCTTCCCCCATGGACTCAAGGGCGTTGCGGATCAGGTTGACCAGCGCGGCACGCATGCTGGCCGCATCCACCGACACGAGCCTCGTCTCCTGGGGATACCAGCGCACAATCTCCACCTTGGTGGCCATGCGGGCCGGCATGCCGGCCTCAAGGGCTTCATCCAGAAGATCCGCCAGGTTACACGGGACGCCGTGGATCTGCAGAGGACGCACATACTCCAGCGAATCGTTGACGGTGCGCGAGAGGCGACGAACCTGATCCTGAAGGGTGTCTGCGAGATCCCGGCAGGTGCCGCCTTCCGGGAGCTTGCGGCGCAGCAGAGTGGTGGTGACTTCCAGGGCCGCGAGCGGGTTGCGGATTTCATGGGCCAGTGAAGCCGCCATGCTCCCCAGGGCCGCGAGCCGCTCCTGGAGCCGCTCCCGCTGTTCCTGGCGCTCGATAGGTGTCAGATCCTTGAAGAAGAGGGCCACCCCCCGGACCTCCCCATCTGCAGCGGTGACCCGCGACAGGGTGAACCCCAGGATCCTGTCCTCCCCGCTCCGAGTCTGAATCTCCAGCTCCGCGCGATCGGGCAGGGTGGACATGGACGCGGCCTTGGCCAGCAGACGCGCCAGAGGAGGGTAAGCCGAGAAGGCCCGTTGCGCCGGCTGTCCGACGACATTCTCCTGATCGACCTTGAGAATCTTCTGCGCACGATCGTTGACAGCGCGTACGCAGCCATGACTGTCGAGAGTGATCAGACCACAGCGCATACCCTCCACCAGGTCGGCAGCAAAACCATCATCTCTGGATCGTTTCACAGCACCTCCCCCCTCTCCTGCCC
>SMVA01117754.1_pt1 | contig 14276 bp, 12 predicted proteins | sample 2456451 | NCBI WGS metagenome assembly SMVA01 (sample SAMN11095933, study PRJNA526329) | marine sediment metagenome | biome: Marine sediment; feature: Surficial sediment; material: Deep marine sediment; isolation source: Hadal surficial sediment | place: Pacific Ocean | collected 2014-05 | depth...
CCTGCCAATTGAATTTACAGATTTCTTGGCTTCATCGGGTAAATCTACTAATTCCTTTTTTATTATTTTTGCAAAATCAGAGACCTTATCCAATGCCGCTCCTGCTTTTTTAGTCTCTTGAATAAGTCCTGTAAGTTTTTGCGGTGACAGACTCATAAGTCTCTCCTTATTATTTAATTACATTTCATTAAATCATGCAAAGAATATTTAAAGTTTATTAAAAGATCAATGTTGAAACCGATAATAAACTTAATTTGATCTAAAAATCACAAGACCCGGTTTATCAGAAAAATACTCAGCTAAATCCTCATCCACTACTTTTCTGTAAATTTCTTTTGGAGATGCATGTCTTAAATAAGTTTTATCATTCTTTTTAATAATAATCCCGGTATGAGAAACATCTAAACCTTCTCTATCTGTATAAATTCCGACATAGTCACCAGTATTCATTTTCTTAAGAATATCATCATTAATTGATTCAGATGGGATATAAAATATTTCTCTTTCAACTACTGGAATTCCAGGCAAATATAACGACCCGTCTTCTTTTTTATTTAAATATTTAGTAGTTGATTTAGTATTTTCTCCACCTATCTCTTTTGTAACATCCTTAATCTTATCTTTATTATAAACAGGCCAGTCACTAAAAAAGTGGTTCCTTTTTTTAAATTCAACCTTGGCTTTTTGATATCTTGTAGCTTTCACATCATCTTCAAACTGGTGAAAAGCTTTTGAAATCCTTAAGCCTTCTACATAATCAAGATATGTATAACAGTCAATTCCTCTTAGATTTATTGTAAAGACTTCAGGAGTATTTATATCCCCGGTCAAAGTATTTTCTTCATAAGCAGTTCCCATAAACTTTGAAGAAATATAATCAATCTTTTCACCTTCATCTTTAAATAATGTAGAAATTTCAACTATTTGTTCCAACTGTTGTACACTAAATTTGCCGTAATCTATTTTTTCTTTTTCCCCAGCAACTCCAATATTTGTTTGTATAAATAAGGAGTAGAATGAAATGAATGTAATTGTAATTATTTTTAATTTCATATTTTTTATTTCCTGTAAAAAGTATATCAAATCTTTTTAGCTTAAGTTTATTGTGCCTTAAAACAACTCAGCCAAGCAACAAATTGTTCGTATGATTTAAAATCTTTTCCTGAAATCCCGGCAACATTTTCAAATATCTCATTTACTTTTGAATCTACTTTGAGCTTCCCATCATTATCAGAAATAATACTATTTATTGCTTCATTATAGCCAGACAAACGATCATACTTATTATTGATTGATTCAAGTGAAGTTATATAGCAGTTTGAGTGATTATGCTTATCTCTCCAGAGTCTCTGTGTAGAACTTGTATCCATATTATCTAAAGACTTTAGGGCAAGCTTTTTCCAATAGGTTGTGCCAGCTGCCGGTTTTACTCCGCGGCAAGTAAAACCCCCTTTAAGTAATATCATCTTGTTCCTCTCAAATGACCAGAACAAATTACCCCTGTTTTCTCTAAGCCAATTTTGCATTTGCTCAGACGAGCTAAATTCTATACCCGTTAACTGCTTTATTTTAAATAAGCTATATGTATCTAATCTTTCACTTAGTTTCCAAAGTGCATTTAGATAACCAAGAAATCTTAAAGTAGGATCATTTATCTCTTTTTGGGATGAAATATAACAATTGTTTACATCAGAACTGGTTTTCCAAAACCTTTCAGTTTCGTTATCATCTATAACAGAAGTGCTATTAACAATTTCATGATACCAGAAAGAATCCCCTCTTTTATTAATGTAATCTTTACACTCAGAATATGAGTCTGAACTATTAAAAACAACAAACAATATAAAAGTAATTAAAAAAATATATTTCATAGAACGGGGTTAAAAAATATCAAACACCTTACGCTTAATCTTCTTTATCATCACCCGGCCCTAATCCATATTCTTTAATTTTATAAAGCAGCCCTCTTCTGCTTATGCCCAAATTTTCGGCGGCGCGAGTTCTGTTTCCATCGTTATCAGAAAGAGCTTTTTCTATGTAAAGCTTTTCCAATTTACTTAGCGCTTCATCGAGTTTCATAGAATCCATCCATATTTTTGGGTCTATCAGCTCGTCTCTTTTTATCAATTCAATTTCATCAATAATTTCTCGGTCAGTTAAAATCATTGATTTTTCAATTATATTTTCAAGCTCTCTTACGTTGCCATGCCATGTATTTGCAATAATCTTGTTTAAGACTTTCTTGGTAACACCTTTTACATTAGATCCTAATTTTTCATTAAATTTTTCGATGAAGTAATCTACAAGTACCGGTATATCATCTTTTCTTTCCCTTAGAGGAGGTATTTCTATCTGCATCACATTTAATCTGTAAAAAAGGTCAGCTCTAAATTCATTTATTTCTATCTGCCGAACTAGATCTTTGGAGGTTGCAACCAGTATTCTAACATCAATCTTTTTTGTTTTAGTTCCGCCAAGCCTTCTTATTTCTTCATCCTGAAGTGCTCTCAGTAGCTTTGGCTGCAATATCAAAGGAAATTCACCTATTTCATCAAGAAACAGAGTTCCTCCATCAGCTTCTTCAAACAGCCCGGGTTTTGATTTATTAGCCCCGCTGAATGCGCCGGCCTCATACCCAAAAAGCTCACTCTCCAATAAATTTTCAGGGATAGCAGCACAATTCAGAGCTACAAAGGGTTTATTTTTTCTTGAACTATTCGTATGAATTGAACGTGCAATTAGTTCCTTTCCTGTTCCGCTTTCACCAGTTATAAGTACAGTTGTTTTATAATCACTGACCTTAGATGCAAGCTCAATGATTCTTTTCATTTTCTCATCTTTATAAATTATGTCTTCAAATCCAAATTCTTTTCTAAGTTCTTTTTTAAGAGCAACATTTTCTTTTCTGAGCTTCTTTCTTTCCTCAGACATCTTCATTCTTAAAATAAGCTCATCTATATTTACGGGTTTGCTTATATAATCAGAAGCACCATATTTTATTGCTTTTATTGAGCTGTCTATAGTTCCATATGCCGATATCATTATAACAATTGAATCTTTTTCTCTATTTTTAAATTCTGTTAAAAATTCCAAGCCATCCATAACCGGCATTTTCATATCACAAATAATAAAATCGTATTTTTTACTTGAATCTATTACCTTAAGCGCATTTACAGCGTCACGCACTGTATCAACCTTGTAGCCTTCAATCTTCAATATCAAAGACATTGACTCTCTTACCCCAGGCTCATCATCAACAATCAGAACTGTACTCATAATTTACTTTGCAAACTTGATTCTAAAAATAGAACCTGCTCCTTTGTTACTTTCAACACTTATATCTCCACCAAAATTCTGAACAATCCTTGCTGAGACTGACAGCCCCAGTCCTGTGCCTTTTCCAGGTTCCTTTGTAGTAAAAAAGGGATCGAAGATTTTGTCCAAATTCTCTTTCGGTATACCTATTCCACTGTCTTTTACACTTACTTCTACTTTGCCTTCGGAATCAATTAAAGACGACACGACAATTTTACCATTTTGCTCCACGGCATCCACTGCATTTAATAATAAATTAATTATAACCTGTGATACCTGATGAGCATCAGCATCTATAGTTGTTAAGTTTTCATCTAAATGCATTTTAAAATCAATATTATTAAATATCCCCTGTGTTTCCAATATATTAACCGCATTGAAAATAATATCATTTAAATTGACTTGATTGATTTGGGGCTCTTTTGCTCTAGCATAATCTAAAAGCGTTTTTATAATCCTATCTATCCTTGAAACTTCATTTTTTATATTATTTAAAAATCTTTTTTTATCATCTTGGCTTAGATCAGTAGTTTTATTTAAAACATCCACATAACCTGCAATTGCGCTTAGAGGATTGCCAATCTCGTGGGCCACCCCGGCAGACAATTTACCCAGTGAAGCAAATTTCTCAGACGCTATCAATTCCTTTTGAGTACTCTTAATAACCCTGTTGGAGCGCTCAAGAGCATCAATGTTTTCCTTTAACATTCCCTTGCTCTGCTCAATTTGAAGATGCATGGTATTAAGAGCACTGCTTAGTTGGTTTAGCTCCCTTACATTTCCTATGTCCATATTTTGGGGAAACTCTCCCTTGGCAATTTGTTCTGTAGCAAAAATCAGTTCTCTTACAGGCTTAACAATTCTTCTTGATAGAATATAAAATCCCAGAAAAGCAATTATAAGAAGAAACAAGATTATCCATATTGAAACCTGCTGCTGTCCACTTAGAATATTTTCCCTAAGCGAGGACAGTGGCTGGTATATTAGAATTACACCCTTTCTGCTTTTTCCTTTTATAGGTGAAACAATTTTAATTGCTTCATGAAATTTTATTGGCGGAATATTAAAACCCTCTAACTCTAAAATTGTATCTCCGGTTCTCATTACCTCTAATATCAGAGGGTCAGTTGTATTAATTTGATGATCATTATTTAAAGTAGTAAATACAACCCTTTTTCTATCATCGGCTACAATCCCCCACGCACCTCTCTCTAAAGTGTCCTCTAAAAACTTTATCCCTTCAGAAATATCGCCTGACTTATAATATGCAGTTTCAAAAGTTTTTATTACCGATTTCAGCCCCTCGGTTTTTCCTTTGAGTGCAAATTGCTCCATGACATTAAAAGCTATAAGGGATATAAGAAACATCGCCACAGCGGTTATAAAAAGGATTGTAAATAATATCTCTAAGCTTAGACCTACTTGCCTCTTGTTATTCATAAAGGTAGATATTGAAATCTGTTTAGAGTTAATCTAAGAAGTAATCTAAACTCAAATCACCTGAAAAACAATATATGGTGGCGGCAAAAGAGATGAATGGTCCAAATGGAATTGCATATTTTAGATTACTTTTTTGATATAAGATAATAGACAGCCCAACTATTGTTCCGACAAGTGAGCTTATTAAAACAACAAAGATAATGCTTCTCCACCCTAAAAACGCCCCAACCATAGCCATAAGCTTCACATCGCCAAGTCCAAGCCCGTCTATCTTTCTTACATTTTTATAAACAAACCCGACAAGAAGTAGTGAGCCAGAGCCTATAATCGCTCCTAAAATAGAACTAAATATCTTTATTTCATCAAAAATAAATAATATATATAAAAAGTTGTATTGTAAGTTTTCCATAAGGAATTTTAGAGTATCGTAATCAGTACTAAGACCGCTATATACAAATCCTATAATCACTCCCGGGTATGTAATAACGTTTGGAATAATCATATGCTCTAAATCTATGTATGTTATTACAATAAGCGCCATAACAAATGCAAAGAGAAATATAAAATGAATTGAAGGACCATATTTTAAATAAAGAAGTAATGACAAAATCCCGGCCAGCAGTTCAACAAATAAATAATCCCAGCTGTATTTTTCCTTGCAGTTATAACACCTGCCTCTCAGTATAAGATAGCTAATGATAGGAATATTATGATAAAACGGAATTGGCTTACTGCATGAAGTACAATGAGACGGGGGAAAAGCCAGGGACTTTTCTCTTGGCAGTCTATAAATACAAACATTTAGGAAACTACCTACAACAGCCCCTAAGATAAAAGAGAAGATTAGGAATATGGTATTAGGTTCCACTTAAAGTTTATCTATTAGAATTTGTTTTTAGGATGTTTTTCAAGCAATAGCCTTTATTTTACTTTTTACGTTCTCAAGCGCTAAATCAAAATGCGACTGCTTAATTTTCAAAGCGCCGCTTCTGGTTTTAATGTATTCACTTATTGAGATTAAAGAAGCCCTGCTGCACAGTAGTTCAACATCGGCGCCAGAAAATCCCATTATTTCTTTTGATAATTCTCTGAGCTTAATATTTCTTGATAAAGGTTTACCCTTTGTATGAACTTTCAGAATTTCATATAGGGATTGTTGATCAGGCACAGGAATTTCAATAAATGCATCAAACCTTCCTGACCTGAGAATGGCTGGATCAATCATATCCAGTCTGTTTGTTGCCGCGATTATAAATACCCCCCTAAGCTCTTCAATCCCATCCATCTCAGTTAACAATTGGCTTACAACCCTTTCAGCAACCCGGTTTAAGCTGTTTTGGAGTCTGCACGGTGCAAGTGCATCGATCTCATCAAAGAAAAGCAAACACGGTGAGACCTGTTTTGCCTTTTTAAAAACCTCTCTTACGGCCTGCTCGGATTCACCTACAAATTTAGAAAGAATTTCAGAGCCTTTTACCGATATGAAATTTATTCCGCTTTCATTAGCTATGGCTTTTACAATAAGGGTTTTGCCGGTACCCGGAGGACCGTGGAGCAGGATACCCTTGGGTACTTTTGTATTTGTACTTTCAAATAGATCACGATATTTTATTGGCCATATAATCGACTCTCTTAACAAATCCCTTACTTTATCTAAACCACCAATTTCATCCCATGTAATTTTTGGTACTTCTACAAAAATCTCTCTAAGTGCCGATGGTTCGATCTCCTTTAGGGCCTCTAAAAAGTTACTATTGTTTACTCTAAGCCTAAAAAGTTGTTGATGATCTTTTGGATCTTTATATAAATCTACTTCAGGCAAAATCTTCCTGAGAGCAATAATTGCCGACTCTTTACATAAATTTTCGAGATCCGCACCAACATATCCATGTGTAAAATCAGCTATTTTATCAAGATCAACATCTTCATCTAAAGGCATACCGCGGGTATGTATCTGTAATATTTCATGCCTGCCATTTCTATCCGGCACATCAAGTGTAACTTCCCTATCAAACCTTCCTGGTCGTCTTAAAGCTGGATCTAGAAGGCTTGGAAGATTGGTTGCTGCAAGCACTACAATCTGCCCCCTGTCTTTTAGTCCGTCCATAAGTGCAAGCAACTGTGATACGACTCTTTTTTCTACATCCCCTGTAACCTTATCGCGTTTTCCGGCTATCGCATCAATTTCATCGATAAAAATGATTGAAGGCTGATTTCTTGCCGCAACCTCAAAGATATCTCTTAGCCTTGCTTCACTCTCGCCATAAAATTTATGTATTATCTCCGGACCGTTAATAACCTGAAAGTTAGTATTTGTTTCCTGTGCCACCACTTTTGCAAGAAGCGTCTTTCCACAGCCAGGAGGCCCTACAAGCAGCAAACCCCTTGGTGGATCTATACCAAGTTTTTCAAAGAGCTGCGGATATCTTAGAGGCAGTTCCACAATTTCTCTAACCCTTTTTATTTGCTCACTAAGGCCGCCGACATCTTCAAAGGTTGTTCTAATAGGATCAACCTTTAACCTGGATCTCTTTTTTACTTCTAATTTGGTTGTAGCTCTTAAAATAACTGCCTCTGCGGGAATGGTTGCTACAACACTAAAATCCTCTGGTTTTGCCCCGGGCATATTGACCTGGATTCGGTCGCCTACAGTAACAGGCGTCCCATCCAGTCTATTTAAAATAAATTTTGCTTCTTTATCCGTGCACAGTATTTCATTGCTCACAGGAACAATAACTGCCTTTATAGCAACCCTTGATTCAACTTTTTTTACAAACACATGGTCATCAACCGAAGCTTTAGCATTTTCCCTGGTAATACCATCTATTTTAATTATAGATTTATTATTTTCAGACTTTTCAAGAGGCATAACTCGTGTTACTGTTTTTCGTCTGCCCTCTATCTGGATTAAATCCCAGGAGGAAAGCCCAAGATCGGTCATATCTTTAGAGTTCAATCTGGCAATTGCCTTTCCCGCATCTTTTATAGATATTTCAGATATTTTTAATGAAAACATACAGTTTACCTATTGATGATATTACCGCTCCCTATTTTGTGGTCAAGAACATCAATATTGAAGACTAACACATATTTATTTATAATCTGAAAAAAACAAACGTAACTATCTGCAAATAAACGAAAGTGTCAGTTAAATCTCTTACATTACTTAATTACAGAAATTACAAAAATGAATCATTTATATTTCATAACAATTTTAACCTTATAATCGGACAAAACGGCCACGGCAAAACCAATCTATTAGAAGCTATCAATGTACTCTGTAAATTCAAGCCTTTTAGAAAAACTAACCTTGCAGAAATTATTAATTTTGGCTCTGATCAAACACGCCTAAAAGGAGAGATTCAAAACAAAGGTAACCTAAATGAAATAAATATTCAGTTATTAAACAATAGTAAAATTATTAAGGTAAATAATAAGATTGTCTATAAGACAACCAAGTATTCAAATCTAAATAAACTGGTAACTTTTCTGCCACAAGAAATAGAACTGATAAAAGGATCAGCTGCAAACAGAAGAAATTATTTAGATCTTATGATAACCAATCTGGACCCAGAGCATTTAGTCGATTCTAAAAACTACTACAAAATACTAAAGCAAAGAAATGCACTGCTGGCTAAACCTCCAAAGGACAGTTACAGCTTGCTGGAAGTTTGGAATGAAAAAATTTCTGAACCTGCTGAAAGAATAACGAAAAGAAGAATAAAATTCATAAACAAGCTCTCACCCCTCATCGCTAAATACTACAGTAAAATATCTGGTACAGGGGATTTGATAAATATAGAATACAAACCCCAATTTGAAATAACTTCTAACTACACAGATGACTATATTTCCAGCCTGCAGCAAAATCTAAAAAAAGATATTTTAAGAAAATTTACAACTACCGGGCCTCACAGAGATCAGATAATTTTTAATATTAATGGAGAAGATTCTTCAAAATTTGCATCTCAAGGTGAAGCAAAAAGCCTTGTGTTATCTGTAAAATCGGCAGAAATTGAGTTATATAGAGAACTATCGGGAGAATACCCTATTCTAATACTGGATGATGTTTCTAGTGAACTTGACGATATGAGAAAAAGTTACTATTCTCAGCTTCTTAATGATTATAGTGGACAAATATTTGTTACTACGGCAAATTTAGAACCAGTTTTCAAGAGAAATGCGAATAAAATTTTTCACATCGAATCGGGAAAGATAATAAGAGAATCGGGATAGATAGTAAAGATAGAGTAAAAAGACAAAAGTTTAGATATATATAAAACAATGAGTTTACAAAGCAAAATATCTGAAGATGTAAAAAATGCGCTTAGGAATCAGGAAAAACTTAAACTATCGGTCTTAAGAATGCTCTTGGCATCAATAAAAAATAGAATCATAGAGCTAAAGAACAAAGAACTTCCAGATGAGCAGATAGTAGCTGTTATAGGTTCAGAAATAAAAAAAAGAAGAGATGCGGTATATGAGTTCGAAAAAGTTGGTAGGCAGGATGCAGCTGATGCCGAAAAAGATGAAATCTCTATCCTTATGGACTACATGCCCGCCCAGCTTACAGAAGATCAGATAATAAGCCTGATTGATAATACTATTAGTGAGCTTAGCATAGAGAGTATTAAGGACTTGGGCAAACTAATGAAAAGCCTGATGCCAAAGACCAGAGGTAAAGCCGATGGCGCTTTAGTAAGTAAACTTGTCAGGAAGAAGTTGGATAATCTATAATTATTTTCTAATTAAAAACATTTTTTATTTTAAAGAGGCAAACACAATATGCACGAGACTATAGATAATAAAACAGAGATTGGCGCAGACAACTGGGATTTATCTGACCTTTATTTAAGCATTGATGATCCTAAAATCAAGTTTGATATTGATCATATAACAAGCGATGCCAAATCGTTTGAAAATAAATACAGAAACAAAATCAATAACGAAGATTTGGACGCCGACTTACTCTATGAATCTGTAAGTGAGCTGGAATCAATAAGTGAAAGATCCAGCAAAATACTTTCTTTTGCTTATCTTATGTTTGCAGGGGACACAAATGATCCTAAAATCGGGGCATTCCTGCAGCAAATGCAGGAAACTGCAACTGAAATAAGGAAACATCTTCTCTTTTTCGAGTTAGAATGGATAAAAGTGCCTGACCAAATAGCAGATCCACTCATAAATCACGATAAACTTACCGGCTATAACCATTTTTTGGAAATCGAGAGAAAATATAAGCCTTACAGGCTTGGCGAAGATGAAGAAAAGATATTGGATATAAAATCAAACACAGGAGCAAGGGCATTTAAGAGGTTGTTTGATGAAGTTGTTAACAATATTGTGTTTAGGGTTAGGCTGGATGGTAAAACACAGATTTTAACAGAGACTGAGACTCTTTCATTACAGTACGATCCTGACAGGGCTAAAAGAAAAGCCGGGGCAAAAGGGCTTACGAAAGGCTTAAAAGATAACTCCCGGGTTTTGACGTTTATTTTTAATACATTAATAAAAGACCACGAAAGCACTGATACGCTGAGATCTTTTGAATACCCTATGCAGTCCCGGAATATGGATAATGAGATAGACAGAAATACTGTAAGCGCACTGCTTAGTGCTTCAGAAAATAATTTTCATACAGTTAGCAGATACTATGAGCTTAAAAAAGAAATACTGGGTGTTGATAAATTTTACGATTATGACAGGTACTGTCCTATATTGGAAAATAAAAAAACTATTTCATACAAAAAAGCCAAAGAAATTGTATTAGAATCGTTTAGTGAATTTTCTACGGATATGTATGAAATAACTAAGCAGTTTTTTGATAAAAACTGGATAGATTCAGAAGTCAGGGAAGGAAAAAGAGGTGGAGCATTTAGTCACAGCACAGTTCCAAGTGTTCACCCTTATGTATTTACAAATTATAACGGCAAAATGAGAGATGTGATGACGCTGGCACATGAACTAGGACACGGTGTTCACCAGTATTTATCAAGTAAGCAGGGATATTTTCATAGCGACACCCCTCTTACAACCTCTGAGACAGCAAGCGTTTTTGCTGAAATGCTTGTATTTAACAAACTTATGGATGATGAAAACGACCCTAATGAAAAACTTGCACTACTTTGTGGAAAGTTAGAAGAGATGTTTGCCACGGTTTTCAGACAGGTAATAATGACAAGATTTGAGGAAAGCATTCATAAAGCTTCGCGTAAGAAAGGTGAACTTAGCACAGAAGATTTCAACAAGTTGTGGACTAAAACAAATAGAAAAATGTTTGGCAGGTCAGTAACTCTAACAAAAGACTACGGCTACTGGTGGTTATATATACCTCATTTTATACACTCTCCTTTTTATTGCTATGCCTATTGTTTTGGCGAGTTACTAGTGCTTTCACTTTACAAAAAGTATCTTAATCAAGGTAGCGATTTTGTTCCAAAGTATATGGAACTGCTGGCGTCGGGAGGAAAGGATACTCCTAACAATTTACTTAAGAAACTCAATATAGATATCAGTAATTCTGATTTTTGGCAGGAAGGCTTAGATTATCTTTCAGATATTGTCGGACAAGCTGAAACGCTTAGAGCACAGATTAAATCAAACTAATTATAGTTCTATTTATAACTTTAGCCTCCTTAGAACTGAGTTATTGCCTAAGAATATACGTGTGGTAGTATAAGCCCGCAATGTTGCGGGTATCATCAGGTAAAGTGAAAGGAAAAAAGCTTTTTGTGCCTAAGGGCCAAAAGGTAAGGCCTACGACTGCAAGGGTAAAACAATCAATTTTTGATACTATTTATGATTTCAGCAATATTGTTGTACTCGATATCTTTGCAGGATCAGGCGCTTTAGGTATTGAGTCTTTGAGCAGAGGCGCCGATCACGTTACGTTTATCGAAAATGACTTAGAAGTAATAGAGTTATTAAAAAAAAATATAGAGAGCTGCAATTTAGCATCTCAATATTCAATTATTCCTTTTCACTACAGCAAAGCTATTAAGAACCTAATAAAAAAGACCTGTTACTTTGACCTTATTTTTATTGATCCGCCATTTAGCTTATATGAGACTAAAAAAGCTGAAGAACTGATTGAACAAGGGGCTTGTCTGTTAAAAGACGGTGGGTTAATGATTGTTGAACATACCAAATCACTAGAACATCAAAATTCAAAATTTTTGATTTCTACAAAAAAATATGGAAGCAATTTTGTTTCCTTCATAAAACATAATGAAAGTGGATAAAATAGCAATATATGCCGGCTCCTTTGATCCTTTTACAAAAGGTCATCAAAATGTAATAGACAGGGGGCTAAGGGTTTTTGATAAAATAATAGTAGCACTGGCACATAATGTTTCTAAGAAAACAATTTTCAGCTTCGACGACAGGATTGAAATAATAAAAGAAATATATAAAGATCGAGACAACATAGTGGTAGATTCTTTCGAAGGATTACTAGTTGATTATTCTAAAAAAATTGGAACAAGTGTATTACTGAGAGGAATGAGATCAGTTTCAGATTTTGAATATGAACTTCAAATGGCTCTTGCAAATAAAACATTGTATTCTGAAATAGAAACTATCTTCATAGTTACTGACAGTAAATACTCACATATAAGCTCATCTCTCATTAGAGAAATAGTATCACTTGGAGGATCTGTTAAAAAAATGGTTCCAGGGGTTGTTGAACGCAGGTTAAAAGAGAAACAGAAACAGAAAAAAAGATAATATAAAATGAAATTGTCCAAACTAGCTCTAAAGCTCAAGCCATCAGCAACTGTTACTATCACAGCTAAAGCCAAGGCGCTTAAAGCACAGGGAATCGATGTTATCGGATTTGGCGCCGGTGAACCTGATTTTGATACTCCTGACAATATTAAAGAATCTGGAATAGATGCAATTCAAAGTGGGTTTACTAAATATACAGCGCCCGGTGGTATAGATAAAATTAAAGAAGCAATAATTCACAGGATAAAAGAGGATTATAATTTAGAATACGATAAGTCTGAAATAATGGTTTCATGTGGCGCCAAACATACTCTCTATAATATCACACAAGTTCTAATAGATAAGGGTGAGGAAGTGATAATACCTTCTCCTTATTGGGTAACTTATCCCGAACAGGTCTCTATCGCGGGTGGAAAACCGGTGATTATAGACACCGATGAAAAATCAGGGTTTAAGATTTCAGCCAAAGATTTAGAAGAAAAAATCACGGATAAAACTAAAGCTATAATTTTAAATTATCCATCAAATCCAACCGGTTCTACGTATACAAAACAAGAACTAATTGATATTGTTTCTGTAGCTCTTGATTCAAATCTAATAATAATCACAGATGAGATTTATGATAAGATCATATATGATGACATTAGCCATACACCAATTCCTACTTTAAGTAAAAAAGCAAAAGAAAATTCCCTGTTAGTCAATGGAGTTTCAAAAGCCTATTCTATGACCGGGTGGAGAATAGGGTATGTAGCAGGAAATAGGGATGTAGTAAAAGCAATGAATAACCTTCAGGGGCAGTGCACGTCTAACCCAACAACCATATCACAATATGCAGCTATTGAAGCATTTAATGGCAATCAAAACAAAGTAGAAGTAATGAGAAAAGAATTTGAAATAAGAAAAAATTATATAGTTAATGAATTAAATCAAATAGATGGAATAACCTGCTTTGAACCTCAGGGAGCTTTTTATGTCTTTCCTAATGTTTCCAGCTATTATGGAAAAAAGTATGAAGGTAAAACTATAAATAACTCACTTGACCTTACAGAATTTTTACTTGAGGAAGCAAAAGTGGCTGTTATTCCTGGTATAGAATTTGGGGCAGATAATTATATAAGAATATCCTTTGCGGTTTCAACTGAAGAAATTAAAGAAGGAATCTCTAGAATTAGTAGCTCATTATCAATACTAAATTAAAGTTACTACTATAATAAAAGTTTCTCAATTATAATCCTATATTAATGAATACTATTAGAATAGGGTTTCCAATTTCAATTACCGGAAAATATTCTTTACAGGGCAAAGAAAGTTTAGATGGAATTAAGCTTTGGAAATCTGAAATCAACTCAAATTCAGGAATATTTGTTGATCAATTCAATAAGAAACTTCTTGTTGAGCTAATTTATTTTGATGACGAAAGCTCAGAGGAAAAATGTAAAGAAATAACAACAAAGTTAATAAACAAAGAAAATGTTGATCTTTTCCTGGGTCCATATTCGAGCGGGCTCACCCTAGCTATTGCGCCTATTGCTAAAAGACTAAATAGAATTGTATGGAACTACGGAGGCGCTACCGATGAAATAACTGAAAGAGGCTACACTAATTTTATAAATGCTATAACCCCTTGCAGCTTCTACTTTCAAGGGATAATTAAACTGTTTGCCAAAAGACTTAATAAAAAAAATAAAAAAATAGCAATAATCTTTGCTACTAACAGCGGATTTTCTACTACAGTAATGCAAGGGGCTAAAGAATTTGGATTAAAAAATAATTTTGCAGTTAATAAGTTTGGC
>SMVA01071505.1_pt1 | contig 14267 bp, 15 predicted proteins | sample 2456451 | NCBI WGS metagenome assembly SMVA01 (sample SAMN11095933, study PRJNA526329) | marine sediment metagenome | biome: Marine sediment; feature: Surficial sediment; material: Deep marine sediment; isolation source: Hadal surficial sediment | place: Pacific Ocean | collected 2014-05 | depth...
TGATGACCCTTTACCCAAACGTCGCGCTCTTTATTGCGCCAAAATCCAGCGGCGTCAAAAAAATCGCTGATTTTAAAGGGAAACGAATCACAGTGGGTGTTGCCGGCGCGGGATTTGAATTTTTCGTGCAGCCAATTTTGCAAGCGCACGGGGTCACTTATGATGATTTTAAACCGCTTTACAACACCCAGGCCGGCGCAGTCGATATGCTCGCCGATGGTTCAGCCGCGGCCGCCTTTTTAGGCGGCGGCGTGCCAACCGCATCGATTGTGCAGGCTTCCGCATCCCAGGATATCCATTTTATCCCTTTTGAGGAAAGCGCTAAACAGAGTTTGTATGAAACCTACCCGTTTTTTTTCCCCGCAACCATTCCGGCGGGAACTTACCGCGGACAGGAAGAAGCATTTGCGGGCATGAATGTCGGCCCGACGCATTTTATCACCTCCGCCGATAAAGACGAAGATACGGTTTATCAATTCACAAAAATACTCTACGAGCACAGGGCCGAAGTTGCCAAACAGCATGCGGCTGGCAAAGCCATTAATGCGAAAAATGTCATTAAAGATACGGGGACGCCGTTTCATCCCGGTGCCATCCGTTACTATAAAGAGATAGGCATCTGGCCCGAAGAATTGGCCCCGGCTTCAGCTGAGTAGTTCAAATGCTTAAGCAAATCAGTCGAGCCGTTTTTCAAATTCTGGCGGTAGTTCTCAGCGCTTTTGTTCTACTCGAAGTCAATTATCCCATGCTCACGCCGCAATCCCAGTTGGCAATTTTCGGCATGTTGGGATTGGTTTTGGTTTTCTTAAATTATCCGCTCCACAATAAACTTAAAGACAAAGTTTTTTCGCAAATTGTCGATCTGTTTTTGGCGGCGGCAGTTGTGCTTTGCTTTGGTTACGTTCTGGTGCAATCGGAGCCGCTTTTCAAAACCTTCTGGTTAGAAGGTCAGTCGCTCGGCAACCGCGCCGGTTTAGAGCAGGCCGCTGATTACATCGTCGGACTGGTTGGACTCTGCCTGGTTTTGGAAGCCGCCCGCCGGGCAATCGGCCTGACTCTGCCGTTGCTCTCCCTGATTTTCATATCTTATGCGGCCTTTGGCTCTTCATTGCCGGACTGGCTCTTTCCCCACCGCGGCTACCCCTGGCAGCGGATTGTCAGCCAAACGTTTCTGCACAGCCAGGGCGTTTTTGGCATCGCTTTAAAAGTCATGTTCACCTATGTCTTTCTGTTTGTTCTATTCGGAACCCTGCTGGAAAAAACCGGCTCCATCGGTTATATCATCGACTTCACCCGGAAGCTGTTTCGTAAAAGCGTTGGCGGACCGGCAAAGGTGGCCGTGATCAGCAGCGGTGTGATGGGGTCGCTTTCCGGCAGTGCGGTGGCAAATACCGCCACAACTGGAACTTTTACCATCCCGATGATGCGCAGCTCAGGATTCAAACCGGCGGTTGCAGGAGGCATAGAAGCAGCGGCAAGTTCCGGCGGCGCTCTGGTTCCGCCGGTCATGGGCGCGGGCGCTTATATGATGCTTGAAATTATCGAACCGGCGGTGACTTACTTGCAAATCGTTAAAGCCGCTATAATTCCGGCCATTCTATATTACACTTCCCTGCTGCTGATTGTGCATTTCTACGCCAGGCGGATCGGCGTTCAAGCTGAGTCCGTTGAATCAAAAAGCATTGAAACCCAATCCAATTTTCCCGGCATTGTTTTTTTGGGTGCGTTCGTTACCCTGATCGTTTTTTTGTTTCTAGGCTATACGCCATTCCGCGCAGTGAGTCTGAGTTTGGTCGCGATTTTAGTTCTTAGCAGCTTTAAAAAGGAAACCAGGGTTGGTCTTAAAGAAGTTGGACGAGCCATGGAGAAAGCGGCGAAAGGAGGCGTCTCCTTGATTGCTGCGGCCTCTAGCGTTGGCATAATTATTGGCGTCGTCACTTTAACCGGCATCGGTTCAAAGCTGCCGGCAGTCATTTTACCGCTGGCACAAAACAACCTGATTTTGGCGCTCCTGCTTTTAATGATCTCAACGATCATTCTTGGAATGGGTTTACCGTCGGCGGTGTGTTACTTATTGGTGGCCACTTTTGTCGGCCCCATTTTAGGTGAGATGGGAGTAGTGCCTCTTTCGGCCCACCTGTTTATTTTCTATTTTGGCATGATGTCGATGGTGACGCCACCAGTTGCCCTGGCTGCTTACACGGCCGCAACCATTGCCGGCGCCGGAATTATGCAAACCGCTTTTGCCGCGTTTCGTTTCGCTTTGGTTGGGTTCGCACTGCCTTACGCCTTTGTTTTGAGGCCGGAGCTCTTGCTTCTTTCGCCTGATGGTGGGGCCGCCGGTCTTTTTTCAATCGCTTTGAATGTCTTTGTCACACTTTTGGGAATTGTTGCTCTGGCGGCCGGAATCGTTGGGTACTGGTTTCGTCCACTGGTTTTCTGGCAGCGAGTACTTTTGATCGCGGCTGCTCTGGTTTTCTTTTTTTCTCAGTCTGAAGGCGCACAAATCTGGTTGCAGGTTTTGTCATTTTCAGGTGTTGCCTTGATCGGTTTTCTTAATTTTCGTTCCAGAAAATTAAACGCTGAAGGACGCCGAGTATCATAAATTGAAAAAAACCTCGTGGATGTTTGGGCAATTCGTGAAAACATTGGATCATGATAATAAGCAGCCGGAGTTTGTTCGGTTGCTTGGAATGCAACTGATGAATCTGGGAATTTAACTGCTGCTGGGGTCTATATCTATCGTATCAAGATGGCTGACTTTCCTGCACTCAAGCTGTATGATTAATAATATTATAATGTCAGATGACCACAGGAAATGATGAGGTCTAGGTTTTATTAAGAGGCCTAGCGACCGCTAGGAGCATTATGCATTATGAACCATCGATTCGCTTTTCAAATTAACAAAGCCGCCGAACCAGATGCCAATACGAATTAATTACTTTGTTAAATGTTTTAATCGAAACCGGAATTTGCTGGGTAATTATTTCATAAATTCATCACAGGTAATTGTTCGATAGCCATTTTCCGCCAAAAATTTCAACTGTTCCTCAAAAATCTTTGGTTTACTGGAATGAAACATGAAAACAGGTATGTGGTTTTTAAATGGGGCAGGAGACGAGGATTTTACGAAATCAGGATAGCTGCCATTTCGAAAAGAACCCGCCTCCAAACTTATTTCACGGAGGTTTTTCCGAAGTTTTTCGATCATGTTATAACGGACAATCTTCGACAGTCAGCGATTTTTTTTAGAACTTAAATATTTGATTTTATATACATTTAAGTAAGGTACAAAATAAGCAAATCGAAAGTACTTGACATCCCTATTTTATGTTGTCTTTTTACTTTCTATAACCAATAATATTCAGCTATCGTTCGATAAATTATTCCGAAAGCTCAAAGAGATTCAATTACTTTCTTAATCCGCTCAAACGCCCAGTCCAGCTCCTCTTCAGTGATCACCAGGGGTGGTGCAAAGCGAAGCACATTCTCGTGGGTTTCTTTGCAAAGCAACCCTTCATCTTTCAAAGCTTCGCAATAGGGGCGGGCTTTGGTGTCGAGCTCGACGCCGATGAACAGACCTTTGCCGCGAACATCGACGATGTGCGGGCTTTCGATCGACTTTAAGCGTTCTAAGAAAGACGCGCCTAACTTGTCGGACTTGTCAACCAAACCTTCCTCCTCGATGACTTCTAACGCAGCCAATGCAATCGCACACGCGAGGGGACTGCCGCCAAATGTGCTGCCGTGGTCGCCCGGGTTAAAGACGCCCAGAATCTCATTACTGGAAAGTACAGCCGAAACCGGCAGGAACCCGCCTGAAAGCGCTTTGCCGATGATAATTAAATCCGGTTTGACTTCTTCGTACTGAAATGCAAACATACGGCCGGCGCGGCCAAGACCACTCTGGATTTCATCCACCATAAATAATGCATTGTTGCGTTTACAAATTTCCTGAGCACGGGTAAGGTAGCCGGCCGGTGGGATGTGGATTCCGGCCTCGCCCTGGATCGGCTCAACTAAAAAGGCGCAGGTGTTCGATGAAACCGCATTTTCAAGTGCATCGGCGTCACCGAAAGGAATGACTTTGAATCCTGGGGTGAAGGGACCAAAGCCGTCCAGATACTGATCTTCGGTGGAAAAGCCAACGATGGTTGTGGTGCGGCCGTGAAAATTATCAGCGCAGACAATGATTTCAGCCTGGCCTTCCGGAATTCCCTTGATCTTGTATCCCCACTTTCGTGCCGCTTTAATCGCAGTCTCGACCGCTTCGGCGCCGGAATTCATTGGCAAAACCATTTCCATATTTGAGAGTTTCGCCAGCTTCTCACAAAACAGGGGTAATTTATCGTTTCGAAAAGCGCGTGAGGTTAAAGTAACTTTCCCCGCTTGCTCCGTAAGCGCAGCAAGAATCCTGGGATGACAATGGCCTTGATTGACAGCGGAGTAGGCGCTGAGGCAATCGAGGTAGCGATTTCCCTTGACGTCATAAACCCAAACGCCCTCTGCTTTTGCAATCACAATATCGAGCGGATGATAATTATGAGCACCGTATTTGTCTTCAAGGGCAATAAGTTCTTCCGTGGTTTTTAGCAATCTTGCTCTCCTTAAAAAAAATGGGGGTTATTTGTTCAAATTTCAAAGGCCAACATCTGACCGGAGAATAATTTAAGAAAATCTTCTAATTTTCAAAATGAATTTATGTTCTTAATATACTTTTTTATTCCCAGATTCGTCCCATTCCTGAAAAAGCGCCTGGCATTCTTTTTTCATAAAATCAGCAACGATCTCAACCGGACTGCCGCCGAGTTCTTTCATTTGCTGATTGGAAATGGTCAGCTCATTAAAATCCAATCCTTGCGCATCAGCGATTTTAGCGCCAAAAAATATTTTACCGATCTTGGCCCAATGAATGGCGCTGAAACACATCGGACACGGCTCGCAAGTCGAGTAAATCGTACACCCTGATAAATCGATCGTGTTTAATTTATTGCAAGCCTCGCGAATGGCACGAACTTCTGCGTGGGCCGTGATATCCGTTGTTGCCCAAACTACGTTGTGCACGCAGCAAATGAGCTCATTATTCTTGACAATACAGGCGCCAAAAGGGGTCTGCTCTTTTTGTCCGCCCATTCTGGCCATGTCAATTGCAAGTTGCATGAATTTCTCATCCATAAACGCAGCTCCCTCAAGAACATTTCTTTATCTTAATATAAAATATTTGAAATTTAAAACAAGCTCAATAGGGTAGATTTCTTTCAGTTGTTCGGCTCTTCGCCTAAAATAGCCCCAGGAATGCATCCATTAAAAGGTAGCCAAATAACAGAAGCGACGCCACCAATGAAATAATCGTGAACCAGCCGTTCTGAAACTCTTCGCCGACCCAATCGCGCCGGGAGTTCATATATAAAAGTGTTGCCGCCAAAAAGGGCATAAACAGCGCTCCAACCACCGAGTAAATGACGATAATCCAGACCGGTTTACCGAGAAGCAAAATCAGCATCGGCGGTACTGCCAACCAAAACAAATAGCCGCGATACCAATTCGACTGAGTGTTGACAATGGCTTTGTGTTGGTCAGAAGGCAGTCGCTTCACCAAACCGACAAAATCACAAAACAGATATGGCACGCCTTGCCAGACGCCAATCATCGAAGTTGTGACCGCCCCCCAGAACCCAATTAAAAATGCCCAATGTCCAACCGGTCCAAGAACATCGGATAAAATTGCAGCCATTTCTAAAACACCTTTACTGCCCTCGATTGTCTTGCCGTGTGAGAAAAGGACGGTTGCGGCCAAAATCATGAGCGCGACTCCGAAGATTCCGGTCAGGACATAAGAAACTGTTAAATCAACCCGCACCGCTTTTTTCCAAGCTGCACCTTGCCAGCCCCGCTCCCGAATCCAGTAACCGTAGACCAATAAAGTTAGACTGCCGCCAACGCCGCCAATAACACCGAGGATAAACTTGGCACTACCTGCCGGAATGGCGGCGCTGGAAACGGTTTGTGAAATAGATGTTAGTGGAGAAGACACCAGCAAAGCACACCCCAAAATCGTCACAAACATTACACCGATGAATATTTTCATCAGGCGCTCAAAATATTGATAGCCGCCAAGCAAAACAACAAGAGCAGCGCCAATAGAATGAACGATGCCCCAGGTTTCCAAGGTGAGTCCCGGGGCAATCGCATGAGCTGCCAAACCACATGCTGAAATGAGCGCACCGGCGACTACAAACGACCAAAGAATCAAGTAAATGAGAAAATAAACCTGGACCCATTTCCCCAATCGCTGCACCCAGCCTTCCAGCAGAGTTGTGCCGGTTGCCAACTGCCACCTCGCCAATCCTTCGTTGAGGACGCATTTAAGCAAAGCACCCACTGCTGCTGCCCAGATGATTGCAAAACCGTACTTGGAACCGGCCACCGTTGCGGTCACCATATCTCCTGCGCCTACTCCGGTAGCGGCAATGGCAATTCCGGGTCCGAGAATCATGAAAAAACTTTTCCAATTTCGAAAATTGGGAGGTTGGGGTTGACGATGCAATTGAATGCCTTTTGCTTATGAACCCTGTTTGGTTTGGGGTGGTTCGGTAACTTCGGATGGGGATTGTTTTTCCTTGTGGGACTGATAATTGAAAAGCAGAATGGAGGCCATGCCAACCATAATCAAAACGTCTGCCATGTTAAAAATGCCGGTGCGCAGACTGCCGATTCCCATATTCATAAAATCGATTACTTTGCCATCGTTGAAGACGCGATCGATCATGTTGCTGATGCCGCCGCCAAGAATCAAAGAAAGTGCAAAAATATGCTTGCGTTGCAAATCGCGGCTTTTGATTGTGTAGAAAAAGAGGGCAATCAGCAGCCCGCCGCTTAGAAAAGTAAAAAGAAGGAAACGAGTGGTTTTGGACAAACCGGATCCCAAACCTAAAAATGCCCCGGTATTTTCCGCATATTGCAGCCGGAAAGTTTCACCCAAATAAGACATCGCGGGTGAATTTGCAAGCGAGTTTTTAGCAATGTTTTTGCTGACTTGATCGCAGCCGATGCTGGCGAACAGGATCAGGGCGATTAAGTAGAGTTTTTGAAGGTTGTTCATATTTTTCCCTGAACAAATCGGAATACTTAAGGAAGTCTCTCAAATCCTTCTTGCACAAAATGCCTGTCAAATGTGAGCGCTGTTTGATTTTCGAGTTTCTTCATCACAAGAAATGAGATGCAATCGGTCAGAGAATAAGTCTTATCTTCCCGATTTACAAAAAGGGACCATCCTTCAAAAAAAAGAGCCTCATCAACGTGGACAAATTGAACAGTAGGACTTCTCAATAAACGATTTCCGATTTCAACAGCTTTGGCGTGTTGATTTCGACTTTTGAAGAAGGTTACGACTTCGTCAAAAATAAAAGAAGTGGTCAGTAGTTGAGGTAATGATTCGGAAAGACTTTGCCAATGCTTTAATGCGGCATCATGGTTTTGATCATCCGCCGACTCGAGTGCAATAATATAACCGGTGTCAAGAAACAAAGATGACATAATTAAACGTCATAAAGATATTTGTCGTGTTTCTCGGACGCATCCGGTGAACCGCAAACAACCGGTTTCTTTCCCAGCTCGAAAATTGGATCGACGTCGGTAATCGGCACAACCATTATAAAACCGTTTTGCTTTTTAATTTCTACTTCACTTATGCCTTCAAGGTAAGTTTTGGGGATGACTAATCCTTTATCAGTTACTTTTAACTTCATAAAAAATTCTCTCTTAGATTAAACAACTTTTATTTAAGGTAAGCAAAATATTAGGTTCAAGCAAGGATTAAGTGACTCGCTCATAGTAACCAAACTTGGGCTGTCTAAAAGTGTGCGAAAGGACGGCTTTACAAGCGTTTATTGCAACGACATTTTCGGCTTTTGGGATAGCCCCAAGTTCAAGCAGCTAAAAAATCGGCTTTTTAGTCGGCTCAGGCAACTTTTCGATCTGCTCGAGTAAATTTTCCATGCCCATTTTCATCGGTGTGCCGTCGCCGCCGCGGATGCACGTGATAATTTCAGCCATGATGCTGACCGCCAGTTCTTCCGGACTCAGCGCTCCGATGTTCAGCCCGATCGGCGCATTGATCTCCTTAATTCGATCGAGAGAAATACCGTTTTTGAGAAGGTTGCGGAAAATCATCAGATTCTTGCGTTTACTTCCGAGTAGACCGATATAACGAGCCTCTGTCTTGATAGCAGACCGAGTGGCAGCATCATCGTAACGGTGTCCGCGCGTAGCAACTAAAATAAAAGTGTTAAAATTAACCGACACGTTCTCCAGCCCATTTTCAAAATCCGCGACAATTGTTTCTGCAGCCTGGGAAAATCTTTCCTTATTGGAAAACTCCGGGCGGTCGTCAACTATGCAAATGCGAAATCCAAGGGTCAAAGCTAAATTGTAAACAGTGCGTCCGATGTGTCCGCCGCCCATGATCACAAGTGTTGGCGGGGTCGTGAACCCTTCGACATAAACTTCAGTCCCATCTTCACTGTCAACGATTTGGTTTTTGCCAAAAGCCGCGAGTTTTCGACCGACTTTGATGACTTCTGCCTGCAGCTTTTCGTTTTCCAGCGTACCCAACGTGGTGCCGTCCTGACGGATGAGTATTTTTTTCCCGAGACTCTGCTCACCCGGACCTGAAACAACGGTGGCAAGTGAAACCGGCGGGCCACCCTGGTAAGCGTTGGTGATCTCGTTTGCAAAAGGAAGATATTCCTGCGGCTGCCAAAAAGGCTCGATGAAAAAGTACATGGTGCCGCCACACACCAACCCGTCTTTAGCAGCGACATCCTCGTTCAAATAATAATCTCGAAACTGCGGTCCGCTCTTTTCACGCAGTATTTGTCTGGCATAAAACCAGATGTCTCCTTCAACGCAGCCGCCGCCGAGCGTGCCGATACTGCTGCCGTCCTGTCGAATCAACTGCTTAGCACCGGCTTTCTGGGGCGTCATGCCTTTGGTTCGAACCACCGTTGCCAGAACACAAGGTTCATTTTTTTTCAAAAGCCGAGCAGTTTCTTCGATGACTTCTTTCATGGCAAAGCTGTCTCCTGTACTTTTCCTTCAAACTCTGCACGAATATCCTGCTCGCGTTTGGCCAATTCGTCGATGGCTTTCATGACTTTTTTCGAAATCTGAAGAAAGGTTTTTCTATTCTCCTGCAATTTAAGTTCCTCACTGAAATCCAGCGGTTCTCCCATCACCATATGAACGACCGGTTTAGGGGAGCTGCTCCAATTTCTTTGCACCATCTTGAAAGGCGATTTAATAAACCCCTGCAAAAAAACCGGCACAACATTTGGATTCGATCGGAAAATCAACTCGCCGCATCCCGGTTTACCGGGCAGAAGCGCGTAAGGATCCGGGCCTCGGTTGCGGGTGCCTTCCGGGTGAAAGCCCACCATATTTCCCGGGTTCGTCAAAAGCTTCGCCATCAAATCCGTGGCATATCGATTCCACAACCGGCGTTTTTTTTCGCGAATAATGGGCGGATACATCCCTCCCAAAGCAAAAAGAAGATTGACCAATAAACCGAGTGGATTGTCATAAAAAAAGTTGGCTCTCACCGGAAAATAAGCATTGCGATGTGTGTCAAACAAACGCAACAAACGCGCGTAAATAGCAAGCTGGTCGTAAAATGTTCTGTGATTCACAACCAGCAGGGCGCCTCTGTTCGGATCTATTTTTTCAAAATTCTCGAAGCCATGATCTAAAACAATATTCGACGTAGCGATTTCAACACATGGCCCGCCAAAGACTACACAAAGCTTGGTGAGAATCGGCCGGATTATTGGTGAAGAATTAAAAGAATGCGTAACTTTGAAATTGAAGCGCTCGACCGGTTGCAGGACTTGCCATTGTTCGGAAGTTGGTTGAAGGCTCATATTGATTTAAAGAGAAAAAGGAAATTGACTTCTTTGGTTTAATTTTATAACTTATTCAATCCTGAGCAGGACGAACTCATAAAAAATACCTCAGAATTGCCACAAAGTCAAGCTAAACTATCTTCATCGGATATTACAATCGCCACCCCGAAAGAATTTGATTTCAGGGAATGTTTGAAATTTCTCGGGCGCTCTGATCAAGAGAGACTGCATTTTATCGAAAATGATAAGATTCGCAAACTTCTGAAATTGCACGATAAAAAACTACTTTTAGAATTAAGCTGCCGGACCAACAATGCGATTGAAATCAAATTACTGAATTCGAGAATCGAAGATTCAACAAAAATATTCATCAAAAATTATGTGCGGGAATGGTTTGACCTGGAGACTGATTTGGCATTGTTTTACAAAATCGCTGCCAAAGATAAATTGTTGAAAAACCTGGTGCACCGATTTTATGGTCTGCGGTTGATCAAAATCTACGATTTCTTTCAGGCGCTCTGTTGGGCCATTTTTGGACAACAGATTAACCTGGCCTTTGCTTACACTTTGTACCGGCGTTTTATTGAAAACTACGGGGAGAAATTAACCTACAAGAATCAAGATTACTGGCTTTTCCCAAATTCTGATATCATAGCAGGGCTTTCAGTGGCTGAATTGATGAAGTTGCAGCTCACCGGAAAAAAGTCTGAATATATAATTGGATTGGCTGGACAAATTGAAGAAGGGAATTTATCAAAAGAAAGTTTGTTAGAAAAAAGCGATTTCAATGAAGCAAAAAACGCCTTAGTTAAAATACGCGGCATTGGCCCCTGGACGGCTAATTATGTACTCATGCGATGTTTGGGCGATCCATCGGCATTTCCAATTGAGGATGTCGGGTTGCACAACGCCATTAAACTGCAGCTCAATTTAGAGCAAAAACCGACTATCGAAGAAATCAGAAACCTCGCTGCCGGCTGGACCAACTGGCAAGCCTATGCAACTTTTTACTTATACAGATCTTTAGTATGACCCAAATGCACACCGCTTTTTACAAATCGGAAATCGGATTTTTGCGGGCAATCGGCTCGGATGACGGACTGCACGAATTAGAATTTACCGACTTAAAATCGGCTCCTCATTCAGAAGTCCCAGCATGTTTACAGGAATGCTTCGGTCAGCTTGATGAATACTTCAAGGGGAGTCGAGACAGATTTACTTTAAACCTAAAACCGCAGGGCACGGATTTTCAACAAAGCGTTTGGCAGCAGCTTCTGAAGATACCCTTCGGTCAAACGACGTCTTATTTGAATATCGCCACTGCGATTGACAACAAAAAAGCCATTCGCGCAGTCGGAGCAGCCAACGGTCGGAATCGAATTCCGATTATTATTCCGTGCCACCGGGTCATCGGCAGCGACGGCTCGCTCATCGGCTTTGGCGGCGGCATCTGGCGCAAGGAGTGGCTGCTGAAACATGAAAAGGTTGTTTTGGTATAATTGTGTTCTGTTTCTATAGGAGAAAAGATGAAAATCAAAAAAACGGCAGAAGAATGGCAGCAGCAACTTACCCCGGAGCAATATTCTGTCACCCGGCAAAAAGCAACCGAGCAGCCATTCTCGGGTGAATATGACGACTGCAAAGATGAGGGTATCTTTAAATGTGTCTGCTGCGGTGCCGAGTTGTTCAAATCAGACGACAAGTTCGATTCGGGCTCCGGCTGGCCGAGCTTTACAGCACCCAAGGATGAAGAAAGCGTGACAGCCGAAGAAGACAACGCACCCATGATGCGCCGAACCGAAGTCCTCTGCAAAGCGTGTGACGCTCACCTCGGTCATGTTTTCGACGACGGCCCCGGACCGACGGGCAAACGCTACTGCATAAATTCGGTGGCTTTGAAACTGGATAAGAAAGAGTGAGCTTAACCACGAATTAGACAAATTTAGAACATTTCCAAAAAACTAGGGCGACGGCGTCCCCGCCGAGCCTTCACCGGCCTTCGGCGAGACGCCATCAGGCTAGAAAACCAGAAACTGCAGCAGCCCGTTTTCAGGAGCACGACATCTGTAGGATATTAAAAATGAATGTAGAGAACCTTTTTTCAAATATTCCTAAAAAATTTCCTGAGGAGATTCTTGAAACGCTGCGTGAGAACAAGAATTTCAAATTAGAACGCATTATTTCTTCCGGTCAATCAACGCCGGCCGGGAAGTGGTTCGATCAGGAAAAGGACGAGTGGGTTCTCTTACTCAAAGGCAAGGCCGGCCTCCGCTTTGAAAACGAAAGTGAAGTCATTGAATTGACGCCGGGGGATCATCTTGTGATTCCGGCGCATAAAAAGCACCGCGTCGAGTGGACCGACCGGACGCAAACTACGGTGTGGTTAGCCCTCCACTATTAACCTGAATTGAGCTTTTGGCTTTTGGCCATTAGTTTTTAGCTAAAAAAAGCAATCGTGTTATTGTAACCACCTAACAGGTGAAATGATATTCACGATGTAAATTCTCATAAACCAAAAGCCAATGGCCAAAAGCATATTTTTTTCTTTAAAATGCTGCACATTCTAAACGGCGACGCAACCGCAAACATTTTGCAAGAAACGGACCTTCCCGGGGAGCTTCTGCCCTGGCGGGAAGCGTTGATCGCGGGTCCAACTCCAAGCGGTCTGCCATTTGACGAGTGGATTAATTTGCGGGCAAACCATCTTTCAGAAGATTACGAAAAAAGTGTCGATGAATGTAAAGCGTCCCTATGCAATCAAGAAGAGGTTTTGAGAACTTTTTCGAAACATGAAGAAGTCGTTTTGTGGTTTGAACATGACCTTTTTTGTCAAATAAATTTAATTTATCTACTGAATTTTTTCTCGCTGCAGAAAGAAAACCAGACCAGGCTTTCGCTCATTTGCATCGACGATTTTGCGGGTATTGAGAGTTTTAAAGGACTGGGGCAACTCAGCCCTTCCCAATTGGCTTCACTATTTGAGCGCCGCAAAGATATCACGCAAAATATGCTTGCACTTGGTAACGAAGCCTGGGCAGCCTACTGTTCTCCCAATCCGACTCATGTCGAAACGTTTCTGCAAAAAGACAGTTCGGAATTACCTTTTCTAAAAAAAGCGCTTCTGGCCCATTTGGTGCGTTTCCCTGCACTAAAAAATGGTCTGGGTCGTGTGGAAAAAGTGACCCTGGATTTAATCACTGGCGGCATCGATCAATTCAAAGCCCTGTTCCCAATGTTCGGGGAACTCGAGCCGGTTTACGGATTTGGAGACGCGCAGTTTTGGAATTACTTAAAATGCCTCAGTAACTTAAAAACGCCGCTGATCACAATTTCAGGTGTAAATGAAATCGACCGGTCTTTATCGAATGAGGAATTTATCACCTCTTTTTTTAAAATTACGGAAAAAGGCAAAGCGGTTTTGAATGGCGAAGAAGAATTGCAAGAAATCGACTCGTGGCTGGGTGGCGTACCTTTGAACGGCGAAACAGATTTGTGGCGCTGGGATGAACAAAATCGGCGACTTATAAAAAAACAGGAGAATCCTAAAGCATGACAAATATGGAAAAGTTTATTACGATTGTTTCAGGGCTGCCGCGCTCCGGCACCTCTATGCTGATGAAAATGCTCGAAGCGGGCGGAATGGAAATTCTCACTGACAATCTCCGCACCGCAGATGAGGACAATCCCAAGGGGTACTACGAATTTGAAGCAGTGAAACAACTCGATGAGCATCAAGAGTGGCTGCCGGACGCCCAGGGAAAAGTGGTCAAAATAATTTCGCAATTGCTGAAACCCTTGCCGCAAGACTACAAATACAAAGTCATCTTCATGCGCCGGAAAATGGCAGAAATTCTGGCTTCACAAAACCAAATGCTCATTCGGCGTGGCGAAGCGACGGATGCAGTTAGCGATGAAACCATTGCCGGACTTTTTCAAAAACATCTCACTCAAGTTGAGGCCTGGCTTGCAGAACAAGCCAATTTTGAGGTGATTTATGTGCATTATAATGAAGCGCTTGAAAAACCGGCGGAAACCGCTGAGCAAATCAATGATTTTTTGGGCGGCTCTTTAGATACCGGGAAAATGACCAGGGTGGTTGACAAATCTTTGCATCGGCAACGGGCGTAGCTGCCGGCCATGAATCTATTGCGTGAAGCATATCAAGATTTTGAGAGTGGGTGAGGCCACCAGGGGTCGCGGTTTTTATGTTGCATAAAATGTAAAATTTTGTATAGATAACGTAGGGGACAGGCATGCCTGTCCCCTACGAAAAGCCCTTGCCGGGACTCCGAACCTGCCACCGAGCAAATCTCGTGTAAAAAACGATTGCTTCAAGCCTGCCTTTTCCGTATTTTGGATTATAATCCA